>Ga0111188_1030_pt1 | contig 13913 bp, 8 predicted proteins | sample DeeMarSWOR324_28_FD_80358 | JGI IMG/M metagenome (GOLD analysis project Ga0111188, IMG submission 80358) | Planctomycetes bacterium SM23_25
TCCCGCAAGGGGCTGCATCCTGGCGAGGTGACCATCGCCGAGGTGCTGAAGGGTGCCGGTTATGCGACGGCCTGCATCGGGAAATGGCACTTGGGCGACCAGCCGGCGTTCCTGCCCACGCGTCAGGGCTTCGATCTCTACCTCGGCATCCCCTACAGCGACGATATGACCGAGCGGAAAGACCGCGGGTGGCCGCCGCTTCCGCTGATGCGCAACGAACGCGTCATCGAGGCCCCCGTGGACCGTAACACGCTCACGAGCCGCTACACCGAGGAGGCCGTTCGCTTCATCGAAGTCAACCGCGAGAAGCCCTTCTTTCTCTATCTGCCACACGCCATGCCGGGCAGCACGCAGGCGCCGTTTGCCGACAAGCGCTTCCGCGGGAAGTCGGCCAACGGGCCATATGGCGACTCCGTCGAGGAACTCGACTGGTCCACAGGCAAGATCCTGGCGTCGCTGGAACGACTGGGCCTCGACGAGGACACCCTGGTCGTGTGGACGTCCGACAACGGCGCGCCTCAGCGCCGACCGCCGCAGGGAAGCAACGCGCCGCTTCGCGGCTGGGGCTACACAACGGCCGAGGGCGGCATGCGAGTCCCGTGTATCATCCGCCGGCCGGGCAGGATCCCTGCGGGTGGAAGCTGTGACGAAGTCTGCGCGATGATGGACATCCTGCCCACCTTTGCCCGTCTGGCCGGCACGGCGCCTCCCGTTGACCGTGTTATCGACGGCAAGGACATCTGGCCGCTCCTCTCGGGCCGGTCCGGCGCCAAGTCGCCGCACGAAGCGTTCTTCTACTACTACATGGCGCAGTTGCAGGCTGTTCGTTCCGAACGGTGGAAGATCTACCTGCCGCTCGAGCGGAAACTGATCAGCCTCAGCGGCAAGACGAAAAGGGCCGCGGCGGAACTTTACGACCTGGACTCGGACATCGGCGAGACGAGCAATCTGGCCGACAGGTACTCCGACGTGGTCAAGCGGCTGACGTCCCTGGCGGAGGAAGTACGCAAGGATCTCGGCGACTTAGCGCGTCCGGGTAAGGGCCAGCGTGCTGCGGCCTTTGTGACGGACCCCGTCCCTCAAACCCTGCGCGACGGGCCATGACGGCGCGCTTTCCGGTGATCGGGAGAGCCAGGCAACGGGTAGGCGAGTGGCACAAGTCCGGTGCCCGTATGCCGCCGCGTGCCCCCGCGCGGGCGACCCGGATCGACCCTGGTTGGACTCAGTTCGTATTCCCCCACACCGAATCGATCAGCGCAACCGTCCGGTCCACAAGCACCTGTCCGCCCTCGGGACCGACGAGGCTGCTGTGCACGACGGCGCTGTAGTGGCCGCCTCGGACCGCTTTCTCGGTGGGGAGGTACGTGCCTGGCCCGACCAATTGCACGACGAACGTTTGCACCGCCTTGCTGCGGGCCTTGATGCGAATGCCGTAGTCGGTAAACAGCTCGAAGGCGTTTGTGCAGACAACGGCGTCGCCGATCCGCACCACGTGCAGCTCCGTCTCGTACGTCGGCTTCGGGTCGGTCTTCTGCCTCTCGTAGCGTCGGACGGTCGCTTCGTACCACTTCATCCGACGGTGCACACGGTCCGCGGCGTTGGAATCCTTGGAGATCTGGGCCTTGGCCTGTTCGAAGGCGTCCTTCGCCTCGGCGTATTCCGCCTCGTTCACCAGACGCATGGGCAGACCGATCGTCTCGACCCTGTGGGTCAGCGGCACGTCGGTGTGCCGGTCATCTTTCACGGCCTCGTACGCCTCATCCACCGCGCGCACAATCCTGCGGGCGATCTCCTCCATCCGAGTCAGCCCGCGCAGCCGGCGCATGCGCTCATCCGCCGCCTTGCGGTACATCAGGTGCGGCGACTGATCTCCGGAGGCGCCGGTCCAGCCCAACACACACAGGTCCGCGCCCCATCGCTCGCGCAGGCGCTCGCGAACCGGATGCCAGAAGTCGGCATTGACGGCCGTTCTCGACTCCACCTCCTGCGCGGGGCAGGCCACGTTGACACACACGGCGGTCAGCTTGCCGTCGGTGTTCCAGAAGAACAGCGTGCCGACGTCGTGGTCCTCGAAGCCTTCGAGACTGCGGAAGTCAGGCGTGTCGGTGCGGCCGTACATGCGGGCCGAACCATCGGCATACGCAGCGCGGCGGTTATACGCCACCACGGCGTGGCCAAGCCCCCACGTCAGGCTCCCCGGCTTGCGACTCTCCCACGCCTCCGCGATAGCCCTCGCCACGCGCTCGACGAGCAGCGCGCGGTACTCCTCCACCTGCATCACGCCCTCCTTCGGCATCGCGTATTTCCCGGGCAGGAGGACGGGGGCCGTGTGCGTGTGTGTCCCGCCCAGGAAAACCTTCCTCGCGTCCAGCCCAGGCAGCCTCTTGCCAACCGCTTCGCGAACGAGGCGCAGGACCTCCGTTGGGATGTAGAGCACGTCGCAGGACACCATGACGGCCGCATCGAGCGACTCATCACCCCGGCGGGACTCCAGAGCCACCACGTTGGCCGTGATGGGCGTCTCAACCTTCCGGGCGACCCGAAGGTGGAACTGCCCCGACACGGCTACCGGCTCCTCCGGCGTGATGTCCACCGTCGCCGTGCCGATATGTAACTCGGCAGCCGGGGCCGCCGAGTCGGCGAACGAACCAGCCAAGGCGCACCATAGCGCAAGAACTCGTCCGGTCATGAGATGGCTCTCACAGTGTCCACGGGGCGCGCATGGGGCGTGAAAGCAGGCGGTTGGCTTCGTCGTCGCCGGCGAACTTCTCGGCCTTGGGGTCCCAGGTCAGCTTCCGCCCGAGACGGCAGGCGATCTCGCCCAGCAGGCCCAGGCTGGAAGCATGATGGCCGGCCTCGACGGGCGAGACGGGGTCTTGGCGTGTCTTCACGGCCTTGAGGAAGTCCTCCTGGTGATGGTTGCTCGTGTGCAAGTGAACGTCGCCGGGCTTGAGCGTGACCTTCAGCAGCGAGGCCGGTTCGGCCCAGATGCCCTGCCGGTTGACGTGCACCCAGCCCTCCTCGCCCACGAACTTGCACCCCTGGGCGTTGGGGTGGCCCGTATCGGTGAAGGTCATCCGCAGCCCGCCGGGGTAGGTGTACTCGGCCTGCCAGTCGTTGATGTTGTCCGTCAGCCCCTCGTTGCGATAGCTGCCCCTGCAGGTCAGGTCAAACGGCTTGGTGCCCAGGTCGGGGCAGCCCCAGCAGGCAATGTCCAGATGGTGCACGCCCCAGTTGACGATGAAACCGGCGCAGTAGTCCCAGATGAGGTACCAGTCCGGCCAGGCGAGCCGGCCCCGGTTGTAGGGCTTTATCGGCGCAGGGCCAACGTACATCTCGTAGTCCAGCCCCGAAGGGACAGCCTCGGGCTCGGTGGGGCCGCGGTAACTCGGCCGGTAGGACGGCCCCGGCGCGCCGACGACAACAGTGTGCACCCGTCCGAGGTAGCCGCTCCGCGCCAGCTCGCAGGCAAAGCGGAAGTTGCGGCCCGAACGTTGCTGCGTGCCCGTCTGGAACACACGGCCGTACTTGCGGACAGCGTTGCGGATGGCCTGACCCTCGGCAACCGAGACGCCAAGGGGTTTCTCGCAGTAGATGTCCTTGCCGGCGGTGGCGGCACGCACGCCGATCGGGCCGTGCCAATGGTCCTGCGGCGCGATCAGGACGGCGTCCACGTTCTCGCGGGCGAGGATCTCGCGGAAGTCCGAGCAGGCCAGACAGCCCTCGTGTTTCGCTTTGCCGGACCGGCTTGCATAGTGCGCTTCGACGAGTTGTCTGGCCCGCTCGCGCCGATCCTGCTGCACGTCACAGACAGCGACGACCTGAAGCTCCTCGCAACCCATGAAGGCGCGCATCACACCTGTGCCTCGGCCACCGACGCCAATGCAGCCCATGGTGATGCGGTCGTTGGCGCCGCGGGCTGACGTCGGCAGGACAAAGGGGGCGGCGATGGCAGCGGTGGTCCTGAAGAAGCGGCGCCGAGTCATGTGTTGCGTGGTAGCCGTTGGGCGCATCATCCGCCTCCTGTCCGTGGGTTCACGGCCCGCACCACGTGCGCGTGCCGAGCGGATCCGTTTGGCACCGGACCGCAGCGGTCCCGCCCCGGCTCTCATGCCTCCCGCAGGACCCTGCGCAAGTACTTGATGCTTCGGGCTCCCTGCTCCTCGGTGCTGCACTCGACGGAGAGGACACCCTTGAAGCCGGCCTTGCGGAGGATCCTGACGACGCGCGGCCAGTCGATCACGCCGTCGCCACAGGCACAGCCCGACGGCACACCCGTCACCTTGCCGCGGTCGTCCATGATGACGCCGCCGATGTCTTTCGCGTGGACGTGGACGACGCGTTTGGCGACGGCCCCAAGGAAGGCATACGGGTCCTGGCCGGCCATGAAGACGTTCCCGGTGTCGGGATTGCAGTTGAAGTAGGGCGACTCGACAAGGTTAAGGATTTCCAGGTACGTTTTCAGCCGGACGGTGTAGACCTGGTGCGGCTCAAGCGCGATGTGCACCTTGTGGCGTTCGGCCACGGGAAGAACGCGCCGGAGCGTGTAGGAGATGACGTCGAAGGCTTGGCGCTTGGACATCCAGCCGGGGACGACCCCTTCGTCCGTGCACACGCATGTGGCGCCGAGCGCATCGGCGTACTCGACGGCGCGCGTGAGGAAAGGAATGCTCACTTCGGGCTGCGCCATGGGGGAATGGGCACTCACCGCGCTGACCTTCAGCCCGAAACCCCGGACGATGTCGCGTACCTCGAGCGGATCCCGTTCCATACTGATGGCGGAGTAGTAGCCGGCCTCGCAGAGGAGGTCGCGCCCGTTGAGCATGTTCAGTTCGCAGTAGCGGTAGCCTTGGCGTCGGACGGCGTTGAGCGCGTACTCGAGCGGCTTGTCCGCGTGGCGGAACGCCTCCGTGTTCAGCCCGACCTGGATATCAGCCATCGTGCCCTCCCCTCGTGTTCGCTGGCCCACGCGAGGTGCCTCCATCGGGGCTGTCTTGTCAGCCCTTACCGCCCGCCGATTGTCCACTCCCGCAACTTCGGCGTCAATGGCCAACCGTCCGCACAGGCACGAAGTCGCCGGCAGTGCCGAACGGACAGTGTCAGAGGTCCGCGATGAAAGGTGCTTCCGCTGTTCACCGAAGCCGGGGCCCACGCCTCAATTGCGGTCGCCCGTCCCGATTCCCGCATGCGCCTTCCACGGCCACGCCGCGGCTTCTCTCTGCCCCGTGTCCCACAGCGCGTCCGCCTTGGCGAGGTCTCTCCAGTGCCGAGCCGTCGCTGCTGCCACCGGCTGGACGGCCTGCCTCAGGGCGTCAAGGGCGAGGCCCAGTTCGGTGGAGTCTTCACCACCGTCGAGCGATCCGCTCGCGCGCAGGGATGCGTATTTCGCGACCAGGGATTCGGCCTTCTCCCGGCTATCCGCCAGGCGTTTGGCCCGTCCCGGGAACAGGATCGGGTGGTCGTCGAACAGGCGGCGGCGGATCAGCCCGATCGCCCCCTCCAGCGTGTAGATGTCCGACAACAGCGCGATCGCGTCGTCTCGAACCTCCTGCAACTGGAACGGCAGGTCAAGCCAGGGCAGTGCAGTCTGCCCCCGCCGGGGCACAGCGGCGGCGACCACGAGCAGTTGCAGCCCTCGGGCGCACAGCGCCGCCTGACCATCGAACACCGTCGTCCTCTCGCTGACGAGCGTGTTGATGTCGATCACCAGCCTGCTCAGGAAGTAGACGTCCCGCACGGCACGACGGACAACGTTCTCGACCGCCTCCTTCGGTTCACCACGCATCCTCTTGCGGGCCGCCTCAGCGACAGCCTCCGCCAACTTGATACGCGGCAATGCCTGGATCGACCGCTCGCCCAGCCACTCGAAGTATGCCTCCTCGGACCCCAGGCTCGCGATGGCCACCACTATCTCTGTGTGTGGGCCGTGCTCCTCTCGCCATCTGCTTGCCTCCTAACCTGGCAGGACAAGGATACCGCCGGTCGCGCCGTCGCGCGTGACAGCATGACGACAATGACAGCATATTCGCCCTACTCAGCACCCCCTACCCTCGGCGCAGACGCCGACCCTTTCTGGGCAGCGCCCATTTCCGCTTCAGATACGGGGAAAGGATGTCATGAATAGCGACGAAGCAGGCCCCCGCTACCACGCTTAAGTCAGGCAGAGACAGGCATTTACGCTTGTCTCTGCTTTCCTTTTTGGGCGGCCGAAAAAGGGGCCCGGGTGCCTATAGGGTTCCATTTGGACCCACGGTTCTTGCGGGACGTCTTCCGGCCTCGAAAACCGACTGCGCTGCCTCAGAACTTGGCGCAGTGGCGCAGAACTGCCCGAGACGGTGCCGGGATGACGACAATACCCGTCGAGACAGCCGGAGGATGCGGAGGCGACAGGGACGGTCTGCCCGGATCGGATACAGCGACCCGCATGAAGGCCACTTCGAGCGGCATCATGGCTCGACAACGGCCCGATGCCACCTCGAACGAGCCGAACAACTGCTGGCATAACCCCCCAGATGTGATACAACCTCTCAAAAGCCCCGCGATGGTCGTGGGCACGAGTTCATTTGGGAAATCTCGAATATAGGATGGCTCACAAGCGGCATGTCTGGCAGACTGGCGGCACGGCGGAGGCCTGAGCGTATGGGCCTTGGCGGTAGCGGCCGCAAGGAAGGGCATGCTTCTGCAAAACGGCAGAAGCATGGCACCCAGCACTTCCGCTTCGGGCAAGGACAATTCGAACACGAACCAGCTGTCAGTCATAACCACACGATATGAGGAGCGACGACATGAGACCACGGTTGAGATTCCTGAGCGACGAGCTTATCGAGCGGATCCTCGACGAGGCGTACAAGCTGCTGGAGACCAAGGGCGTCACGCTGCATCACGAGGCGCTGCTGGCGCGGCTTGCCGAGGCCGGCTGTGGCGTCGACGCCGACAGCAAGTGCGTCCGGATGCCTCGCGAGGTGGTCGAGGGGGCCGTCCGCACGGTGCCGAGCGGGATCGAACTGTGGAACATCGCCGGCGAGAGTCGCTGCGACCTGTCGGGCGACAACGTGCACTTCACGCCCGGCTCCACGGCCATCAAGATGCTGGACGGGGAGACGCACCAGATGCGTCCCGTTTCGACCGACGACATGCTCCGCTGCGGGAAGCTCGTCGAGCAGCTCGATGCGATCGACTACTCCGCCACGGCCGTGGTGCCGGACGACGTGCCGAAGGCCATCGGCGACAGCATTCGTCTGTACGCACTCCTGAAGACCACCAGCAAGGCGATTGTCACCGGCGCGTTCACGATCGAGGGCTTCGACGTGATGGCCGAGATGCACCTGGCCGTGCGAGGCACGCGGGAGGCGCTGCGCGAGAAGCCCTTCACCATCTTCTCGTGCTGCCCCAGCTCGCCGCTGAAGTGGAGCACCACCACGGCCGACAACACCGCCAGGTGCGCCGAGCTGGGCATTCCCGTGGAGTTCATTGCCATGCCGCTGGCGGGGTTGGTCTCGCCGATCTCCCTCATCGGGTGCGTCATCCAGCACACCATCGAGACGCTCAGCGGCATCGTGATCTCCCAGGCCACCTGCCCCGGCGCGCCGATCCTTTACGGCGGTTCGCCCGGTGTGTTCGACATGCGTACGATGGCGGCCACCATCTCGGCCGTGGAGGCGCAGATGATCGATTGCGCCTACATTGAAGTGGGTAAGTACCTTGGCTTGCCCACCCAGGCGTACATCGGCATGAGCGACAGCAAGACCCTCGACGCCCAGGCGGGCTTCGAGTCCGGCGGCGGGTTGTATCTGGCCGGCCTGGCCGGGGTCAACAGCGTCTCCGGCCCGGGGATGCATTACTTCGAAAGCTGCCTGTCGCTGGAGAAGCTCGTCTTCGACGCCGAGCTCTGCGCCATGACCCGCCGGCTCGTGGCGGGCCTTGAGCCGCGTGAGGATTTCCCGGCCGACGCCCTGTTCGACGAGCTGCTCCGCGAGAAGACCCTCCTGACGGCCGACCACACGCTAAAGTACTTCCGCCAGGAACACTGCATTCCCGGGCCGGTCATCGACCGGACGCAGCTCCAGGGCCGCCTCGGCGGCGCCCCGGACCTCATGCAGCGGGCCCGCGACGAGGTGGAGGGCCATCTTGCGCGGTACGAGCCGCCGGACGTCCTCTCTCCGGAACAGCGCCGGGATCTGGAAGGTGTCATGACCGCCGCCGCAGGGGATTTCAGTATCGGCTTCTAACAGGCCACCGTCTCGCGAAGGGGCGCAGCAAGACGGGCTACCGCTCCTGGCTATCGCCTTTCGCCGAGCGAGCAAACAGGGATGGAACGCTACCCCAGGAAACTGGCATGGGAGCGGCCCCGCACATCAATCACGGTCGCCGGTTCCGACTCCGACGTGACCCTTCCACAGCCGCGCCGCGGCTTCTCTCTGCCCGATTTCCCACCGCGCGTCCCCCTTGGCGAGGTCTCTGTAATACCGGGCCGTAGCCGCTGCCACCGGCTGGACAGCCTCCCTGAGGCCATCAAAGGCAACGCTCATTTGGACGTAGTCTTCACCATCCGCGTCACCATCGGCAAGGGAGGCGTGTCGCGCGTTCACGGGCTGAGGGATAGTAACCGGATTCACGATCTACAAGGCCACCTTGCACCGAGCGGACACCAGATGCCGTTTGCGGCAGTCGATCTTCCGCCGAATCGGACACATCAGCATTCGGCAAGAGGGACAGTGAATGAAGACGCGCCAGTCAGACTCTACTCGCGGCGCGGCAACATTACTGGGGGAAAGGCATGCCTTCTTGCACCGTTGCGCAGCCAACGTGTGAAGGGTTCCAACGATGCTGCCGCGGCAGCATCGTGCGCACGAAAATAGGCGCGCGGACACGGTCTTGCCCGTGACCGTGTACGCCGGCCTACGCCACGCCGGACGAGGTTTCCGCCAAGCGCTACCCGTAAGTCTTCGCCGCATAGACGCTTATGATACTCGGGACACACGGTTCGGGCTAGACCCATCCTCGCCGTATGCCTCCGCCCCGGGCGGCCAGGTGGCACCTCAAAGTGCGAGAATCAGTATGGTAGCGGGGGCCGCTATGTACCCTTTCACATCAGGGCGGCGTTCTGGCAGGACTTTCAGTCTGCTGCCTGAAATGCTCTCGGGCTGGCGCGAGAAGCTCATCAAGGTTGGAGCCAACGTCGTCACGCACGCCCGGTACGTGATCTTCCAGATGGCGGAAGTGGCAATGCCCAAGCGGCTGTTCCAGGCCATTCTGGAGCGCATTCGACGGCTGCGACTGCCCGAGATGGTGCCGGGATGACCACAACGAAGGATCAGACTGCCGGAGGACGCGAAGGCGATGGGGACGGTCTGTCCGGATCGGCAGCAAAGGCGCGGATGCAGGCCGTTTCGGTCAACAATCATGGCCCGGGGACGTCCCGATGGTCCCTTCACCGAGCCAAGAGAGCGCTTGTTCACTCCCGGGCTCGTGATACAATTACCGAAAAGGCCCGCGATGGTCGTGGGCTCGAGTCCATCCGGGAGATCCCGGATGATTGGAATCCGCTCGTCCAGGCGGTAAGATTCAACGCGACTGGGGCCGGAGGTTCCAGTACCGCCGCGTGTCGACGCGGCTCGGTGGTTGGACCCCGGTCTCCGGTCGAACGGGCGGTCATGATCGTGGTGCGCTGTCCACGACTTGCGCACCGCAGCCCCTCAGGAGAGCGCCATGAACGGTCGACAGCGGCTCACCGCCACGCTCAGCCACGAGCAGCCGGACCGCGTGTGTGTTGACTTCGGCGCGACGTTCGTCACCGGCATGCACGTCTCCATCGTCGACAGGCTCCGCAAGGCCGTGCTCGGCGACACGGGCCACCGCGTGAAGGTCGTCGATCCGTACCAGATGCTCGGCGAGGTCGACGACGTGCTGCGCGAGGCCCTGGAGATCGACGTCGTCGGGTCGCTGGCGCGCAAAGGCCTGTTCGGCACCGACGAGTCCGATTGGAAGCCGTTCACGCTGTTCGACGGCACCGAGGTGCTCGTCCCCCACAATTTCAACACGACCGTCGAGCCCGACACCGGCGACCTGCTGATTTACCCGGAGGGCGACACGAGCATCGCCCCGTCCGGCCGCATGCCCAAGGGCGGATATTTCTGTGACGCGATCGTCCGGCAGGACCCCATCGACGAGGACGCTCTGGACCCCGCCGACAACTGCGAGGAGTTCGCCGAGTTCGGCCCGGAGGACCTGGCGTACTACCGCGGGCGGCGGCGCTGGTTCGAGCAGCGCCGCGCGTTCGGCACGATCGTGGTGGTCCCCGGGACGGCGTTCGGGGACATCGCGCTGGTGCCGGCGCCGTTCCTTAAACACCCGAAGGGCATCCGCGACATCACCGAGTGGTACGTGTCCATCGCCGCGCGCAAGGATTATGTGCACGCCGTCTTCGAGCGCCAGTGCGAGATTGCCCTGAAGAACGTTGAAACGCTCATCGACCTGCTGGGCGACTCGGTGCAGGCGGCGATTATCACCGGCACCGACTTCGGGATGCAGACCGGCCTGTTCGTCTCCATCGCCACCTACCGCGAGCTGTTCAAGCCCTACCATGTGAAGGTCAACGAGGTGGTCCACGCCCGCAGCCACTGGAAGACGTTCATCCACTCGTGCGGCAGCGTGTGGGAGATGATCCCCGAATTCATCGACGCCGGGTTCGATATCCTCAACCCCGTTCAATGCTCGGCGGCGAAGATGGACCCGCACGACCTCAAACGCGCGTTCGGCGAGCGTCTCGTGTTCTGGGGCGGAGGCGTCGACACGCAGAAGACGCTGCCGTTCGGCACGCCCGACGACGTCTACAACGAGGTCCGCGAGCGCATCGACATCTTCAACGACGGCGGCGGGTTCGTGTTCAACGCCGTGCACAACATCCAGGGCAACGTCCCGATCGACAACGTCCTGGCCATGTTCAGGGCGATCAAGGACAGCCGATGAGTCTCTTGAGGGAGTGACGACCATGCGTATCCATGCAGCGCTCATTCTCGCCGGGCTTTGCGCCGCGGTCGCCGCCGGTCCGGCCTGCATGCGGGCAAGCGCGGCGGAAGCGCGGGCGCCGAGGGAATACCACGTTTCGGTGCGCGGGGACGATTCCGCCGACGGCTCGGAAGCCCGCATGCTGAGGACCATCTCGGCCGCGGCGCGGCTGGCGCAGGCGGGCGACGTGATCACGGTGCACGAGGGCGTCTATCGCGAACGCATCGCCCCGCCGCGCGGCGGCACGTCGGACCGCGAGCGCATCGTCTACCGGGCCGCCCCCGGCGAGAAGGTGGTCGTCAAGGGGTCCGAGGTCATCAGGGGCTGGCAGAAGGTCCAGAACGACACCTGGAAGGTCGCCCTCCCGAACCGGTTCTTCGGCGACTTCAACCCCTATAGCGACCTGATTCGCGGCGACTGGTTCAACCCGAAGAGGCGCGCGCATCACACGGGCGCGGTCTACCTGAACGAGCATTGGCTGACGGAGGCGGCCCAACTGGACGACGTGCTGAAACCCGCGGGCGAGGCGCCGCTCTGGTTCGGCAAGGTGGACGAGGAAACCACCACGATCTGGGCCCAGTTCAAGGGCGTCGATCCGAACGAGGCCGAGGTGGAAATCAACGTCCGCCGGGCGGTGTTCTACCCCGAGAAGCCGGGCATCAACTACATCACCGTGCGCGGCTTCAGCATGATGCACGCGGCCACGCCGTGGGCGCCGCCGACGGCCGAGCAGATCGGCCTGATCGGCACCCACTGGAGCAAGGGATGGATCATCGAGAACAACGACATCCGCTATTCCACGTGCGTGGGAGTTACCCTTGGCAAGTACGGTGACCGGTGGGACAACACCTCGCAGAATACGGCCGAGGGCTACGTCAAGACCATCGAGCGCGCCCTGGAGAACGGCTGGTCCCGGGAGAACATCGGCCACCACGTCGTCCGCAACAACCGTATCTCGCATTGCGAGCAGGCGGGCATCGTCGGCAGCCTGGGGGCGGTGTTCAGCACGATCACCGGCAACGTCATCCACGACATCCACGTCCGGCGGCTGTTCACGGGCGCCGAGATGGCCGGCATCAAGATTCACGCCGCCATCGACACCCTGATCAGCGGCAATCACATCTACCGGACGACGCGGGGCATCTGGCTCGACTGGATGGCCCAGGGCACCCGCGTCACCCGGAACCTGCTCCACGACAACACCGGCAGCCAGGACCTGTTCGTCGAGGTGGACCACGGGCCGTTCCTGGTGGACAACAACCTCTTTCTTTCGCCGACTTCGCTGCTCGATATGTCGGAAGGCGGGGCCTACGCCCACAACCTGATGGCGGGGCGGATCGCGCTCCGGCCGGAGCTCAGGCGCGAGACCCCGTTCCACAAGCCGCACTCCACCCACGTCGCGGGACTCAGGAACATCCAGGGCGGCGATGATCGCTTCTACAACAATCTCTTGATCGCCCCGGCCGGTCTGGCCGGGTACGACAAGGCTGCACAGCTGGTCGAGATGGGCGGCAACGTGTTCCTCAAGGGCGCCCAAGCCTCCGCGCATGAGCAGGCCCCGCTCGTGCAGCCGGCGTTCGACCCGGGCATCCAACTGGCCGAGAAACCGGACGGCGTGTACCTCGAGATCGCGCTCGACAAGGCGTGGGCGGGAGGGCCGCCGCGCCCCCTCGTCACGACCGACCGGCTCGGGCGGGCGGCGATCCCGAACCTGCCCTGCGAGCAGCCGGACGGGTCGCCGTACCGCCTCGATGCCGATTACTTCGGCAAGAAGCGAAACGAAGCCAGTCCGTTCCCGGGCCCGTTTGAATGTCCCGGCGGCGGCAAGCAGGTGCTCAAGGTCTGGCCCGTGACCGTCCCGGAATGAGCCGAACCGCTGTGCGCGAACCACGCGCCGAAAGGGGGGGCCTGGTGATGTGTAAGACGATTCGAGGCAACCGATGAACGACCACCGACAAGGCGGGAGCCTGGCTTACCTGATGCGACTGGTGCTGGTCGCCACGCTGGGCGGCCTGCTGTTCGGCTACGACACGGCGGTGATCGCCGGGGCCATCGGCTTCCTGCAAACGCACTTCGTGCTGACCGCCGCCATGAAAGGGTGGGCGGCGTCCAGCGCGTTGGCCGGCTGCGTGCTGGGCGTGATGCTGGCCGGGCCGATCAGCGACCGCTTCGGCCGGCGGAACACGCTGATCCTGGCGGCGGTCATGTTTCTCGTTTCCGCCATCGGCACCGCCGTCCCCAAGACGCTGACGATGTTCGTGATCTTCCGTTTCATCGGCGGCGTGGGCGTCGGCGCCGCGTCGATGACCAGCCCGATGTACATCGCCGAGATCAGCCCGGCGCGCATCCGCGGCCGCATGGTCAGCGTCAACCAGTTCGCCATCATCACCGGCATGCTGGTCGTGTACTTCGTCAACTACTTCATCACGCGGTACGGCCAGGCGGCGGACCAGGCGGCGGGTGTCGCCGCGGCCACCGAGGGGTGGAACGTGCTGTACGGCTGGCGCTGGATGTTCGGCTCGGAATCCCTGCCGGCGCTGGCGCTGCTGGTCCTGCTGTTCTTCGTGCCGGAAAGTCCGCGCTGGCTGACCGAGAAGGGGCACGCCGACAAGGCCCGGCATATCCTCACCCGCGTGGACGGCCCGGACCATGCCGAGCGCGAAATGCGCGACATCCAGGCCGCCCTGGCGCAGGAGCCGGCGTCGCTCGGGCAGCTCCTGGCCCCCGGCCTGCGCGTGGCGCTGGTGATCGGCGTCGTGCTGGCGATCCTCCAGCAGGTGACCGGCATCAACGTGTTCCTGTATTACGCGCCGGAGATCTTCAAGACGGTGTCCGGCTCGGGCGTCGACGTGGCCATGCTCCAGACGGTCGTGGTCGGCGCCGTGAACCTGGGCTTTACGGTGCTG
>Ga0111188_1132_pt1 | contig 13853 bp, 7 predicted proteins | sample DeeMarSWOR324_28_FD_80358 | JGI IMG/M metagenome (GOLD analysis project Ga0111188, IMG submission 80358) | Planctomycetes bacterium SM23_25
CTGGGCGAGCCGAGTTACATGGGGAACGTGCCCGGCGAGGTAAACGAGCACCTCTACCAGCCGAAGGGCATTGCCGCGGTGATTGCCCCGTGGAACTTCCCGCTGGCGATCAGTTGCGGCATGTGTGCGGCAGCCATCGTGGCGGGGAACTGCGTGGTGTACAAGCCGTCCGGGCAGACGCCGGTCGTCGGCCACACGCTGCTCCAGTTGCTGCGCGAAGCCGGTCTGCCGCCGGGCGTCTTCAACTTCACGCCGGGGCAGGGCAGTGTCATCGGCGACTTTCTCGTCGAACACCCCCGGATCAGCCTCATCGCCTTCACCGGCTCGATGGGCGTGGGCCTTCGGATCATCGAGAAGGCCGGCCGCACGCCCGAGGGGCAGCCTTGCGTCAAGAAAGTCATCGCCGAAATGGGCGGCAAGAACGCCATCGTCATCGACGACGACGCCGATCTCGACGAGGCCGTGCCCGCGGTCGTCCGGTCTGCCTTCGGGTACCAGGGCCAGAAGTGCTCGGCCTGCTCGCGCGCTGTCGTGCTCGACGCCATTTACGACCGCTTTCTGGAGCGCCTTCTCGAAGCGGTCCGCTCGGCCAGGATCGGCCCGGCCGAGGATCCCGCCAACCTCATGGGGCCGGTCATTGACCGGTCGGCCCAGCAGACGATCCTGGGGTACATCGAAATCGCGCGGCAAGAGGGCACGATTGCCTACCAGAGCGACGTGCCCGACGTGGGCTTCTACGTGCCGCTGACCGTCGTCACGGGTATCACTCCCGGGCGCCGCCTGGCGCAGGAGGAGGTTTTCGGTCCGGTGCTGGCCGTGATGCGGGCGAAGGACTTCGATCAGGCCATCGACTGGGCCAACTCGACCCGCTTTGCGTTGACGGGCGGCGTGTTCAGCCGCAGCCCGGACCACCTGGAGCGCTGCCGCAGGGAGTTGGCCGTGGGCAACCTCTACGTTAACCGCGGCTGCACGGGCGCCATCGTGGGCAGACAACCGTTTGGCGGATTCAGGATGTCGGGCGTGGGCACCAAGGCCGGGGGGCCCGACTATCTGCTGCACTTCATGGACCCGCGCGTGGTGACCGAGAACACCATGCGCCGCGGCTTCGTGCCGTTTGCGGATGCGGCCGGTATGGCCGCAGACGTTCCCACGCCGGGCGACGCGTGCGCCGGCGCCCGGCCTGTGTCGATGCCGGCGGCGTCCGACCCGGCGTAGCGCTACTGCGCTACGTTCCGCGCGGCGGGGCCACCAGGCGGACGAAAAGGTCAAGTAGCGTGTAGTATTAGAAAGCGCAGGAGAGACGCGAGATGCCTTTTCAGATGACCGAACTCGCCTTCCTGGAGCAACTGGCCCACCGGTTCAACCTGCCCGTGCCCGAGCACCTGGACGCGAGCGCCCCCCGCACGAAAATCCGCGAGGCGCTCGAACGATGGGGCGGCAAGGCCGTGGTGAAGGCAGACGTGATGTCCGGCGGGCGGGGCAAGGCCCACCTCGTCAAGGTGGTTGACGACGTCCAGGAGGCGATGGCCGAACTGCGGCGCCTGGCGGGCGCCGAGGTGGGCGGCCTCCAGGCCCGGACGGCCTATATGACGCGGTTCATTCCGGCGGACCTCCAGGTCTACTCGGCCGTCACGTACGATTCGCGGTTCCTGGGCCCGTCGCTCACGGTGTCGATGAAGGGCGGCGTGGACATCGAGTCGGTGGACGATGCGCACAAGCGGACCATCCCGGTGCACGTCTTCCGGGGGCTCGACGCCTACCAGGCGTCGCAACTGCTCGAAGCGCTCGACTGCCCACGACCTCTGGTCTCGATCCTGTCGCGGACCCTGGTGGCCTTCTGGGACATGTTCATCTCGACCGGCATGCGCATGTGCGAGGTGAACCCCTGGCGCGTCGGGCCCGACGGCGTGCCCTATGCGTGCGACTTCAAGGCCGTTTTCGACGAGGCGAACTACAAACTGAAAGAGGCCGACCTGGAGTTCCCCGAGTACCCGCAGGGCGCCACGGAGTTCGAGGAGGACATGGCCGCCTGGGACGCCTCCAGTTACCGCGGCCAGGCCCACGTCAGCGAATTGGGCGGGGACCTGGTGTTGCCGATCCTGTTCGGCGGCGGCGCCGGCACGATTATCGCAGAGACGCTCGAGATCGCCGGCGGAAGGCCGATCTTCTTGTCCGATTTCGGCGGGAACCCGCCGTACGAGCGGATGTACGGCACGGCCGCACGCTGCTTCCGCTATCATCTGGCCGAGGCGTCCACCCTGCTCATCCTCGGGGGCAAGGCGAACAACACGCTGATCGACGTCACGTTTCAGGCCATCGGCGACGCGCTGGCCCACCATTTCGAGGAACGCGGGCGGGTGGACATCCCCGTGGTCATCGGCCGCGGCGGGCCGAGAATGGTGCCCGGTTTTCTGGCCATGCGAGAGACGCTGGAGGCGTTGCGGCTGCCGTACGTGGTCTTCGGCCATGACACCCCCGTGACGCTTGTCGCCGAGTACGCAGCGCGGCTGGCGAAGTATGTCAGGACGCGGAAGGAGGCGCACCGTGCGACCTAGAAAACTCTCCGGCCTCCTGAAGAAGGGCGACCGCGTCGCGGTCAGCAACATCACGGGGCGCGAAGCGTCGAACGTCACCGTCGTCTCCCAGCAGTACGCCGGCAACATCGTGGGCGGTTGGGCCCTCGGCAAGGGCGGACAGACGATCGAAGTGCCCGGCAAGGACCCGGTGCCCGTGTTTGCCACGTGCGAGGAACTCTACGCGACGCTTCCCAGGCACGAGGCTCCGAACAAGGTCGTCATCTATTCCCCGCCGGAGGCCGTCTACGGTGAAGTCAAAGAGGCCATCGAGTACGGCGGCGACAGGCTCCACACCCTCTTCATCATCACCGAGAATGTCGCGATCGAGGTGACGGCCAAGATTCGGCAGATCGCCGACGAGGCCGGCGTGGATGTCGTCGGATGCAACACCCTCGGCGTCATCAACGTTGAAGACCATGTCCGCGTCGGGGCCGTGGGCGGCGACGCGCCCGACGAGAGTTTCAGGCCCGGCACGGCGACGATCATCTCGAACTCGGGCAACATGGTCAACACCATCGCCGGTTACATGCAGGCCGCCGGCATCGGCACCCACTTCGGCATCTCCACCGGCAAGGACGTGCTGATCCTCACGCCCCTGGTCGAGTTCCTGAAACTGGCCGCACGCTGCGACAAGACCAGGCTCGTCGTCCTCTACGTCGAGCCGGGCGGCCTCTACGAGCAGGAGGCGATCCGGTGGATGCGCGAGAGCGGCTTCGATAAGCCGGTCCTCGTCTATGTGGCGGGAACGCTTCTGGAAGGCCGCCGCGTGTCGCTCGGCCACGCCGGCGCCGTGGTCGAAGGGCCGCACACCAGCGCCTCGGGCAAGATGGCCGCCTTCGACGAGTACTTCGGGGCGGGGCCCTTCGTCCCCGACAAGCGTCCGCGCAAGGGCGGCGGCGCCGGCGAGAGGCTTCGCCGCGGCATCCGGGTGACGGCCCTGCATCACCTGCCGGCGGCGGCGATGGCCATCGGCGATGCCCTCGGCTGGGAGCGCGACTTCCCGATCCGCCACGAACTGCGGCTCAACCCGTGGTTCGTCAACTACAGGGACCTGGCCGATGAACTGCCCGGCGCGTTGCTCCTGAGGCCGGGGCGAATTCCGGAGCCGTACCAGTCGCAGTTCGCCGAGCAGTTGAAGGTGACCGTCGGCCTTTCGCCGGCCCGGCGCGATCTGCGCAACGCCTCTCATGCGTCGTCGCTCGACGCGGCCGGGCAGCGCATCTACGGCTACCCGCTCACGGAACTGATGGCGAAGCACTCGTTCGGCGAGGCGGTCATCCTCTACTGGACGGGCGAACTCCCGCGCTACGACTTCGAGGCGAAACTCGTCGAGATGGGCCTCGTGGCGTCGCTGACGAACGGGCCGGGCACGATCTCCGCCCAGGCGGCGAAACTCTCCGCCTCGGCGGGCAACCCGCCCAACGTCGGCATGATCGCCACGCTCGCCGCCATCGGCACGGTGCACGGCGGGAACGGACGCGACGGCGTCCGATACCTCCTGAAGATCTTCGCCGACCTCGGCCTGAAGGACCCCTATGCCCCGGACCACGGCATCGACGTGGCGGAACTCGCCCGCAACACCGCCGCCGCATTCAAGAGGATCAAGGACGCTGCCAAGGAGTCCGGCGTCGATTACGAGCGAATCCCGTGCCTCGGGCACCCCGTGTTCAACAAGGAGGCCGTCAACTACGATCCCCGCGAGCGGGCGATCTGGGAAGCGATTCAGGCGACCGGCCGCACCAACATCTTCCTGGAGTTCTATCACCAACTCGCCCACGCGCTCCGTGAGGTGGGCGTTGCCAACCGCGTGTGGGCGGTGAACATGGATGCGGCGCTCGCCTGCGTGTGGCTCGGCGCCTGCTGGGCCGCCCTGATGGAGAAACGCATCACGCTGAAACGCGTGGAAGACTGCGCCTTCCTTGGATTCGCCCTGGGGCGTGCGGCCGGAGGCGCCGGCGAGTTCCTCGACCACCAGGACTACGGTGCCGTGATGGACATGCGGGTGCCGGCCGACGAGTGCCAGTCGCTCACACGGCCCCGCGCCCTTCCCGAGGCCGGTCGGTGAGACCTCGAGCCTTGGCACGTGTCACGGCTGCGGGCGTGCGGTCTCGGGGCTGCCGACCTCCAGGCGGACGCGCGTCTGCCCGCGGAACGAGACGAAAAAGTTGAATGTGCCCTTGCTTTTTCCCGCGGCAGGGGGCGAAAAAGTAGAATGTCCCCTTTTCCTTTTCTCCCGTTTTCTCGGGCGCATCTGTTTGCTGCTCGAAGAAGAGGAGGGTATCCATGCGGCACCCGCTACGAAGCACGCTGCTCTTGTTGCTCCTGTATGTTGCGGGGATGGGCGTACTGAATGGCTGCCAGGAGGCCGCCGAGAGGCGGCACGTCCAAACCCAGAAGGCCAGGGACGGCAGCATGCTGAAGGAGGAGAGTTTCTACATCAAGAACGGGAAGCACGTTCTCCATGGGACCCAGAGGCTGTGGTTTAAGAACGGCCAACTGCGGCGCGAGACCGAATACGTCGACGGCCATCAGCATGGTCGGATGACGGAGTGGTATAAAAGCGGCACCAAGGCTGAGGAGGGCACGTACCAGAACGGGCTACGAGAGGGCCTCTGGCAGAGGTGGTATGAAGGGACCGGCGGCGAATTCTCGGAGGCGGCGTATGCCACCAAGGCTGAGGAGGGCACGTACCAGAACGGGCTACGAGAGGGCCTCTGGCAGGGGTGGTATGAAGGGACCGGCGCCAAATACTGGGAGGCGACGTATGCCGACGGTCACATTGTGGGCGAGAAGGTGTACTGGTATGAAAGTGGCCGGTATCGGAGTGGCCTGCTCCAAGGCAAAGACCTGCTCGAAGGCAAAGAAACGTACGACTCCGAGGGTCACATCCAGCGGAAGACCCGTTGGTATCCGGACGGCCGCATGTGGATGGATGGGACGTTTCGCAAGGGCCGGAAGCACGGCACGTGGACCTACTGGGAGCCGGACGGCACGGTTAAGGCGCAGGGCGAGTGGCGCGACGGGAAGCCCTGGGAAGGCATGTGTGGCGTTCGTATGGCAAGCGACGCGGGGAGGATGTTCGGACTCCTGGTCTTCGAGGAGTATCACGAAGGCCGGCCCACGGGACGGATAGCAGGTTGGGGTATCTGACGTGGCGTCCCGCGCCGGTCGGCGGCGCGGGCCGGTCGAGTCCGGCGCGCGAACAAGACCAAGAGTCATGTCCTCAAGATCGGGAGCATCGCCGCGGAACCCGCCCGCCGACGGCGCTCATTCGAAGAATCCCGATCCTGAGGCCAAATGCTTGCGGCAGACGTCTTCGTTGAGTTCGATGCCCAGCCCGGGCTTGTTCGGCAGTTCAAAGTATCCGTCCCGGTAGATCGGGCCGTCGCGCTGGATAATGTCCTGCCAGTGCGGCAGTTCGACGCTGTCGGACTCCAGGGCGAGGAACGACCGGATGGCGGCGCATGCGTGGGCCGAGGCGATGGTGCCGACCGGCGAGCACATGTTGTGGCACAGCATGTTCAGGTAATAGAGGTCGGCCCAGTCGGCGATGCGTTTCATTTCGAGCAGCCCGCCGCACTTCTGCGCGTCGGGCTGGATGATGTCGCACGCCTGCTTCTCGATGAACGGGCGGAAAGACTGCCGCGTGTACAGGTTCTCGCCGGTGGCAATCGGGACCTTGCTGGCGGCCGTCAGGCGGGCGAAGGCGTCGGCGTTCTCCGGCGGCACCGGGTCTTCGAGGAACCACAGGTTCAGGTGCTCGACCATCTGGACGAACCGCATGGCGTCGCGGGTGTTGAACTTCCAGTGCAGGTCCACGCCCAGCGGGAAGTCGGGGCCCAGTTCGGCCCGGATCGCCTCCAGGATCGTGACCCAGGCCTTCATGTCTTCGGACGCGAGGGAGCGGTTCCACCGTTCGCCGCGGAACGGGTTCAGGTCGAACTTCAAGGCCTTGAAGCCGAGCGCCCGCGACCGCCGGGCCTCGGCCACCCACGGCTTGGGATCAGGCCGGTTGGGGGAGCCGGTGTCGTGGTAGATGAGCACCTTGTCGCGGAACTTGCCGCCCAGAAGGACGTACACCGGCACGTTGAGGATCTTGCCCGCCAGGTCCCACAGCGCCGTTTCGATGCCCGAGATGGCGCCGCAGAGGGATCCGGCTCGCGAGCCCTCGCCGATGCCGGCGTCGGACATCGCCTGATACAGGACGTCCACTTGGAGCGGGTCCTTTCCGATGATGCGGCCCTTGATGTGGCCGATGTGGTCGATGACGCCGCCGCGGTTGTACGCTTCCCCCAGGCCGTAGAGGCCGGAGTCGGTGGTCACCTTCACGAGGTGGGCGGCGTAGTAGGTCAACGTGACGGAGGCGGTCTTGACGTCGGCGATCTTGACCTTTCCGAACTCGGTGGCGGCCTGGGGTGCGGCCTTCAGGATGCCGGGCCGTTCGGCCAGGCAACCCCCTGCCGCGATGCCGCCGGCTGCCGCAAAAAGTTTGCGTCGAGTCAGCATCGAATCGTCTCCTTCGTGCCAGTGGACCGTCGTACGGAAGCAGAGAAGTTCTGCCGACTCCCCTTGACGTTCACCGCTGCAACCGGACGACGACGTACGGCGTTTCTTTCTCCAGGTCGGGGTGAATCTTCCCGTTGCCGCAGGTGTCCATCGCTTCGATGAAGTACATGAAGTCCCACCTGGGGTCAACGTGTTCGGCGGGCACTTCGGCCTGATACTCTTGCGGCTTGCCGGTCGGCAGCATGGGAACCGTCTGGTAGTCGAACAGCTGGTTGACGCCGCGGTACCGCAGGCGGACCCACTTGACGCCGGAAGGGTCGCTCACCGTGGCGGCGACCCTGAGCGGTTTTGCGGCCGGTGCGCGGGCGATGGGCTCGTGCGCGGCGCGGCCACGTGGCGCGGCGGCCGGCGGCGTCGGCGGCCTCGATGAAGTACCTTAAGCCTTCTGTCACCGCTGAAGCGGGAATCGCGGCGCCGTAGACAAACGGTGTGGTTCGCCCCATGTCCGCATACGCGATGTCGCCGGCGCCGCTGCGGTAGCCGACGCGCACCTCGGCTACCGTCTCCTTGCCGCTTACCGTTGCTCGGACCAGCAGGTCCTCGCCGGGTGCGGCCCTGCGGATTGGGACGTGAGCGATGAGCGGCTCGGGCCCGGCGGCCTTCGGGCGGAAGTCCTTCCGCTTCTTTTCGAGTTCCGCGAGGCCCTTCTTCAACAGGACGAGTTCGTCGCGCCAGTGCCCCGCCAGGCCGGACCCTCTGCGGCCGAAGGCCAGGTCGTCCGTGTACGCGTCGCCCGCGGCCTCGACGAGTCCTTCCCACGCCTGGATCGCCTGCGTCTCGTGGGCGATGGCATCGTCGAGGGCGCCGGCGTCGCCGGTGTGCGAGAACAGGGCCCACGCGAGGCCGGCGAGCGCACGCCGCGAGTGGTACTCCGCCAGGTGGGCCAGGATCTTCAAATCGACCATCGTCGAATCAAATTCCTTGTTGCGGCGCGTGCCGATTCGTTTCTCGGCCTCGTCTGCCAACTCGAGAACGTCCTTTGCCGCGCGCGCAAACCACGCGCTGGACTCGTGCGGCCAGATCCTGGCTGAGTCCTTGCCTTCCACGATGCACGTGGCGGCGTCGTCGATGCTGAGGAACTGCTCGGTGTCGCTCGGCAGGGCCTTCGCGTAAGCGGGCAGGTCTTCCTGGCGCTGCCTCTCGACCCAGCCCCGCGTGGTGGGGAAGTGGTTGTAGGGGCCGAAACGCCGCTCGAACGCCTTCCGCCAGACTTCGGGCGGCGTCTCGGGGTTGTAGCCGGCGCGGCCGAAGACCTGGAAGAAGTGCCAGTACCGCTCGAACTCGTAGTCGTAGTACCGGTACGCCGGCCGGAGCAGGTCGAAGGGTTCCGCGTCGTGCGGATGATCCTGCATCTTGGTGGCGAGCGGCTCGTTGACCTCGAACCCTTCGCCGTCGTACAGGTGGGTGCTCTCGGCGAACCGCCGCACGTAGTCGGGGTCGCCCCAGAGGAGGATCCGCGTGGTTCCGCCGTTCCAGAGCCGCCAGTGCATCTTGTACGTCTGCGGGTAGCGGAGCATGTCGGCATAGCCGTGACGGCGGTCGCGCTGGTTGGCCGGGTGAATGTGCGTCGGGTGGAAGGGCAGGCCCATCTGCTCCATCCAGTACTTGGTGCACATGCGGAGATGGACGCCCATCTCGACGGCCTTGTCGATGAGGTCGTGCGGGAATTCCTTGGCCCGGGCGTCGAAGCGGATGCCCGGCCGCGACGCCTTGACGATGCGGTAGATCTCTTCCCAGAAGGCGGGCATCTCGGTGCGTTTCAGGCCCGACTCGCCGTGCATGCGGAACTGGATGGCGTCGAGGTCGGGGACGAGGCGGAGGAACGTCGCGAGCGCCGCCGTCGAGTACGCCCTCAGGTTCTCGGCCGTCAGTCCCCAGACGATGCCGGGGGTGGGTTTCCTGGCCCGGTCGCCCGGCCCCTGGACGCCGCCGCGATAGATGTGGTCCCAGATGCCCAGGGTGAAGTTGAGGCCCCGGGCGTGGGCCATCTCGATGAGGCGATTGAGCGCCTTCAGGTTCTTCTGCTGCCCGTCCTTGGTGATACCCACCACGCGGATGTCCGGAAACTCCTCGAGATCGAAGAAGTACGGGTAAGGGGGCGAGAAGTATCCCCAGTTCTCGTACCCGAAGATCAGGACGAAGGTGTTGAACCGGCTGGCCGCCAGCATGTCCAGGTAGCGGGCCCAGTACGCTTCGTCGTGGAAGCGGCTCTCGAAGTGCTTCTGGTGCATCGTGTAGATGGAGAGGGCCCGCTCCGGCACGTAAGGCTTCTCAACGGCGTTCTGCACCTCGCTGAACGGCCGCGCGGGGTCAGCAGCCCAGCCGATGCGGTCGGCCACGTCGAGCAGGGCGTACATCAGGCCGCGGTCGTCCGCCCCGGCGACGACGAGGGCCGGTTTTCCGTTGACCGTCGTGTGTTGGACCGCCAACGCCTCGGCCACGCCGGGGACCGATATGCCCGCTGCCTTGAGCGCCTCGGCCGCCGGCCCCGGACCTGTCGCCAGGCCGGCCAGGACCAGGGTCTTCCCCCGTGCCGACGCGGGCGATTCGGCCCGTTCGGCCGCCGTGCCCTTGGCCTCGAGCGCCGACATCACCTTGCCCAGGCCGTGCCTGGCCGCGGGACCCGGCGAGGGATCCGACAGGACCGAGACCGCGACCTCGGCGGGCGCGGCCCGAGCGTGACTCACCATGTGCACCAGCGCGGGAAGCGACACCACGAGGATCGCGATGCCCTTGCTGAGGTTTCCGGAACTCATGTTCTGCCTCCCGTGCCACAGACGGCGGAGTAAACGTGCGGGGGGGTGGCCGACGAAACGTTCAGCGCCCGCTGCCTGTGTAGCCCGTTTGCCGCGGGCAGTCAACGCTTTCATCCTGTCCGGCGCCGTGCCGTCATGCCGCAGCAGAACGGCCAACCGTCATGAGACGCTTGGCAGACGGCCGCAGCAGGGGTATACTCGGTGCTGCTTTGTGAGATTCCCGCCATCCAGGCAAGTGGTAGCGCGGCGGCCAATCCAGGCAGCCGCGCGGTGGGCAGGATTGCCCACCGCGCTATCCCCATGGGGGGCGATGCGAAGTTGACAAAGTGGCGTCAGGCCGGGGGATGTCCGTCACGCCACGTCGGGCCGGGTTGGCGGAGAGAGCGGTCGCCCGCCCGGGAGGTCGGATGCGCATGCCGCGCCTGTTTATCGTGACGGTTGCCCTGTTGCTTGGGTGTGCCCAAGCGTGGGCGGCCGCTGGGGTCGCCGACGCGAAGACGGCCGGCGCGTTGCCGTACAAGGCCCTCGATGCGCGGAACCCGCTGATGGACTTCGGTCGGCTGCTCTTCGTCAAGCGGTACACGTATCATTCCAGCCACTTCTACACGGACTTCATCGACGGGTGCGGCAACTTCGGGGGGAACCTGTGCGTGCTGGACCTCGAGACGGGCGAGGTCGCCGACCTGGTGCCCGAGATGAAGGACGGCATCTTCGGCCGCTTCGACCTGCACTTCGGTGCCGCCAAGGTTGTCTTCGACTGGAAGGGAGGCCAGCGCGAAGGCTTCCGGATCTTCGAGATCGACATCGACCCGGGGACGGGCCGGCGCCTGGGCAAGGTGCGGCAACTGACCTTCCGGCCGGACGACGAGGAGGCCCGCATCAGGAAGTACGACAACTCCTTCCTCGGCGGAACCGCCCGGATGTATTACCACCAGACCGACGACATGCACCCGTGCTACCTGCCCGACGGCGGTATCTGCTTCACCTCCACGCGGTGCGAGTACGGCACGCTCTGCGACGCGCCCGACGCCCTCTCGACCGCCGTCCTCTACCGGATGGACGGCGACGGCAAGAACATGGAGCGGCTGACCAACAGCGCCGTCAGCGAGTTCTCCCCGTCGATGATGGCCGACGGACGCATCCTCTACACGCGGTGGGAATACGTCGACAAGGGCCAACTCGGCATCAAGTGCCTCTGGGCCATGAAGCCCGACGGCAGCGGCAGCGTGGAAGTCTACGGCAACGACATCCAGTACCCGCCGACGCTGCTTCACGGACGGCAGATACCGGGGCAGGGCGACCTGTTCGTCGTCCTCGGCACGCCGCACTATCCGCAGAGCGGCATCGGAACGGTCATCCGCCTGAACATGGTGAAGAACATCCGCACGCGCGAGCCGATGACGTACATCACGCCCCACGTCGATATCCGCCAGGAGGGGGGCTGGAACCACCTGGTGGACGGCAAGTGGGTCCGCCACACCAGGGGGCCGCTGTACATGGACCCCTATCCGCTCAGCGCCGAACAGTACCTCGTCTCCCACAACCCCGACAAGCCCTGGGCGGACGTCCGGGCCTACGGGCTGTACCTGATCGACGAGGCCGGCAACCACTCGCTTGTCTACCGGGATCCCGAGTTCTCGTGCTGGCAGCCTTATCCGCTGCGTCCGCGCACGACGCCGCCCGTTCTGCCCGACACGCGCGACTCCGAACTTGCGCAGCAGAACCTCGCGGTCTGTATGGTCCAGGACGTGTATCACGGCATGGAGGGCGTGGAGCGGGGGGCGGTGAAGTACCTCCGCGTCATGGAACAGGTCCCCCGCCCCTGGGAGTGCAGGCGCTTCTGGGACCCCCGGGGCAAGTACGGCTCGCATACCGCGCTGGTGAGCCGGGGCAGCGTCCTGGCCGTCAAGGTCCTCCATGGCGTCGTGCCCGTCTGCGAGGACGGGTCGGCCCATTTCTACGTGCCGGCCGACCGGAACATCTACTTCCAGGCCCTCGACGAGAACTTCATGGAAATCCAGCGTGAGCGGACGTACGTGAACTACCGGCCGGGCGAGAGGCGGTCCTGCGTCGGATGCCACGAGACGCCCGGCGAGCCGCTGCCCCGCCGCTACCGGCCGACGATCGCGCGGGCCGGGCCCCCGGTCATGCCCGGCCCGCAGCCCGGAGACACGACGGCCCAGCGGCCCATCCACTACATGACCGACGTGCAGCCGGTCCTCGACACGTACTGCGTCGGGTGTCACGGCGAGTCGGACCCGAAGGGCCGGCTCGACCTGACCGGCACGCTGACAGAGCGCTTCTGCCGGTCGTACGAGAACATTCTGCGGCGCAGGCTGGTCAAGACGTTCGACGAGGGCTCCGATTGGGGCGGCACCCCCTATGCGCCGCCGAAGACGGTCGGCTCGTATGCCAGCAGGTTCATCGTGCAGGTCCGCAAGGGCTGTCCGGGCAACCCCACGCAACTGCCGCTCGCGGACTTCGTGAAACTCGCCACCTGGGTTGACGCCAACGCGCAGTACTACGGCTCCTACTGGGGACGGAGGAACATCGCCTACAAGGACCACCCCAATTTCCGCCCCGTTCCGACGTTTGCGTCGGCCTCCGGCAAGCCGCCGGACCTCGAACCGGAGGACCGGTAACCGGTTGATTTCAGGCCAATCGGACCACGTTGTTCAGACGGGAGATGACCCATGAGTGCTGGAAGCCGTGTGAACCGTCGTCGGTTCATGGCCGGGGCCGCCACGGTCGCGGCCGTCTCGGTGGTGTCGCGCCACGTTCTGGGCGGGCCGGCCGGCAACCCGCCGAGCAACAGGCTCAACATTGCCGGCGTCGGCATCGGCGGAAAAGGGCACGGCGACATTCGCAGCGTGCCTACGGAGAACATCGTGGCGCTCTGCGACGTCGAGAGCGGTTACGTGGCCCGTGCGGCCAAGCAATTCCCGAAGGCCAGGACCTACGCCGATTTCCGCAAGATGCTCGAAACCCAGAAAGACATCGACGCGGTCATGGTCGCCACGCCCGACCACCTGCACGCCGTCATCTCGATGATGGCGATCCGGATGGGCAAGCACGTCTTCTGCCAGAAGCCGCTGACCCATTCGGTGCACGAGGCCTTCGCCCTCGCCGCGGCCGCCAGGGAGGCGAAGGTGGCCACCCAGATGGGCAACCAGGGCCAGGCCTCCGAGGGAGCCCGCCTCGTCTCGGAACTCATTTGGGACGGCGCCGTCGGCCGCGTCCGCGAAATCCACGCGTGGTCGAACCGGCCTCGCCGCATCTCGCCTCGCGGCATTCCGCGGCCGAAAGAGACGCCGCCCGTGCCCGAGACGCTCGACTGGGACCTGTGGCTCGGTCCGGCCCCTCAGCGGCCGTATCACCCGTGCTACCTGCCGTTTCGGTGGCGAGGGTGGTGGGACTTCGGCACCGGTGTGCTCGGCGACATCGGCTGCCACCAACTCTCGGCCGTGTTCAAGGCGCTGAAACTCGGCCACCCGACGACCGTCGAGGCGTGTTCGAGCAACGACCAGGAAGGGCCGGAGATTGCGAACGAGACGGCCCCGGTGGCCTCCGTGGTCACGTACAAGTTCGCCGCCGACGGCGACCGGCCGCCCCTGACGCTCACCTGGTACGACGGCGGGATGATGCCGCCCCGGCCCGACGAACTCGAACCCGGCCGCAGGCTGGGCGGAGGCGACGGAACCCTCGTCGTCGGCGACAAGGGGAAAATCCTGGACCATCGCCTCATCCCCGAGGCGCGGCAGAAGGAGTACGGCAAGCCGCCGCAGAAACTGCCGCGCTCCCCCGGCCATTACCAGGAGTGGCTCGAGGCCTGCAAGGGCGGCAAGCCGGCCGGGTCGGACTTCGCCGACCACGCCGGCCACCTGACCGCGGTGGTCCTGTTGGGCAACATCGCCATCCGGACCAGGCAGAAACTCTGCTGGGACGCCGACAGCCG
>Ga0111188_1032_pt1 | contig 13770 bp, 10 predicted proteins | sample DeeMarSWOR324_28_FD_80358 | JGI IMG/M metagenome (GOLD analysis project Ga0111188, IMG submission 80358) | Planctomycetes bacterium SM23_25
CCGGCGGCCACCGCTACTGGGGCATGGGGTACTGGTGGGTCGAGCTGGGCGGCGAGCAGGACTCCATCCACGACGCCGAGCGGGTCAAGGACGAACTGCTCCGCATCTCCTTCGGCGTCTGGGACCACATCAAGAACCACTGCCCCGAGCACAAGGAGGCGGCCGCCAACTGGGCGCTGGAGTGGATGCAGTTCCTGCCGGCGAAGCGCGAGAGCCGCCGCTACGTCGGCGCCCACGTCCTGACGCAGAACGACATCCTCGCCGAGGGGCGCTTCGACGACCTCGTCGCCTACGGCGGCTGGGCCATGGACGATCACCCCCCGCACGGCTTCTGGGGGCCGAAGCGCGGCTCGCAGCTCCCCGCGGCCGTCTTCCACGAGGCCCCCTCGCCGTACGGCATCCCCTATCGCTGCCTTTACGCCCGGGACGTGCCGAACCTGATGTTCGCCGGCCGGTGCCACTCGGCGACGCACCTGGCGATGAGCTCGACGCGCGTGATGGGCACGGGCTGCTCGATGGGGCAGGCCGTCGGCACGGCGGCCGCGATGGCCGTCCGCCTCGGCGTCGAGCCCGCCGCGGTCCTCGACCACATCGACGAGCTCCAGCAGACGCTGCTGCGGGACGACTGCTACCTGCCGTGGGTCCGCCAGCGGTTCGGGCCGATCACGACGGCGGCCCGGCTGGAGGCCTCGCAGGGCGATCCCGAGGGCGTCCGCGACGGGGTCAACCGCCCGGTTGCCGGCGAGGCCCACGCCTGGCGGCACGGTGCCGGCGACGGTCTGGCCATGCTCTTCCCGGGCCCCGCGCGCGTCGAGCAGGTCACGCTGATCGCCGACAGCGCCCTGCACAAGAACCCGCAGATGAGCTACCACCAGCCGCCCCAGACGCAGCGCAGCGCCCCGCCGGATGAGATGCCGAAGGCCTTCCGCGTGGACGCGCTCGTCGGCGGCCGGTGGCGGCAGCTCCACACCGTCTCCGACAGCCACCAGCGGCTCGTCCGCCTGCCCGTCGGCCGGGAGATCGAGGGCGTCCGCTACACCCTCCAAGCCACCTGGGGACCGTGCGAGGCGACCAACCTCTACGCCTTCTACGTGGATTAAGCGGCTCGCCGAAATAATTGAGCGGTCGGAGCTGCTCGGAGGTCTCCAAACGGGGAATTGTGCCTTTGGAGCGCCTCGCCGCAAGCACCAACGCCCAAATGCCAAGGACCAAACAAGCTCCAATTCTCCAAGGACCGAAACCAGAGAAACACCGATGGCAACCACCTCCCGGGCGTTTCGATCATTCGGTCATTGGGGCTTTGGGTTTGTTTGGGGTTTGGAGCTTGTGGTTTGGTCCTTTCGCCATCCGCCGCTCAAACCTCGTTGCAGGTAGTTTGGGGGCCCGCCAGTGCCGTCAGCCGCTGCGATCGCCCTGCGCGCCGGCGCCGCGGGCGGGCCGCTCCGCCGCCAAAGGCTTTGACACATCCGCCATTTCCAGTAGGATTTGGCATTCGCGAATGCTCAGGCATCGCGACAGGTGAATTCATGAGAGTCTCTCTGAACTGGCTGACGGACTACGTGGACGTCTCGGTGCCGATCGCCGAGCTGACCGACCTGCTGCGGCGGATCGGCCTGCCGGTCGAGGAGGTCATCGAGACCGACACCGACATCATCCTCGACGTGGAGGTCACGTCGAACCGCAGCGACTGTCTGGGCCACCTGGGCATTGCCCGGGAGGTGGCGGCGGCGCTGGAGCTGGAGTTCCGCCCGCCGCAGATCGGCGAGCTGCCCACTCGCGGCGACGTCAACGAGCTGACCCGCGTGGACGTCCTCGATCCGGACCTGTGCCCGCGGTACACCGCCCGCGTGATCCGCGGCGTGAGCGTCGGGCCCAGCCCGCGGTGGATGATCGAGCGCCTCGAGGCCACCGGCCTCCGCGGCATCAACAACATCGTGGACGTCACCAACTACGTCCTGATGGAGTACTCCCAGCCGCTGCACAGCTTCGACTACGACAAGCTCGCGGAGAACCGCATCGTCGTCCGTCGCGGCCGCAGCGGCGAGCACATGATCAGCATCGACGAGACGAAGTGCAATCTCGACGACTCGATGCTCATCATCGCCGACGCCGCCAGGCCGGTGGCCATCGCCGGCGTCATGGGCGGGCTGACCACCGAGGTCGCCGAGCAGACGACGAACGTGCTGATCGAGTCGGCCCAGTTCGACCCGCTCGCCGTCCGCCGCACCAGCCGGAAGCTGGGGATCATGAGCGAGTCGAACTACCGCTTCGAGCGCGGCGTGGACCCCGTCGGCGTGAACGCCGCCTCCCTACGGGCCTGCCAGTTGATCCTCCAGCTCGCCGGCGGCGAGCTCGCCGAGGGCGTCGCCGACGCCTGGGCCGATCCGTTCCGCCCGCCCGAGGTGGCCCTCCGCCCCGAGCGGTGCAACGCCCTGCTCGGCATGGACGTGCCGACCGAACGGCAGGTGGAGATCCTCAACCGCCTCGGCCTGTCGCCCCGCAAGGCCGACGGCAGGATCGTCTGCACCATCCCCCCCTACCGCCCCGACCTGACGCGCGAGGTCGATCTGATCGAGGAGGTCGCGCGGATGGCCGGCTACGACAAGATCCCCGTCGCCGCCGAGGTCTCCCACCCCGTGCGAGGCGAGGACCACGCCAGCCGCGTCCGCCGCCTCGCCGCCCAGACGCTCTCCGCCGCAGGGCTCGACGAGGCCATCACCTTCAGCTTCATCGACACCGCCGAGGCCGAGCTGTTCGGACAGGACCGGACCGTCACCGTGGACAAGCTGACCCGAAAGACCAACAACGTCCTCCGACCGACGGTGATCCCGAGCCTCCTGCGGGCCTGCAAGACCAACCAGGACGTCGGCAGCGCCGACGTCGCCCTGTTCGAGCTGGCCAGTTGCTTCCCGCCGGGGGCCGAAGGGCAACTGCCCGACGAGTACACCGAGCTGGGCATGGTCAGCACGGGCAGGCTGGCGGACCTTCGCGGCGCGCTGGAGGCCGTCGCCGGACGGATCGCGCCCGACGCGCCCATCGAGATCCGCGAAGCCCCCGCGGCGCATCTCGCCGAAGGCACCGGCGCCGAGGTCCTCCTGGACGGTCAGAAGATCGGCACGCTGGGGATCATCTCGCAGGCCGTGCAGCACTACTACGGCCTCGAGCGGCCGGTGGCGGCCGCGGCGATCCGCTTCGAGCCGCTGCTGGAAAGGGCCGCGCCTACGCGGACCTACCAGCCCGTGCCGAAGTTCCCCCCGATCCGCCGCGACCTGTCGGTGGTGGTGGACGAGGCGGTCACCTGGCGGCAGCTCAGCGACGCGGTCGCCGCGGTGGACCAGCCGATGCGCGCCCCCGCCGAGTACGTCACGACCTACCGCGGCGCGCCCGTCGCCGACGGGCGGAAGAGCGTCACGCTCACGCTGGTCTATCGCCACCCCGACCGCACGCTCCGCGGCGAGGAAGTGGACCAGCAGATCGAGCAGGTCGTCGCGCAGCTTCGGCGGAAGCTGGGCGCCGAACTGCGGAAGTAGCTTCCGGCCGCCCGCTGCCAGACCCGGCGGGCCCCCTCCGGCGCCTGGCATCTGCACGAAGGTTCAGTTCCTCGGCTCGACAAGCCACACGTTGCGGTAGCGTACCTTGCTCCCGTGCTCCTGGAGGGAGATCCGCCCTGCCGTCTCCCCTGCCCTCCTGCGCGGGCCCCTACGTAGCACGAGGTCCTTGTGGATGAGCACGCCGTTGTGCCGGACGGTGACGACGGGTGGCCGGGCACCCCTGGCCGCGAGGTAATCGATGTCGTAAGTCTGCCAGCAGCCCGGCGGGAGGCTTGCGGCGACCCTGGGTGCGGCGACCTTGTAGACCGCGCCACAGTCGGCGCTTGAAGGCTCCAGCCCGAAAGAGTCCAGGACCTGGATCTCGGAGCCATTGGGCAGGAACACGCCGCTGTTGCCCCGTTCTTGCCCCTTCTTGTCCGGCTGGTAAGGGCAGAGGAACTCCAGGTGCATGCGGAACGAGCCAAACGAGCGGAGCGTCTTCGTGCCTCCGCCCGATGCCGCCACGCTGCCGTCGCTGAGACGCACCCAGTTCTTGTTCGTCCAGTGTCTCAGCGATGGCGGTCGGCCCGGCTGAAAGGACAGGAGCACGATCGCCCCAGCGGGGGGCTTCTGTCCCTCGGTGGGGCTCGTCCGGACGGTGAAGCTCAGATTGACCATGCCTCCCGTGGCGACGTTCGCGGCCGTCAGCCGGCCTTTCTCAATCCCCCCGTGCCAGCCGGCCGACCCGGTCCCGGCGGTGAGGACGACCTTCTGACCGGCCGGCGCGCCGTCGAACTGAACGGCGGTCACCTCCCTGCCCTTACCCGAGGCGACACGTACCACCACGCGATAGGTCCGCTCCCGTGCGGTTCTGCCAGCGTAAGGGATGACGTAGCCCCGCGCCTTGACAGCGGCCCGGCCGCGAGGCGACATCGTGCCCACGTACTCACCCATGAAGGGGTCCTGAGGGTGCGGCTTGGCCACGACGGGAGCGCCCAGCCGGTCGCGGAGTTCCTTCTCCACCTGGGCCAGCCTGGCCTTGATGATGGCGGTCTTGACCGAGTCGGCCTCCAGCGACAGGGAACGCTCGTAACAGGCCTTCGCCCGGATCAGGGCATTCGCCTTTCCCCTCGCCGTGGCCTCGGCCGACAGCAACCTGTACCAGTCTCCCAGCTCGAGGCACGCTTCCTTCGCGAGCTGGTCAACGGGCTTGGCCGCCAGCGGAACGTAGGTCCGCAGCACCTGGCTTACGTCAGCGCTGAGGAACTTCGCCGCCTCAGCGGCGTTATCCAACTCCACCAGGTAAAGACGCAGGAGCCTCTCCCGGACAGCGACGTTCTTCGGGTCCGCCGCCAGCGACTGCCTGCACTGCATCACCTGCTGTTGGAGCTTCTGTCGGTCCCTGATGTCCTTGAGCTTTCGGGCGATCTCCGCCGTGCGATCCGGGGCGTAGTACCTGGCCTTGTACGAGGCGTCCTTGTACAGCTTGACAGCCTCTGAGGAGTCGCCCGATGCCCCCAGATCGTCGGCCACGGCAATCATCTGCTCAACGTATGCCCTCCCCGCCTGCATCTTCCTCTTGCGGTCAGCGGCCTGCCAGTCGAGCTTGTAGGCGACCAGCAGCTTCTGCTGCCAGGCGGCCTTCTGCTCCGGTCCGCCTTCCAGCAGGGCCCGTGCTGCCTGGATCGCCGTCTGATATCCCTTTGCTTCTTTGATGCCGTATTCGTACGCCTTCTGACGCAGCCGGGCCTGTGCTTTCGGGTTGTCCTTCACGTCCCCGACGGCCTTCAGCAGATTCCCCGCCCACACCGCGTAGTCCAGCGGAGACGGTTTGAGCGCGTTGATCAGCCCATCGACCTCATCAGCCTGTAGAGCACCCAAAGGCAGCAGGACAGTCAGGGCCAGAAAAGCAGGTTCGAGTCGTTCCCTCAACCGGTTCATGCTGCGCTCCCAATGTCTTGGCGAAGTAGATGGTCATCTGGCGGCGCGGCACCGCCGGACACATCTATCACAGACCTCCCTGCCCTGCAAGGCGTTGCCATATGGCCCGGCGGAACGAGGCCGCCAGGGCGCTGCTGTTGCGGCCGGCTACGTCGCCCCGCCCGTCCGACGGAGGGTACGGGCGGCGATCAGGACGACGAGCCAGGCTGTGACGGCCCCGGAGGCCACGACAAAGACCTGGGGCCCGCCCCCAGCGGCCAGCAGGGAAATCGGCATCGAGGTCCGCGAAGCCACGGCGGCGCATCTCGCCGAGGCGACGCCCGACGGATTCAAGATCGTCGAATCGGTGAAGATCGACAGGGGCAGCAAGCAACACTGGGCGGATCCCGCGATATCCGGCCAGCGGCTCTACGTCCGGCACGGCGAGGCCCTGATGGCCTTCGACATCGCTGCCGACTGACTCCCTGCGCGCCTACTTCCTGTAGAGGAAGTACGGCGACGCGTGGCAGATGCCCGTGTGGCCTTCCTCGTAGGCAGTCTCGACCTCGAGCGTCGGTACGTACCAGTGCCGTCCGTGTTCGACTGTTGTGTCCGTGAGATCGAACGTCGCCTCCCTGGCGTCGACGTCCTTCGTCCACATCATTTCGCCGTCGCGAAGCAGGCCGGCGCGGATGATCGGGCGTTCGCATGACGCCTGGATCGTGACCGTGAAGTCCTCGTCCTCCTCGAGCGTCACGGCGCTTCCCATCGGCGCACCCTTGCAGAGCGTCGACATCGCCACGCGAGAGTCGGACATGGCGATCGTGTAGCGGTTGCGGATCGCCTCCCACACTCCCTCGGCGCTGATTTCCCTGACCCAGAATCCCGTGAGGCAGAAGTGGTTCGGGCAGGTCCGGAAGTGGTCGGTGCCGCCGACCAGTCCGATCTTGCATCCCGCATCCAGGAACTGGTTCGGGAATTTCACCGCGCCCTCGCGCGGATCGAGCATGGCATTGCACCTGCCCTGCATCGATTCCATGGCGACTTCGAAGTGCGGGTCGAAGTGCTGCAGTATCGAGTCCTCCGGAACCGCGCGGCCGTGGAAATGCCGGAGCATGAACACGGAATCGTGGGGCAGGTCATCGCGGACCTGCCGGATGATGTCGTGGTAGTTGCGGCCCTGCGCCATGAAGATGCGTTCGAGTTTCTCGAACGTCTCGCGGTCACGCGTGTACCAGTTCGTGTGCCGCATCGCCTTCAGGCCGGGCTCGCTCGCGTAGAGGAGGACGTTGTCGTCTCCCACCATCTGCTCGATGCGGTCCAGGCGCCATGTCTCCTGAGGCCCGAGAATCCACGGAGTGTGCTCGGCGACGGCGAACACGCGGCATCCCAGGACCTCGCGCACGTAGCGGATGTTCTCCTCCACGTCGCCGTCGACCGCCGCCACGCACTGCGAGTAGATCGTGTGGATGTGCAGGTCGCCCCAGACGAGTTGCCGTCCCGGATACGGTGAATCGAACCGGGGAGGAGTCGGGGAAATGGACTTGTAGGACGCGGGAATCGTGTAGTCGGCCTTCTTCTCATCCGGTATCTCGAACCGGTCCAGTTTGTGGTCGGGGCCGATCCGTACGATCTCGATCCTATGGCCAGTGCTCCTTCCCGGTCCGCCCTCGTTGTCATGTGCCGGGAAGACGCCGATCAGCTCCCCGTCGACCGGGACCAGGCCGAGCGTGCTGTCCGACGTGGTCAGGTTCGGGCTGACGCGCGCGGGTTCGCTCCATTTGGCATCCGAGAGGCGACAGATGAATACGTCCCATCCGAACGTCTTGTGTGTGAAGAAGCGGTGCTGCTTGAAGGCGACTGCCGTGCGGTCGCCGTCGATGACGACCCGGGGCTTGACCGGCGCAATGTTCTCGGGCCCGATGCTCTTGAACGCGCGCTGCTCGACAGGAAGAGTTCCGAGCACCTCGCTGTCCGACTTCAAGTCCCACTTCCACGTGTGTATGGTCCGATGCGATCCGATCTGGTTGCTGAAGCCGAAGCGCGGACTGCTCTCGGCCGCCGCGATGATGCATTGATCGTCAGGAGACCAGGCGACGTCGCCGTTGATCAGCAGGTCGCCCTCGCGCAGGGCGGTCGACGACGCCACGGAGTTGCCGTTGATGTGCACCAGTTCGATGTGAACCGAATCATTCGAGGACTTCTCGACTGCAAGGACGCATCCGCCCGGCACACCGCACAGGACAGGCTTCCGCCCGGGCGTGGAGTAGATCTCGTTCCCGGAAGGGTCGACGACAGTGACCTTCGTCTCGAACGGTCCGGTGTCACTCTCGAATCCGAGAACTGTTCGCGCGTCCGTCACCGCAACTGTCGCACAGCGGATCGTCTTGTCGCTGGAGCGAACGATCTGTGTTTCGCCGTCGCGATGCAGTTTCAGATGCCACTTCTCGCGATCCGATTCGACCCATGCCAGCTGGGGTGATCTGGCTTCCTCTCTCGGGCATGCTGGCGTGTCCGCCAGTGTCGCTTCGCTGAGAACCTCCCGCTTCATCCCGTCACCGCTCCGAGTGAAAAGCACGATCTGAAGCGGAACGCCATGGCATTCCGTCCACCACTTCCGGCCGAATGCCGCGCGCTGCTCGAACGATACGTCTCCGGGGAGGTCATAGAACGGCGCGTCCCTGTTCTCGATCAACAGCACGCCGATGTACCACGAGTCCTTTGTTCTACCCGCGCACGCGCTGTATCCGTCCGGTATTCGGTCGACTGTCATCTGGAGATCTCCTTCTGTCAGGAAGCCGGAATAACTGATAGGAGATTTGATCTCGCGTGAGCGTGCGGCTGGGCCCGGGGGGTCTGGACGAAGGGGGGCGACCTTGTCCATGCTCTTGCTCCCGGAACGCCCGTTCAGCACCCGTTCTCTCGGCCTCGCAGGCTCGATTCGCCCACGGTCAGGGCCACAAGGGCGCTTCGGGGACCGCCCCCTGCCCGACGGGCCGATTATACCCCCGATCCCGGCAGCGGCAAGGCGGCAAGCAGGGCCTGAGTGGCCGCACGTCGACCCGGATTCTCCGGGTTGCTTCAGGCCGACACATCGTCCGAGCCCTGATACCACGCAGCACGGTGGCAGCAGAAGCGGCGGGATGCCCTTCGACGGACTCAGGGCAAGCAGCGCATTTGCAGCGCCTCGCGGCACCGGTTGGCAGCGTCTGGCACCAGGTGGCAGGGATCGGGGGTTGGCCGGGGACGGGCGTGGCGCAAGGCTTGCACCGGGCACGGGTCGGGGGAGCAAGTCAAAGGCCCGGCGGCGCGCCGCCAGAGTGCCATCCCTCACCCCCTGCCGGAGCCCCGCCGCGGCACCGCCCACGCCGCCGCTCTGCGCAGAAGGCGAGGCCTGTCATCCCGACTGGGTCGGAACAACAGGCCTCCTTCAAAGCGGGCGATGGGACTTGAACCCACGACATCCACGTTGGCAACGTGACGCAGATTGGTTGTATCGCTTTTCAAAGTTAGGACTTACGTCGCCACCCACCTCCCGGGTGCCCAACTCGGTGCCCAGGCTGGTCAGGGAGCCCAAGGTGCTGTCAAGAAGAACCTCAGATGCTGGGTTCGCCCGAAACGCGTGGTAGCTGTGTCAAGTCTTCCCGCGCTGCTGGCTCTTGCCACGAGAAATGGGCAAGCTGGTGGTGTGACTGCGTCGGCGAGAGCGCGCCGAGAGACAGGTACGAGGGTGCCAGAGCCGGTCTGCAAGATGGTCACCGTGTCTGCGATCGCCGGCGGGTCGGGGTGGACCCGTCGATGACCCGCACGCCTTCGCTGATGGCGCCGTTGGTCACGACGTCCGCCCGCCCCCACGCCGAGTGAGCTCTTTGAGGAGGCCCTCGATCCGGATGCGGACCTCCAGGTCCGGATGCTTGGAGTGGCGCCGGAGCACGGGGACGATGGACGGTCCAAGGGCCTTCAGTTCGGCAGTCGCCCGCTCGCGGTCCACGTACCGCGTGGCGCCGAGCTGGGCGACGAGCTTCTCGATCCTGCGGATGGCGGCTGGCGGCGGCAGGGCCTGAGTGGCCGCATGTCGAGCCGGATCCTCCGGGTTGCTTCAGGCCGACACATCGTCCGAGCCCTGATACCACGCAGCACGGTTGCAGCAGAATCGTCGAAATGCAGCGCCATTGCAGCGCGTGGCGGCACTGGTTGGCACCGCACAGCCTTCGGGTGTCACTGAGCACGCTGCTTGCCGCCCACAAGGTCAGCCCTCGAGCAGCCCAGGCGCTGAGGCCGCACACCGATCCGCGCCTGACCGCCAGCGTCTACACCGACGAGAAGCTGCTGCCCCTGGCGGCCGAGCTGGTGAGTGTGCCGGCTATTACCGCAAGCCAGCAAGCCGTTGGTACGGGAAAGCAACGGTGAAAATCTGCACGGATTGCCAATGCACTCCGCCAGACAGGGCATTCTGGGCGCAATCATGGCCCGGAAACGCCCAACTCCCCGCTTAATCGGTCAGAAACAATGCTTGCCGATCCCACGACCGGCGATAGAATCGCCAGGAAGGCCGACGGTGGTCGTCTGCCGGATCCCGTCCAAGCATCTCCGGCTGAGCCCAAGGAGCGCGACCAGAATGAACATCCAATGTCCTTCCTGTGGGAAGACGCACAAAGCTGACGAGTCCATTGTCGGCAAGAGGGTCAGATGCAAAGGCTGTGGTCAGGCTTTCACGGCGACCGCGGCACCGGCAGCGACAGCTCCGCCGCAGCACCAACAACAACCCCTAACCACTGCGCCCCCGCCAGCCGGGGGAGGTCGGATGGCCGTTGTGGTTGCTTCCCTGGCGATTGGGTTCATCCTGGGCGCGATCGCTGGGGCTGCTGGCTATGGCCTGCTCATCGCACCGACGGGATCGGAGGAGACACCAGAGAGGTCAGCACAGCCCGAACCACCCACCGCGGAACCGAACCCACAGGGCGGGATCCCCGCAAAGACCGTCAATCCCAGCCGTCCCCCCAGCCGATTACTGAAGCGCGACGAGATCGTCACCTGGTCCGAAAAGGTCAACAAGGAACTGAAGATCCTGGAGGTTGCGCAGCCCGGCGCCCTTCGGGTACTCGAGCGGAACCCTCGATCGATCCATGTCGTGAGAGTCTCCACCGATTGCACGGCCGACAAGTTCGACTCGGCTGAGGCACGGCTGCTGAAAGACTGGGTGGCCAGTGGCGGCATCGTATGGGCCAGGAATGACGTCCCGTCGCTGTTCGACGTTAGCTTCGAGAGAAGATCCGCTTTCGGTTGGCAAGGCGAGTGTACACCTTCCTCCAACCCCGACTTGTCCCCAATCTTGGCTGGCATCCAGCGAGCGCAAGTCAGATGGGAACACTCTGAGATGGCGAACCTTTCTTGCGAGCGCGTTGTTCCACTGCTGAGCGCAGAGACAACAGCATTCGGCGGCACGCAAGGCAGGAAGTGCATCTGGTCGCTCGTCCCATATGGGAAAGGCTGGTTGAGTGACGTGAAGAAGATCGACGAGACCAAGTATGACGGTGCCCGTTTCTGGCTGAACTTCCGCATGTTCTGCCTCGGCTGGGACATCCCCGGCGCCAAGGTGTCGACGAGCGACTTTGTACGGCAGTCCGGAGGCTGAGACTGGCGGCCCTCTCGCCCCGGTGTGGTGGCAGGTATCAACGGCAGGCAGGCGTGAGAACAACGGATTGCCAATGATACCTCCAGAATGACACAACAGGCCCCGACAGCAGGGAATCCGCAGCAATGACTGCCCTGACCGTGGATTCCCGTGGAGTTGGAATAAACCACGTTGCCTGCGATCCGCGACGACGAGTGTAACTCCTTGCCAGGGATTCCCGTCCCGCTGTTGCCATATCCGGGCTGTTCGCGCGAAGCTCCCACTCATCGACCACCCGTCCCCGCGCCTCAGTTCGCACGCGGTATTCGGCGGTCAGGTGTTTGGCCAGGAGCTGGTGCTGGGTGGACTTGCGGCCGAATAGCGACAGACAGCCCGGATCGCCCATCGCCACGACCAGGCGGGCATGGACGAAGCTCTTCCAGTAGTCTGTGTCGATTAGGACGTGGCGCACCTGACGGCGGCCTTGCGTGTTCGGGATTGCCCGGACGGCAGCTTCATCGCGTGCGGCGTGCGGGGACTGGACCCGACCACGGGGAGGCACGTAATGACCTTTACCGACTGCAGGGAGAAGGGGTTCAGGGGACCGGCCCAGTCATATTTCACTGCCGACAGTGCTGAATACATCGCCCTGTGGGGCATCGACACAGGAGGACCAGGAAGATCGGCCCGCGATCAGTGGAAGATCTACGTCTGGACAGGAACCAGAGCAGACCCGTAACGCGGCTCCCGCCAGAGCCCTGGGAAGCGCTTGTCGGTTTCCGGGTTCACAGTACAATGATCGAAAAGGCCCGCGATGGCGGTGGCCAGGAATCCGTCGGAGAATCTCAGCGTATGTGGAAGGAGCAGGTCATGCAACGAATGATAGTGTCTTGTCTGATGGCGACTATGCTGGTCGGCTGCGGTGCATCCTCACACGATCCGAACCTAAGCGAGGCGATGAAGCGGATCGACGCTATCCTGCGGGCCATTGAGGCATACCAGGCGGCGAATAGTACAAAGGATTATCCAGCCGACCTTGGCCAGTTGATCCCACATCTTGAAGCGAAAGGCGGAAAGACAAACCTCGAAAGCCCCGGGACACCGGGCAAACAGATGGTCTACCTCCGACCGGTACCTGGCCAAACCCCCGACCGGTTCTCCATCGTTGTTTACGATCCGACTGTATACGCTGGCGAACAGCGTGCTTACGGACGTGGTGGCGGGCTGTGCGTGTCAGTACCAGATCCGGAATTCCAGGCGCAGCTTGCCAAGCAGAGCGCCAAGCCGGCACGATAGTCGAAGCGGGCTTCGCTGTGCATGCGTGTATGGGGGCGTGCATGGCAGAGCCGCGCAGATCTTCGCCGTTGCTTTCCCCTTCCTCGGCGGTTTCGTCCGTCGCTGGAATCGTTGCGGCACCGTATCAGGCAAGCGCAGCCGTCGAATCCGCTCCCGTGCTGCCAAGGATTCCCCCCCGAAGGCAGTTGCCCAACGCATTGCCCGACCGAATATCCCGCAGCACGGTTGCAGCAGAAGCGGCGGAATGCAGCGCATATGCAGCGCGTGGAGGCACTAACTGGCACCCTATGGCACCGTATGGCACTCTATCTGGGGGCGGTCATCACGTTTCGGGAAACGGCGCAAGGGTTGGGGGTGGCGAGGCTTGCGGCGCAAGTCAAAAGGCCACAGGCGTTTACCTGCGGCCCTTCGCGTAAGCGGGCGATGGGACTTGAACCCACGACATCCACGTTGGCAAGAGGGAACGCCTGATTTGCAAAGCTTGTATGGTAAAACACTTATAGATCTGGCAGACGCCGCGGTGCCCGAATCGGTGACATGATGGCCGAGGGGCAGGGGGCAAACCGGCCGAATTCCTACACCGCCAGAACGGCGGCGACAAAGATCAACTGGTGTTTGTGTTTCGCAGCCTACAGCTGCATCTGTGCCTGCGCCGTCTTCCTGCGGCGGCGCAGAATCGCCACCGTTCCCAGGCCGAGGAGAGCCATCGTCCCCGGTTCGGGCGTGACCGTGAATTGCTCGCCCTGCACACCCATGGGAATGCCGCCGTTGGCGAACGTGTCGGGAACGACCGAGAGAAGTACCTCCGGCGGGGCGCCATAGGCAAACCCGGACGGCACGTTGAAGTTCAGGGTCAGCAGTGGCGTTGCGCCCCCAACCGCGAACGGGGTCATGCTGAAGTTGTCGAAGTAGATGTCCAGCTTCTCGACGGCACCCGGCGTGTCATAGGTCATATCGCCGATTGTCACGGGCAGGGATGCACTGGAGGGAATGCTCCCGTCAAAGCCGCTGGTGCTGAAACTGCCGCCCCAGCTGTAGCTGACCAGCTCAAGGCCAGCCTTTGAGAACTCGACGGTAAAGACAGCCGAGTCAAAGCTGCCGCTGCCGGTAGTGAGCAGGTCGACGCTGAAATCAGCACGGCGAAGACTCCGAGCAGAACCATCGCCCCTTTCATGTTGAGCATCCTCCCTTTCGCGTCTTGCGCTAGATTGAGCCTTGAGCTTTCGAGCGTTACGTATTCTACAGCAAGATGCCGTCTTTGACAAACGGGATTTCCGCTTCAGCGGGATTTCCGCTTCACGACACATATTCATCCGCCAGCCGTGCCCGAGCGGCACGGCCGGCGGCAAGTTCGATTACAGCTTCAGCAGCCTGTCAACCGCAGCCAGGACGTCTACGAGAGGCTGTTCG
>Ga0111188_1041_pt1 | contig 13704 bp, 16 predicted proteins | sample DeeMarSWOR324_28_FD_80358 | JGI IMG/M metagenome (GOLD analysis project Ga0111188, IMG submission 80358) | Planctomycetes bacterium SM23_25
GCCGCGACGAAGTGGTACGGCCGGAAGCCCGGGGGCGCTGCCGTGACGACCAGGTCGATGCCGCTGGCAATGACCTTCTGGTAGTTGTCGAACCCGCCGAAGCACCGTTCTTGGGGCACCTGGTGGCCCTTGCCGTGGTTGATGGCGCGGTCGCGCCACAGGTCGCCGCACGCCCAGATCTGGACGTTGACTCCGGCCTCCTTCGCCGCCTTAAGGCAATCGCCGGTGGCGCCCCGGCCTCGGCCGCCGCAGCCGATGACGCCGACCTTAATCGTGTCGGACGCGGCGGCATACGCGACGTGCGACGCGAAGCCCGTCATCAGGGCGGTAGCGCCTGCCGCCGCCGTCCCTTTGAGAAAGCCGCGGCGTGATACGTGTTGGGTGGATGGTTTGCTCATCGTCTTTCCTTTCCGTCTTGCGCGTCGATGCGCTGGTGCGATATCCGAGTTCTCCGTGCCAAACGCGGGGCAGGACGCCCTGCCGCGCGCAACGTTCTCAGACCAGTTGCGTCTCGCCCGGCACCGCCACCGGCGGCGGCTGGTACGGGCCGAAGGCGTGCATGTTTTCGGGGCCGAGCCGGAGTTTCGAGGCCTTGACGGTCCAGTCCCAATTGATTTCGCGGCCGGTGTAAGCGGCCATGCGGCCGAGGACGGCGGTCATGCTGCTCTCGGCGACCTGGCGGGCCTCGTTCAGCGGCTTGCGGGCCAGGATGCCGGCGATCAGGTCGGCGTGCTCCTGGACCTGGCCGCGCGGGTTGTCGCCCGTGAACTTCCAGGCGTTCTCGCCGGTGATCGTGCCGTTGGTGTTCGACGTGCCCTTGGTGCCGGCGACGCGTTCCGAGACGCGGTGGGCGGCCTGCTCGAAGTGCGAGCAGTAACTGGCGACGCGGACGCCGTCCGGATACTCGTACTCGACGGCGAAGTGGTCCCAGATGTTGCCTTGCTCCTGGCGTGCCTGGCGGCCGCCGACCGCGACGGCGCTGACCGGGTGCGTGCCGATGACCCAGTTGATCACGTCGATGTTGTGGATGTGCTGCTCGACGATGTGGTCGCCGCAGAGCCAGCACCAGTTGTACCAGTTGCGGCACTGGAACTCGATGTCGGACATGCCCGGTTCCTGCTTGCCGCGATGATGGACCGGCCGGCCGACCCAGTAGCACTGGCCGGTGGTGACACGGCCGATGGCGCCGTCATGGATTCGCTTCATGGTTTCGAGGCGAGATCGCTCGTGGCGGCGCTGCGTGCCCGCGACGACCGCGAGGCCCTTCTCCTTGGCCAGGTCGGCCGCGGCGCAGACCGTGTTGTACCCCCACGGGTCGACGCAGACGGGCTTTTCCATGAACACGTTCTTGCCGGCCTCGATGGCGGCCTTGAAGTGGATGGGCCGGAATCCCGGCGGCGTGGCCAGGATGACCGAATCCACCCCGCTCGCCAGAACCTGCTTGTAGGCGTCGAAGCCGGTGAAGCAGCGGTCGGGCGGGACGTCGAAGCGGTCCTTGCGGCCGTCGAACTCCTTCTGGTAGCCTTGGTACCGGCGGTCGAGTTTGTCCTTGAAGAGGTCGCCGAGCGCCCAGACCTGCGTGTGGGGCGTTGCCTGAAGACAGTCGTGCAGGGCGCCGTTGCCGCGGCCGCCGACGCCGATGACGCCGACCTTGATGATGTCGGACCCTGCCGCGCGGGCGAGGCCCTTGGCGGCGGCCGGCGCTTGGCGCTTTTCTTTCTTGGCCTTGGCCATCGACGAGTCCTTTTAATTGCGGTTCGGATGTCGGATCTGCGATCTCAGATTTCAGATCGCAGATTTCAGATTTTAGACCTCAGATTTCAGATCGCAGATTTCAGATCTCAAATTTGAAATCTCAGATTTCATATTCTGCCGGAACCCGGATCTGCGATTCCCCGGGTCAGATCGTCGCCTCTTCCCATTGCTGCGTTCCGGCTTGTCGGGCTCCTTCAAGGTGTCCTGTCCGGGCAGCCAGCGGACGCGGCTGGCCAGGTGCACGTGGCGGCACAGGTCGCCCGCACAGACGAAGGCGGCCTCGTCGTCCTTCTCTTCCTTGCACATATGATAGAAGTCGCCCATGACGCAGATGCCGGGGCTCTTGACCTGCTTGCAGATGACCACGGCCTGCTCGATACGCTTGATGTAGAACGTCTCGCCCTTATTCAGCGGCTCGATGAGGACGCGGGATTTGGCGCGGACGGCGTGCTCGCCGATCTCGGGCAGGATGTCCAGCATGATCTTGTCGAGTTCGGGCGGCTTCAGGTTGCTCTGCCCGTTGAAGCACGGGACGAAGATGACCCCGGTGGACCCCAGTTCGCCGGCGGTCTCCAGGGCGCTCTTGATGTCCTCGATGCCCTTCGCCCGCTTGGCCGCATCCGTAGAGACCAGGTCGCCGCCGTGTGACCCCCAGCAGAGGGCGGCCACGCCGATGCCCGCGTTCTTGGTGGCGGTGAGGATCTGCTGGATCCGCCCGCGCGGGTTGCCGCCCAGTTCCACGCCGACGGCCCCGAACCGGCGCAAGTTGGCCACCTTCTCCTCGAAACTCTTGCCGGGGGCGCGTCCGTCCTGGCTGCAAAGTTTCAGTTCGGCCCGGCGGGCCGGCTTGGCAAGGGCACGAGCCTTCGCCAGCCCCAGAGCGGCCCCGGCGGCCGCGGCGCCCCTGAGGAAGTCCCGTCGCGATACGGTCGTCTCACGCCTGGGCATCGTACACGATCCTTTCTCGTTTGCCGCTCCGCCGGCCGCCTAGAAACCGTCGCAGTAGCGGTAGGCCTCGATGAGGGCCTGCTCGCCTTCGACTCCCGGCTGGCTGTTGCCGTGCTCCATACCGAGCACACCTTTGTAGCCCTTGTTGTGGAGCCACTTGAAGATGTTCCTGTAGTTGATCTCGCCCGTCGTGGGTTCCTTGCGGCCGGGGTTGTCGCCGATCTGGATGTAGCCGATCTCGTCCCACGCCTTCTCCATGTTGGGGATGAGGTTGCCTTCCTGAACCTGCTGATGGTACAGGTCGTCGAGGATCTTGCAGGAGGGGCTGCCGACGGCCTTGCAGATGAGGTACGCCTGCGGGATCTTGCGCAGGAACCGCCCGGGGTGGTTCGCCCACCAGTTCAACGGTTCCAGGACCATGACCAGGCCGGCGGGTTCGCAGACCTCGGCCGCCACCTTCAGGTTCTCGATGCAGTTGGCGGTCATGTAGTCCCATTCGAGCCGCTGATCGACGCCGCCCGGCACGACGGTCGTCCACTTGGCATGGACGCGCTTGGCCGTCTCGATCGAGGCCTGAAGGTTCTTCCGGATCTGGTCCTGGAGGTCCTTGCCGGTCTTGGAGACGAGATCCGTGCCGCCGGCCAGTCGGCTGACGAAGACGCCCATCGTCATGCCCAGGTCCTGCATGGCCTTGCCGATCTTCTCCTGGAGGTCGGGGGCCTTGCCCATCATCCCGTTGTCTTCCCAGGCGAGGAAGCCCTGGTCGGCGGCGAACTTGAGTTGGTCGATGGGGTCCTGGCCCGCGCTGGCCTTGAACATGCCGAAATGCGGGGCGTACTTCATCCGGAACTTGGCCCGGGTGGCCGGTTTCGCCCCCTCTGCCCGGACCTCGGCGGCTGAACCCACAGACAAGGCCGCCCCGGCGCCCGTCGCCGCCGCTCCCAGGAATTGGCGTCGATCCATGGTCCTCTCCCTTGTCCCCGAGTCATCCCCCGCCCGGCAACGCCCAATCCCCGCGGCGCCCCGCGCCCTGGCCGGCGGACCGAAGGGCGCTCGTCACGCCACCAGTTCCGGCAGGAGGCGGCGCGTGATCTCGGCCAGGTAGGCGTCGACTTCCCGGTCGGAGTCGAACCGAAAGACCTTCTCGCAGACTTCCTTGGCCTGGTCCATCGTGATACTGCGGATTACCTTCTTAATCTCCAGCAGCGTGGCCGAGGATACGCTGAAAACCTGGACGCCCAGCCCCAGCAGGACGGGCACGTAGTTCGGCTCGCCGGCCATTTCGCCGCACACCGCCACCTCGACCTCGGCGTCCCGCGCCGTATCGGTCACCGTCTTGATCAGCCGCAGGACGGCCGGATGGCCAGGCGTGTACATGCCGGCCACACGGTCGTTCGACCGATCCACCGCCAGAACGTACTGGGTGAGGTCGTTCGTGCCGATGCTGAAGAAATCGCATTCCTTCGCGAACTGCCGCGCCATGATCGCCGCGCTCGGCACCTCGATCATGATGCCCACTTTGATGTCGGTGTTGGCGTGAATGCCCTCCTCCTCGAGGTCCTCGCGGACGTCGGCCAGGAGCATCTTGGCCTGGCGGAGTTCCTTGAGGTTCGTGATGAGCGGGAACATGATCCGCACGGGCCCCAGGGCGCTGGCGCGAAGGATCGCCCGCAACTGCCTCTTGAACCCGGCAAGGTGCTGAAGGCTGAACCGGATGCTCCGGCAGCCCAGGAACGGGTTGCGTTCGTCGTAGTCGCCCGACAGGTGGGTGAACTTGTCGGCCCCCAGGTCGCAGGTGCGGATCGTGATGGGCCGCCCCTGGCAAGCCTGGATGGCCTCGGCGTAGGCCTGGTAGTGGTCCTCTTCGCCGGGTTCCTCGTCGCGGTCGAGGTAGAGAAACTCGGTGCGGTACAGGCCGATGCCGCTCGCGCCCCGGTCCATGCACGTCTGGACGTCGTGGGGGAACTCGATGTTGCCCCAGAGGAAGACCTCGTGGCCGTCCTTCGTGGTGGCCGGCAGGTCCCGCAGGTGACCCAGTTCCTCCTCCATGCGGTGGAAGCGGCGCTCGGCCTCCTGGAACCGCATGATGGTCGGCTTGTCGGGGTTGATGACCACCAGCCCGTGGTTGCCGTCCACGATGACCGTGTCGCCGCCCGAGAGGTCGGCCGTGATGTTCTGGAGGCCGACCACCGCCGGGATGCCCATGGCGCGGGCGACGATCGTCGTGTGGCTGGTGCGGCCGCCGATGTCCGTGGCGAAGGCCAGGACCGTCGACGGGTCGAGCCCCGCCGTCTGGCTCGGCGTCAGGTCGTGGGCGATGACGACGACCGGCTCGGTCAGTTGATGCAGGCTCTCGCGCTTGGCGCCGATCAGGTTCCTCAGCAGCCGTTTCTCGACGTCCCAGACGTCGGTCACGCGTTCCGCCATGTACCGGTTCGGCAGGGCGAGGATCTTCTTGGCGTAGCCCTTGAGGATCTGGGAGACCGCGTACTCCGGGGCGTAGTGTTCGCGCTCGATGAGTTCGCGAATCTCGTCGATGAGGTGGGGGTCGCCGAGCAAGGCGTCCTGGACGTCGAAGATGGCGCCGAGTTTCTCGCCGATGTCGGCCGCCACGCGCTCCCGCAGGTCGCGGACCTCCTCCCGGGCGCACTCGACGGCGCTGCAGAGCCGGGCCAGTTCCGGCTCGACCTCGCCCGGCTCGATGCCGCGACGGGGGATGCGAAACTGTTCGCTGTCCAGGACGATCGCGGGAGCGATCGCAACGCCCGGCGAGACCGCGATACCTTTGCGCGTTTCCATCGGATTGGCTGCACGCGGGGGCGGCCTACGCCAGGTCCTTGTCGAAATTGGCCACCACCTCGGCCAGGGCCGCGAGGCAGTCCTGTGCGTCTTCCCCGTCGCTCTCCAGGCGAAGCATCGTGCCCGGCATGGCCTCCAGCAGCATCATCTCCGTAATGCTCTTGCCGTTGACTGTCTTCTCGCCCTTGGACACGGTAACGGTACAGCGGAACGCGTTCGCCGTCTCGACGAACTTCGCCGCCGGCCGCATGTGCAGCCCCAGCGGATTGACGATTTTCACCTCGCGTATGGGCACGAGCATATCTCTCCGACGCGCGAGGCCCGCCGTGCCGTTATCCCAGGTCTTCGTCGGCCTCGCGCAGCACGTCCACCAGTTCGTCGCGGGTGGACGCCTGGCACATGAAGCGGCGAAGGTTGTCGTTCTTGATGCTCCGAAAGATATGCTCCATGGCTTTCAGATGTTGCTCGGGCTGGTCCGGGTTCGACAGGAGCAGAAAGATCAGGTGGACCGGCTGGCGGTCCAGGGCGGCAAAATCGATGCCCGAAGCGCTTCGCGCCACCAGACCCACCACCCCTTTGACCCCCTCATGCTTGGCGTGCGGGATGGCCACGCCGTTGCCGAACCCCGTGGTGCCCTTCTTCTCGCGGCGCAGGATGGCGTCCACGACCTTGCGGCGGTCCTTCGGCGCGACGGCCTTGATCGTGACGAGTTGGCCGACCATCTCGTCGATCGCGCCGCGGGCCGTTTCGGCCTTCAGGTCGGGCAGGATCGCCGAGGCTGCGATGAACTCCATCAACTGCATGGGGGCTGGACTCCTCGCTGCGCTTACGTGCGCGTGGGCTGATGCGGATTCGGCCCCCGCCCCTTCCGGTGGCGGGTCCGCTTCTTGTGATCGAGCAACTGCCGCTCCAGCCGCTCTTCCGTCTGGTCGATCACCGCACGCATGTTGTGCCCGGCGGTATGGGCCAGGAGGTCGCCGCTGTGCTCCAGGTCGGCGATCATCTCGCAGGAGAACCCGTCGCCGCCCTTGTTCAGCACCACGCGTATCGACTGGATCCTGTCGTAGTACTTCAGCAAGTGCCGGGCTTTCTCGGCCGCCCGGTCCCTCATGTCGGTCGTAATCGACTCGTGCCGCGCAGTCACTTCGATCTGCAACGTCTCCCTCCATTCGCCAATGGCGTCTATGGAACCCCCCTCGTGCCCCCGCTGGCGTGGGCGGAGTGTAGCAGGCCCCCCTGGCGAAGTCAACGATTTCACGCGTTCCGCCGGACCGGCCTCCCGAACCGTCCTTTTAGGGTTGACGGCGCCGCTGGAGGAAGGTAGATTACGCCGCTTCAGGAAGCAAGGGGAGGGTGCGCATGGCATGCGCTGCCGCGCGCCCAATGGAACCAAGGAGCAACCGGGTTTCGCATGGACCTCGAAGACCTTAGACGTCGGATTGACGAGATTGACGCCAGGCTGGTGGCCCTGATGAACGAGCGGGCACGCTGCGCCGTCGAAGTCGGAAAGATCAAACGCGAGACCGGCCAGGCCAGCGTCTACAGCCCCGCCAGGGAACGCGACGTCTTCGAGCACATCATCGAGGCCAACAACGGCCCCCTCTCCGACCATGCCCTGATGGCCATCTGGAAGGAGATGATGAGCGGGAGCCTGTCGCTCGAGAAGTCCCTGAGGGTGGCCTATCTCGGGCCGGAGGGCAGTTTCAGCCACCTGGCGGCTCTCGAGAAGTTCGGCCACAGCGTCGACCTCCTCGCCGTCCGCGACATCTCCTCGGTCTTCGACCAGGTCGCCCGTGCCTCGGCCGACTACGGCATCGTCCCGGTCGAGAACACCACCGGCGGCGCCGTCCGCGACACGATGGAGTGCTTCCTGTGGGTCCACGGGCCCGTCAAGGTCTGTGCCGAGATGGCCCTGCCCATCCACCAGAACCTGATGTCAAAAACGACGCTCGAGCGGATCACGAAGGTCTACTCCAAGCCCCAGGTCTTCGACCAGTGCCGCCAGTGGCTGACCGAAAACGTGGTCCAGGCCGACCTCGTGGCCGTCGGCTCCACCGCCGAGGCGGCGCTGCTGGCCTCCCGGGTCGAGGGAACCGCCGCCGTCGGGTCCGAGATGGCCGCCTCCGTCTACAGCCTGGACGTCCTCGCGTCGGCCATCGAGGACAATCCCCAGAACCAGACGCGGTTCCTCGTCCTGGGCCGCGAGAGCGCCAAACGCACCGGCCGCGACAAAACCTGCCTCCTCTTCAGCGTCCCCCACGAGGCGGGGGCGCTGGTCGAGGTCCTCGACATCTTCCGCCGCTACACCATCAACATGACCAAGATCGAGTCGCACCCGTTCCCGACGAAAACGTGGGAGTACTACTTCTTCGTCGATATCGAGGGACACGCCGAAGACGACAACGTCAAGGCCGCCCTCAAGGAAGCGCGGGGCCGCTGCCGCCAACTCGAAGTCCTCGGATCGTTCCCCGTGGCCGTCACCCCCGACGGAGCCCCGTGAGGTCCTCGTTTCCATGATCATCGTGATGCAATCCCGGGCGGCGGACGCGCAGATTGAGGGCGTCGTCCACCGCATCGAAGACCTGGGGCTGAAGGCCCACATTTCGCGCGGCGAGTTCCGCACCATCATCGGCGCCATCGGCGACGAGACCCTCCTGAAACCCGAGTTCTTCGCAGGGCTGGCGGGCGTCGAGACCGTCATGCCCATCATGAAGCCCTACAAACTCGCCAGCCGCGACTTTCACGCCGACGACACCGTCCTTCAGATCGGACCGTTCAAGGCCGGCGGGCACTTCCTGTCGGTCATCGCCGGGCCGTGTGCCATCGAGAGCGAGGACCAGTTCCACGCCACCGCACGCGTTGTCCGCGACGCCGGCGGCGTGATGCTCCGCGGCGGCGCCTTCAAGCCGCGCACCAGCCCCTACAGTTTCCAGGGCCTCGGCGAGCAGGGGCTCAAGATCCTCCAGAGCGTCGGCGCCCAGGTCGGGTTGCCGACCGTCACCGAGGTCGTCGACGTCCGTGAGGTCGAGATGGTGGCCCGCTACGCCGACGTCCTCCAGGTCGGCGCCCGCAACATGCAGAATTTCCGCCTGCTGACCGAGGTCGGACAGGCCGGAAAGCCCGTCCTCCTGAAACGCAATCCGGCCGCCACCACCGAGGAACTCCTCATGTCCGCCGAGTACGTCCTGGCCGAGGGCAACCGCCGCGTCATGCTGTGCGAGCGCGGCGTCCGGGGCTTCGACCAGGCGACCCGGTACCTCCTGGACCTGGCGGCCGTGCCGGTCATCCAGGCCGTCTGCCACTTGCCCGTCATCGTGGACCCGAGCCACGCGACCGGGCGCCGGGAACTGGTGCCGGCGATGGCCCTGGCGGCCGTGGCCGCCGGCGCCCACGGCGTCTTCGTCGAGGTGCACCCCGACCCCGAGAAGGCCCTCAGCGACGGCCCCCAGCAACTGACCCCCGACGCGTTCCGGCACATGATGGCCGAACTCGCCCCCATCGCCGAAGCCGTCGGACGAGAACTCCAAAAACCGAACAGCCATTAGCCCCCGGTGAATGCACCGGGGGATACACCGGGGGATACACCGGGGGCATCGCGCCAACAACCGAACTTTTAGCCGCGACCCGAAGGGGAGCGCGTTTCACGCAAACGATACGACCGGCCAACGCCAACGGAGACCAGCCTCATGCGTAAGCCTTTTATCTGCGGCAACTGGAAAATGCACACCAACCGGGCCGAGGCCGTCGCCCTGGCCGAAGCCACCGCCGCCAAGGCGGCCGACGTCCCGGCCGTCGACGTGGGCGCCTGCCCCCCCGCCTGCTACCTCGAGGCCGTCCTGGCCGCTGCACGGGGCACGCCCCTGGTCGTCGGCGGCCAGAACATGTACTTTGAGGAAAAGGGCGCCTTCACGGGCGAGATCGCGGGGCCCATGCTCGCCGACCTCGGGTGCACCTGCGTCATCCTCGGCCACAGCGAGCGGCGGCACGTCTTCGGCGAAGGCGACGACCTCATCTCCAGGAAGGTCCACGCGGCCCTCGCGTGCGGACTGGTGCCTATCCTCTGCGTCGGCGAACTCATCGACCAGCGCCGCGCCGGCGAGACCGAAGCCGTCGTCCGACGCCACGTCACCGCCGGCGTTCGCGGCCTCTCGAACGAGCAGGCCGCCGGCGTCGTCATCGCCTACGAGCCCGTCTGGGCCATCGGCACCGGCGAGACCGCCACTCCCGACCAGGCCCAGGAGGTCCACGCGTTTATCCGCACGCTCCTCGCCGACCTGTACGACGCGCGCCTCGCTCAGGCGGTCCGCATCCAGTACGGCGGCAGCGTCAAGCCCGAGAACACACGTGACCTGATGCAGGAGCCCGACATCGACGGCGCCCTGGTCGGCGGCGCGAGCCTCAAGGCCGATTCCTTCGCCGGCATCATCGCCGAAGCCGCCCAAGCCAAAGGGCTATGAACCGTTGAGCCGTCGCCGGCACGGCGACGCACGAACGTCGCAACACGTAACACGAGGTGACCCGTGGAAACCGTATGCATGGTTATGTTTGTCCTGACGGCCGTTATCCTGATTCTGCTGGTTCTGGTCCAGAAGGGGCGCGGCGGCGGGCTGGCCGGCGCGTTCGGCGGACCTGGAGGGCACAGCGCCTTCGGCACCAAGACGGCCGACATCTTTGTCAAGGCCACCGCCGTCGTCGCCGGCCTCTTCTTCGTTCTGTCCATCCTGACGGCATGGATCATGCGGCCCGAGGAGGCCGCCCGGCCGCCCGAGACGCCTGAGGCGCCCGCCCCCGCCGAACCCGGCGCCGAGAAGACGCCCCCTGCCGACGCAGCGGAAACCGGCGACCGGCCTCCAACCGAAGCGCCCGCCGCCGACGCCGCCGGGCCCGGGGCCACGGATGCCCCCGCCCCCAAGGATCCGCCGCCGGAGAAAACCACGCCCGACAAGTAACGCGGACTCGGGAGTCATGATGCCGCACCCGCATGCCATCCTCGAAACGTTTCGCAAGGCCGGGGCCCTTCTCGAGGGGCACTTTCTGCTCTCGAGCGGGATGCACAGCCCCACGTACCTCCAGTGTGCCCTCGTCCTGCAGGACCCCGGACGGGCCGAGCGGCTCTGCGGCGAGTTGGCCCGCAAGTTCGCCCGGGCCGATGTTCAGACCGTCGTCGGTCCGGCCGTCGGCGGCATCGTCGTCGCCCATGAGGTGGCCCGTGCGTTGGGGGCAAAGGCCCTCTTCGCCGAGCGCGAGGACGGCCGCATGACCCTCCGCCGGGGCTTCGCCGTCGAGGCCGGCGAGCGGGTCCTCCTGGCCGAAGACGTCGTGACGACCGGCGGCAGCCTGCGCGAGGTCCAGGAGATGGTCGCGGCCGCCGGCGCCGACGTGGTCGGCGTCGCGTCGCTCGTCGACCGGACGAGCGGCCGCGACCCCGGCTTCGGCATGCCGCTCGTCTCGCTCGTGGCGATCGACGTCCCGGCGTACGAGGCCGGCGACTGCCCCCTGTGCCGCGACGGCCTCCCGCTCGTCAAGCCCGGCAGCCGGGCCCGGCCGGGCGGAGAATGAGTTAGCCGCCGGGCTTGCCCGGCGCGTGTTCTGTGGCGGCCTGTGTGCGTGGCACGCCGCGAAAGGCAGCAGCCATGATCCGCAGTATGACAGGTTACGGCGCGGCCGAGCGGACCGACGACCAGGTCCGCGTCGCCGTCGAGATCCGGACCATCAACAACCGCTTCTTCAAGTTGATCCCGCGTCTGCCCGACGGCCTGGGTGCCGTGGAGGTGGCGATCGAGCGGCTCCTGCGCGCCGGCGTCAGCCGCGGCACGGTCAATGTCGGCGTGAAGGTCGAGCCGCGCGGCCCCGCGGCGCGCGTCCCGATCAACACCGACATCCTGGCCGCGTACAAGCGCGACCTTGCCCTGGTGACCGACAACCTGTCCGACGACGCCCTGCTGGCCCTGCCCGGCGTTCTCGGCAGCGAGGACGTCCTCCTGACGGGCATCGAGGGTCTCCAGGAGCGGATCGAGGCCGTCGTCGCCGAGGCCCTCGTCGAACTCAACCGCATGCGCGACGCCGAAGGCGAAGCCACCGCCAACGACATGGCGGCCACCCTGGAGGAGATCGAGCGCCGGATCGAGGCCGTCCGGCAGCGCGCCCCCGCCGTGGTCAACGACTACCGCGCCCGCCTCCAGGAGCGGGTCCAGACCATGATCGAGGGCGCCGAGATCACGGTGGACGACCAGAGCCTCATTCGCGAGGTCGCCTTCTTCGCCGAGCGATCCGACATCAACGAGGAACTCGCCCGCCTGGCGAGCCACGTCGACCAGTTCCGCGAATTGCTGGCCGACGCCGCACCCCTCGGACGCAAACTCGAGTTCCTCACCCAGGAAATGTACCGCGAAGTCAACACCATCGGGGCCAAGGCCAACGACCCGGAGGTCTCACGCGAGGTCGTCGAAATCAAGGTCGGCGTGGACCGCCTCAGGGAACACACGCAGAATATCGAATGACCGGCCAAGAGCCAGTAACCCAACACGGCGCGCGCGAGCCGCGCCAGACGCCTCGCGCCCTGACCGGCCGCAACCTCGTCGTCATCAGCGGCCCCAGCGGGACGGGAAAGACCACCGTCTGCCGCCAAGTCGCCGAACGCCTTGGCGTCCGCGTCAGCACCAGCGCGACGACGCGCCCCCGGCGCCCCGGCGAGGTGGACGGCCGCGACTACTACTTCCTCAGCGAGGAGGAGTTCCGCCGCCGCATCGCCGACGCCCGGTTCGTCGAGTGGGCCGAGGTCTTCGGCCGCCTCTACGGGACCCCCGTCGAGGAACTCGCCCGCGCCGCCGACGCCGGCGAGGTGCTGCTCCTGGAGATCGACGTTCAGGGTGGCATCCAGATCAAGAACCGGTTCCCCGACGCCCTGGCCATCTTGCTGCTGGCGCCCGGTCTTGAGGCCCTGCGCTGCCGCCTGTCGCTGCGCGGCACGGAAGGGCCGGAGGAGGCCGAGCGGCGATTCGCCCTGGCCACGAAAGAAATCGAGATGGCGAGGCGGGCCGCCTGTTATGATGCCGAGGTCGTCAACGACCGGCTCGACGACGCCGTCGGGCAGGTGATGCAACTCGTTCAAACCCGGAGGAAGCAAGCGTGATTGAGGCTCTCAAAAGCGACGAAGTGGTGGACAGGGTCGGCGGACGGTTCAAACTCGCCGTCCTCATCCAGAAGCGGCTCGTCGACGTGACGTTCGGCGCGCCCTTGCTGGTCGAGCGCGGCAACATGACGCTGATGGAGGCCGTCGTCCAGGAGGTCCTCCAGGGAAAGATTACCCTGGAGCCGCGCACCCAGGCCGCCGACCCCCTCGCGGTAGCGGGAAGGGCCGACGAAGAGGCCGAAGGCTAGCGCCCGGAGCGCGTGACCATGACCATGCCCGGACCCGACCTGGGACCTCTGAACGGCCGCGACATCGTCGTCGGCGTGACCGGCGGCATCGCGGCCTATAAGACCGCGCACCTGGTGTCGCGCCTCGTCCAGGCCGGCGCCGGCGTCTCCGTGGTCATGACCGAGGCGGCGAAGCAGTTCGTCGCGCCGCTCACGTTCCAGACGCTCTCCGGCCGGCCGGTGTACTCGCACCTGTTCGCAGCGACCGAGTCGCACCGGGCCGAGCACGTCAGCCTGGCGGAGCGGGCCGAGATCGTCGTCGTGGCCCCGGCCACGGCCAACATCCTCGGCAAACTCGCCCACGGCATCGCCGACGACCTGCTCTCGACCTTTCTGCTGGCCGCCGACGCGCCGCTCGTCATGGCCCCCGCCATGAACGCCCGCATGTGGGGGCACCCGGCCGTCCAGGCGAACTGCCAGGTGCTGGAGTCGCGCGGCGTGCGGTTCGTCGGCCCGGTCGAAGGATACCTCGCCTGCGGCACCATCGGCGAGGGCCGCATGGCCGAGCCCGAAGAGATTCTGACGGTCCTTGCCGAGGTCGCTGCGGCGACGCCGCCGGATCGTGGGAAAGGATGAACGTCAAACGCCAGGGGAGAGGCCGCCGGCGCGGCCGCTTCGGGGCGCGCCAGCGGCGTCTGATATTGGAGATCTGAGATCTCAGATCATGCGCATTCTCATCACCGCCGGTCCGACGCGCGAGTACCTCGACCCCGTCCGCTACATCTCCAATGCATCGAGCGGGCGCATCGGCGCCGCCCTGGCCGCCGCCGCCAAGGCGCAGGG
>Ga0111188_1038_pt1 | contig 13549 bp, 5 predicted proteins | sample DeeMarSWOR324_28_FD_80358 | JGI IMG/M metagenome (GOLD analysis project Ga0111188, IMG submission 80358) | Planctomycetes bacterium SM23_25
CCAGCAGACGATGGTGCCGGACGCGGGGCTCGTCGGGCTCCCCGAGACGGTGTAGTCGAAGGTGTTGGCCGTCACGTTGTGGATGGTGAACGGGCCCTTGTATTCCCGGCTGTCGGCACCCTCGATGACGATGACGTCGCCTTCGGCGAAGCCGTGGCCCGGCACGGTGGCCGTCGCGGTCGAGCCGCTTCGGACGAGCGACGTGACGGCATGCTTCGGCACGGTCCAGTCGAGCGGCACCTCGGCCGACCAGTCGCCGAGCCAGGCGCCGTCCTTCATGACGCGGTACTTGTAGCCGTAGATGTCGGGCCCGCCGACGGTGAGGGTGGCGGCGTCGCGCCAGGTGGTCGCGTCGGGTTCGCCGGCGATGGTGGCGAGGTACCCCGTCAGGGCGCCCATGTCGGTGCCGTTCGGGCCCGTGCCGATGGCGGGCCACCCGGGGCGCAGGGCGAAGTCCGTCCACGGGTCGGTGACGTTGGTCGTGTTCCACAGTCGCGGGTCTTCGACGAGGTTGCCGATGCCGCCGGGCGGGAAGGCGCCGTAGTCCACGTCGTACATGACGTTGTGGTTGGCCGTCACAACGGTGGTGGTGCTGAGGTCGTCGAGGTTTTCCCACAGGTTCTCGGCGCCCAGGATGATGTTGCCTTCGAGGATGACGCCGACGCCGGGCCACTGGCCGGAGCGGTCCTCGAAGAAACTGACGACCGCGGTGGTGGCGCCGCTGTAGGTCTTGTTGACGTTGACAATGGTGTTATTCACCGCGGTGATGAAGCAGCCGTCCTTCGCCAGCAGCGCGTGGTCGACGTCGTAGAAGACGTTTCCGACAACGGTGACCCGCGAGAGGTCGCCGTACTCGGTGCCGGTGGCGACGCAGTACGACTTGCTCGCGCGGTCGGCGTCCTGGTGGATATTCATGAAGAGGTTGCCGGCCACGTAGGCGTCGGCGGCGTCGAGGTCAAGGCAGTCGTCGCCGCCGCCGGCGAACACGTTGTTGGTGAAGCGTGCGATGGGGCCGGGCCGCTGCCCGCCCGTGAAGTCGATGACGTCGTTGTACCCTGCCGCCCCGCCGAGCCAGTTGCCGTCGAACAGGGCGTAGCCGTTGGCGGGGAACCCCCAGAAGTGCACCGCTTCGGCGCCGCTGATGATGGGCAGGACCGAGTTTGTCAGGATGATTGAGGAATCGTGCCAGTCCAGGAACATGGCGTTGTGGTGGTCCCAGACGATGTGGTCGAGGTGGACCTTGGCGCCGCCGGTGGCCTCGATGGACTCCGAGCCGTTGTCAGAGTACTCGATGTCGATGTAGGCGAGTTCGCTGGGGCCGGCGGGGCTGCCCGAGAACCGCAGGCCCGTCCACTCGCCCGCGCCCGGCGTGGAGGTCAGCCGGATGTGATTCGACGCGGTGCCCCGGGCGTCGAGTCGGCCGGCCACGGTCATCTGCGTCCCGGCGTCGAAGAAGACCGTGGCGCCGGGTTGGATGACGAGCGTCGCCCCCGATGGCACGGTCACGTTGGCCGTGACGTGGTACGGTCCTGCGGCGGCCGTCCAGGTGGTGGTGCCGGCCGGCAGCGTGCCGGAGACGTCGGTCATGGAGCCGGTGTCGTACCAGATGTCGATGGAGGTTCGCCCGACCTCGGCCCCGGTCTCGTCGAGCGCCTGGACGATGAGGCGGTTGATTCCGGGGCTAAGGGTCAGGCCCGCCCCCGGCGTGCCGCGCGTGGCCGCCAGTTCGGCCTGGATGAGGAAGTCCGTGTCCGAGGCGCCGTAGTTCAGCCCGTGAATGGCCAGGACGTTGTTGCCCACGTTGAGGTCGCCGAGGTAGTCAGACAGGTCGATTTCCTCGAACGTGTCGCCTGCGTGCTCGCCCGTGGCCGCGCTGTCCCAAGCCAGGCCGGCCGGCGCGTTGTTCTCGGCCACCTTGATGCCGTTCAGGTACGCGACGAAGCCGTCGTCGTACCGGATGCGCAGTTTCAGGGCGTCGTAGGTCGAAAGGTCGGGCGCCTGGAACTCGATGCGGGTCCACAGCGATGCGTTCGTATCCCGCATGGCGTCAGCCACGTCGGCCGCGATGTAGGCGTCGTACGGCCCGGTGCTGAACCCGATGCCCATCGCGACGGGGGTGATTGTCCCGAACGGGACGGTCATGCCGGCATTCCGGTCGCCCTTGCTCCCGGTGTCGCTGCGGACGAAGTCGGCGGCGCCGTCGGAGTCGCGGTTGCCGGTACGCTTCAGGAATGAAAGCGGCCCGCTGGGTGCGACGCTTTCGAGCCGGATGCCGGCCAGGCCGTAACCCTTGGTTCCGTCGGCGGTGCCCGAGCCGACGCCGGGAGTGGGGCCGGTGTACTGGGTGGAGATGACGGAGAAATCGCCGTCGGCCCCGGGGTCGATGTCCGTCCAGGCAGCCACAAAGCCCTGGTCGGCCTCATGGTTCTGGCCGGTCCAGATGGCGACCTGGTTCGGGGCCAGGCCGGCGGTCACGATGCCGAGGCCGGTGCTGTGGGCAGGCGTCGCGGCATCGGCGTCGTCGAGGGTCAGCAGCGTCCATCGGTTGTAGTAGTCGCTGTCCTTTCCGCGAATGGTGGTGCCCGTGAAGTTGTACGTGACGTCGGGGCCGGTATCGAGGCCCGTGAAGGTGTGGGTGTAATAGTCGCCGTCGAGCGCCGCGATCTCGATGCTGCTTTCCGTGGCCGTCCGGAAGTCCACGTACCCGTCGAAGACGGTGTAGGCGTCGGTGCCGGCGGCGGGGGCGACGCCGTTGTTCCCATAATAGACCCCGCTTCCCGAGGTCGCCAGCGTGATAGGTGTGTCGTCGCCGGTCGCGACGTCCTTGAGGAGCCCCGAGTCCGTGCCGTTGGCGGCATACGAGGTGGCGTTGGTGTGTGTGCCGCCGCCGCGCACGTGGTCGTTGAAGGCGGTGAACTGGACGGTGGGCGGGCCGCTTCCGGCGGTTCCGGGGTCGGCGCCGCCGCCGCTCCACCCGTCGCCGACGGTGATGCCCGTGAAGCCGCCGTAGTCGATGGAGAGCGAGGCGATGTCGGCTTCGTCGTAGCCCCAGGCGACGAAGTCCATGACCGTGCCGCCCGAATCGAGCACCATCACCCAGCCGGGACCTTCGGGATCCCATGGGATGGCGGCGCCCCAGTAGGCGTCGCCGGGGTCGTCGGTCTGGTAGAGCACCTGGCCGGCGGTAACCGAAGCCGGCAGGTCCCACGCCGCAGCGAGCACATCGTTGATACTACCCAGCGACGGGTCGTTCAGGAGCACGACCCAGTCGGTGGTGTCAATGACGCCGTCCGAGACGTTCTGGATCTCGACGTATCGCGCGAGGCCGGTCGAGACCTCGGTGACGAGGAGGCCGGCCTGGCCTTCGGCGATCTCGTCCAGCCAGTCCGCATCATCGTAAGCCGGTGCGGTCCACGCGAGGGGGTCTTCGCCGTCGGTCGGTACGTGAAAGGTTGCGGCGTCATCGTCGGCCACCAGCGTCTGCGAGGCGAAGGGTGTGCCGCCGACGGTGGTCCAGGCGCCCTGCCACGGCGAATACGCCGCCTCGTATCCGCCCAGGCGGACCGTGGCCGTGCGTGCGGCGTCGGCCGTGCCCGTCAGGGTTACGGTTTCCTCGGTAGTGTGGTCGTAGCCCTGGGATTGGGCGAGGCCGCTGGCGACCGTCAAGTCCGACGGAATGAGCGAGAGGATGTGTGCGCGCCGGGCGGCCGCATAGTTTTTCATGCTCTGGATGGTGGCGGGCGGCACGAAGCCGCCGAGCACCTGGTCCAGGAGTGGGTTGATGGTTTCGGGGGCGAAGGTGGTCTCGGCCTGCTGCTTGAGTATCTGGTAGTATCGCTGCGCGAACTCCGGCCACTTCATAAACCGGTCGAGGGCCGGGATCGCGCTGGTGGGGAACAGGCCCTCGGGGGTTTGCGTCGCGGGGCTGCTGGTGCCCGCCCCCAGAACGGTGTCGAGGTCGTGGACCAGCAGGGAGAACCGGGGGTCCTGCGTCCCCCGGTACATGGAGTAGTCGTCGCCGATGTAATGCCCCTGGCTGCCGACGCCGCCCAGGCTGTTCTCCCGGTTGGCGATCAGCAGGTTCACCGCGAAGTAGGTGAGCCACTCATCGACGTTGACGACGCGGCTGACCTCGGCGGCGTACTGGTCGTCGGGCGTGGTGTTGAGGACACGGACGAGTTCAATCAGGTCGGTCCAGTCGTCCTGTGCGGCGTTGGTCTGCTTCTCGTAACTCATGCGGTACGAATCGGGGTCGTCGTCGATGTAGCGGAGGTCGGCGTCGGGTGAGGCCGTCCAGATGCCCTTGTACATGTTGCCGCCCGAGTCGCCGGGGAAGTGGGCGCCGGCGAACTCGCTGTTGTAGGGGGAGATGCGGAAGTACGAGCCGCCCTGCGGGGGGCCCTCGCCGGCGCCGTTCAGGCCGTTCGTCAGCAGCAGGACGGGCGCGCCGTCGGCGGCCGGAAGACCGGCGACCTGGAAGATCGCCGCCGCGGCCATCTGGCTGTAGGCGCGATGCATATTGAAATCGACGGCGCTGAGGTCATACCACGTGTCGTCGGTCGGGACGTTGACGCGGTAGTTGTGCGGATGCGAGCCCCGGGTGCTTTCGCCGCGGTTGCGCACGCCCACCTGGTACCGCAGCCTGGCGCCCGTGCCGTCGAAGGTGATGAACGTGGCGTTCATCTCGGCGTTGCTGTAGTTCTTGGGGTGCCCGTCGTCGTGCTGGTCGAGCCAGGCGTCGAGTTCGTCCTGGAGGATGACGAGGCGGTAGATGGGCTGGCTGTCGAAGTGCCATTCGGCCGGCACGAAGGAGTTGTCGATCTGGAAGTAGGCGTTGGCGCCCTGGGCGCCGCCCGGGTCGGTCGGGCCGGGCCACGTGCGGGTGTGGGCGGCCGCGTCGGTCGCCTTGACGTAGAACTCGACGATGGTGAGGTTGGTTGCGAGCGGCCCGATGGTGGCGCCGTAGACGCCGTCGCCGGCCAGGGCGTCGCCGTGGAGGCCGTCGTCGGCCATCGGCACGGGCGTGAACGCCGCCGGCCCGCCGTCGATCCGCCAGTGCAGCGTTACGGTCTGAGGCGCCGGCAGTTCGTCCACGATGCGGGCCGTGATCGTGACGGGGTCCAACGTCGAAGGCACGAGCGGCCAGTGCCCGACGTCGAGGATCATGGGGGCGATGTCGGTCGAGGCGGCCGAGTTGGCCGTGCCCGGCGTGCCCTCGGCGGCGAGGCTCTCGGTCCAGTTCTGGCCCTGGTTGTTCGAGACGGCGGGGTTGCGGAGTTCGAGGCTCTTGCCCCCGCCGTCGGCCCCCGTGACCCAGGACCATCCGCGGTACCAGGTGGGGTTGGCCGGGTCCACAGGGCCCCGCTCGCGTCGTGCCCAGTCGCCCTCGTCGGCGTACTCGACGATGTCGATGCGCGTGCCGAGGGCGTCTTCGAGTTCGATGTCCTCTCCGGAGTTCGAGAGGCGGCCGTCCCATCCCGCCGGGCCGCCGATGAGGTTGCCGGCGAACTCGGTGTACTTGGCCAGGAAGGCCGCCGTGTCGGCCGCCACCACCAGGTAGTCGCCGCCGGCGAGCGTCACGTCGGGCAACGTGTAGTTGACGCCGCGGTTCAGGCGCCAGCCGTTCAGGTTGACCGGGTCGATGCCGGTGTTGTAGAGTTCGATCCACTCGTTGGCGAGGTCTTCGGCCACGTAGCCCGGGTTGCCGAGGCGGCCGTAGCCGGGGTGGTACATGATCTCGTTGATGACGATGTCGGTTGCGTCGAGCAGCAGACGCGGTTCCATCGACTCGAAGACGGGTGCCGCGCCGGCGCGCAGACGCTGCCCCTGCTTGCGGCTGTCATGCGGCATTCATGCTCTCCAGGACGACCGGGCCCCCCGTGGGCCCCTCGTCCCCACCTTGTTTAGTACGCTCATGGCCCCTCTTTGGGCGGCCGAATCACGGATCCTGCATGGCGATGCCGCTCATGGTGGGTGACCACGTCGAGGCGTGCGCCGCCGGCCCGGGCCGCCGCAAGCCGTTTCCTGCCGGTCCGATCAACTCCGGATAGGTGCTGACGCCACTTTGTCAACTCTACCATTTGGTAGGTTTTCGAGGGCAAGAAACCTCGTTTTTGAGCGAATATTGCGGGTGGCGATGTCCCGAAACCCGAAGTTGACAAAGTAGCACTAATTCAGCCAGAATCCATTCCTGGACCGGTCCACCGACCGGGAAGAGATAGGTCCGGCACCGCCCCACCGCCCCGTGCGCTTACTCCTCACCCGCGCAACCATGGCTAAAGTATAGCGTAATCCGGGCCAAAAGTCAAATCAGCCGGGCTTTGCGGTCTCCCCCAATCATCGGTTCCGGTTGCCCGCCGTGCTCGGGCTGGGGCTCTCTGCGAACCGACTCCGCATCGTGCTGCACCGGATTCTGCACCGCCTGCCGGGCTAGGCCCCATCGCGGGAGAGTCCGGGGGAGACCTCGTGCGCCGAGGGGGCGACCGGCGCATCGGCGGGCGCGGGCCTGACCATTCGCACCAGGCGATTCGCGTCCTCCACGACCATGTAGAGGCAGGGCACCAGCAGCAGCGTGATGAAGGTGCCAAACAGGATACCGTACCCCAGCGACAGGGCCATGGGGATCATGAACCTTGCCTGGCGCGACGTCTCGAAGATCATCGGCGACAGGCCGCCGTACGTCGTGAGCGTGGTCAGCAGGATGGGGCGGAAGCGGCGGATGCCCGCCTGGTGGATGGCCTCGAACGCGCCGGCGCCCTGTTTGCGTAACCGGTTGGCGTAGTCGATCAGGACGAGCGAGTCGTTGACGACCACGCCCGCCAGGGCCACGACGCCCATCATGCTCATGATGCTGAGGTTGTAGCCCATGATCAGGTGACCCACGACGGCGCCGACGATGCCGAACGGGATCGCCACCATGACGATGAGCGGCTGGACGTAACTGCCGAAGGGGATGGCCAGGAGGACGTAGATGGCCAGCAGCGCCATGACAAACCCCAGGAGCAGGCTCTGCATGCTCTCGCGGAGGTCGGCCTGGCGGCCCTCGTAACTGTAGCCGAGGCCGGGGTAGTCGCGCATGAGTTGCGGGAGGATCCGGTTGCTCAGGGCGGCCTCGACCTTGCTGGTCTCGCCGATGGGCTCGACGTTGGCCGTGACGGTCACGGTGCGTCGGGCCTCGCGCCGGGTGATGGTCGTGTACGCCCGGCCGCGCTCCACCCGGGCGACCTGCCGCAGCGGCACGTCGCGGCCGGCGGGCGTCCGGATGAGTAGTTGCTCGATGTCGTACTCGCTGAGGCGCTCGGACTCGGGCAGGCGGACCTTGACCTTGATCTCGTTTCGCCCGCGCTGTTGGCGCAGGGCCTCGGCCCCGTAGAAGGCGTTGCGGACCTGGCGGGCCACCTCCCAGGCGGTCAGGCCGAGGCTGTGGCCCTCGGGGCGGAGCGTGAAGTTCAACTGCTGCTTGCCGGGCGTATAGCCGTCGTCGATATCCGTGACGTTTGGGAAGGCCTCCAGGATTTCCGCCAACTGGGCGCCGGCGCGGTCGAGGACCTCGATGTTGCGGTGGCTGAGTTCAACGGTCAGCGACGGGCCGCCGCCCGGGCCGCCCCGGTCAGACTCGTACCGGAGCGACTCGAGGCCGACGATCTGGCCGACCCGTTCGCGCCACTGTTGGGTGAACTCGGCGGTGCTGATGGGTCGGACACCGGGTTTGGTCAGGTAGGCGCGGATCTCGACGACGTTTTCGCGGATCAGCGTGAAGACGCCCTCGAGCAGGCGGTCCTTGCCGTTCTCGGCCGCCACCGCCTTGGCCGCATCCTCGAGGCGGTCGCGGACGCCGACCACGCGGTCCAGGGGGCTCCCGACAGGCAGCACCGCCGAGGCAAAGGCGTAATCGGCCTCGACCTTGGGCATGAGGATCATGCCGATGCGGCCGCTCCAGACGTAGCCCAGAACCACCGCCAGAATCGCCAGGCCCGTCGCGATGGTGAAGTAGCGGACCCGCAGGCAGAGGTCCATGAACGGCCCGTAGCCGTTCTCGATGAATCGCGCGAAGGCCCTGCTGAATCGCTGCTGCCGAAGGTGCAGCCAGTGGCCGGCGCGGGTGCGGCCGCCCTCCCTCGCGTGGGCCAGATGGGCCGGCAGCACGAACAGGGCCTCGACCCACGAGATGGTGAAGACGGTAAGGACCACCATCGGGATGGCGATCCAGATCTTGCCGATCACGCCCGGAACGAACATCAGGGGCAGAAACGCGACGAGGTTCGTGAGGATGCTGAACGACACGGGCAGGGCCACGTCGCGTGCCCCAAGGATCGCCGCTTCGACGAACCCCATGCCGCGCCGGCGGTAGTCGTAGATGTTCTCGCCCACAACAATCGCGTCGTCCACGACGATGCCCAGGGTGATGATGAACGCGAACATCGACATCATGTTGATCGTCACGCTTACGAGCGGCAGGAACAGGAACGCGCCCAGGAACGAGATGGGAATGCCCATCGTCACCCAGAACGCCAGGCGCATCTCGAGGAACAGCCCGAGCACCAGAAGCACGAGCACGAGCCCGTAGAAGGCGTTCTTCAGGAGGAGTTCCAGGCGTTGGCGGTAGATGTCGGAGCGGTCGTTGCGGATGCCGTACTCGACGCCGGGCGGGAGGTCGGGGGCGATCTCGGTCATGGCCCGCCGGACGGCGTCCGAGACGCCGATGGGCGTCTGCTCGCCGACGCGGTAGACGGCGACGCCCATGGCGCGGGCGCCGTTGTACGTGCCCACCGAGTCGGTATCCTCGAACGTGTCGCGCACGGCCGCGAGGTCGTCGAGGCGCACCATCGTGCCCTCGGGCGTGGTGACGATGGGGATGCCTGCAAACTCGCGGGCCCAGTCTCGGCGCTCCTTGACGCGCAGGAGGATCTCCCCGCCGCGCGTCTCGATCTTGCCGCCGGGCAGTTCGACCGACGTCGCGGCGATCTTGCGGGCCACGTCGTCGAGCGTCAGGCCGTACGCCCGCAGGTTCGCCTCCGGGACCTCGATGTGGACCTCGTACTCCCGGCCGCCCTCGATCTCGATCTGGGTGATCCCCGGGTCCAGGAGCAGCCGGTCGCGGACCTGCTCGGCGATCTCGCGTATCGCCCACTCCCCCGCGTGGCCGTACACCTCGACGGTGAGCACGTCGCGCCGCCGGATTTCGAGCACCACTTCCGGCTCCTCGGCCTCTTCCGGGAACGTGGTGATGCGGTCGATCTCCTGCTTGATGTCCTGGTACACCCTCTGTTGGTCGGCGTCCTCGAAGAGTTCCGCCGAGACGCTGCCCCGTCCCTCGGTGGCGATGGCGCTGACCTCCTTGACGCCGTCGATGCCGCGGATGGCTTCCTCGATGACCAGGATGATGCCGCGCTCCACCTCCTCGGGGCTGGCGCCGGGGTACGGCACCGAGACGGTCACCGTGTCGAGGTCGAAGTCCGGGAATACTTCCTGCTTGATCCGGCTGGCAACGATGAACCCGCCGACCAGAAAGACCAGCATCAGCAGGTTGGGGGTGACACGGTTACGGACCATCCAGGCCATGGGGCCCGGCTTCGCCTCCGGAATCGAGGGGGAACTCATCAGGGGGTCGCCTCCGCGGGGGCAGCGTGCGGCGTGCTTGCGTCGGCGGGGGCCGTGGCGGGCGCCTCGTCCGTCCGGACGCGAAGCGGCATGCCCTCGACGGGCGCCGCCAGGTCCGTCGCCACCAGGCGGTCATCGGCCTCGATCCCTTCAGTGACCAGCACGTAATCGGGGGCCCTGAAGGCAATCGTGGCCGGACGGATCTCGAGCCGGTCGTCGCGGTTCATGACCCAGACGCGGTTGCCGTCGCGGAGGAGGCTGCGGCTGACGGCTGCCGCCGACTCCAGTTCCGTGCCCTCGATTTCCACGCGGACGTAACTGCCGATCAGGAGGGGGGGCTGGCCGCGGTTCGCCTCGGCCAGCGCGAGGGGGTCCGCGACGCAGACCAGGAGGCGGGCCATGCGGCCTTGTTCCTCGAGGTCGCTCGTCAGCCGGCAGACGCGCCCGGTCCGGAACCGGTCGGGCCCCCAGGCCGCCTCGCTGTAGACGCGCACGAGGGCCCCTTGGTCGGCCGTCGTTTGCGGGATGCGGATCCACTTGAGTTGGTCCACGGGAACGGCCACGTCGATCCAGTACTCGTCGGTGCCGACCAGGGTGGCGAGCGGGGTGGCCGTGGAGACCGTGGCGCCGAGGTTGACGTCTCTGGACCTGACGACGGCGTTGAAGGGGGCCCGGATGGTCGTCCGCTGGAGGTCGAGCGTCGCTTGCCGCAGGGCGCTGCGGGCCTCGCGGGTGGCGGCCTGGGCGGCTTTGGAGGCGACTTCGGCGTCCTTGAAGGCGGCCTTGGCGGCCTGCTCGGCCGCCTGGGCGGTTCGGAACTGGGGCTCGCGCAGGACGAGTTCCTCCTCGGCCTTGCTGACGTTTTCCCCGAGCAGTTCATATTCACGCCGGGCGATATCCTGCTGGCCGAGTTCGAGTTTCAGGTCGCCTTCGGCGCGGGCCACGGCGCTCTTGCGCTGCTCGATGGCGAGTTCGGCCTGCTCGGCGGCAAGTTCCGACTGCTCCACGGCGAGGTCGGCCTGCTCGACGGCCAACGTGTAGTCCTCCCTGTCGACCTGGAGCAGGATCTCGCCCGCGCGGAAGCGGCCGCCCGGAAGAAACTCGGCGCTCACCTCGACGATTTCGCCGCCCACTCGCGGGTGCAGGTCCACCGACCGGGCCGGGCAGACGGTCCCCATGGCATGCACGACCGGCCGGTGCCGCGAGAACGCCACCTCCTCGACTTCCACCAGGCGCGCCCGCCGCGCCGGCGGCCTCTGCGCGGCTTCCGGGCCCGTGGCGATGAGGTGGGTGGCCAGCAGGGCCCCGCCGGCCAGGACGGCGAGTGCCAGCAGGACCTGCAGAATCACGCCGACCACGCGCCGCCCGCGGCGCCTCGGCGCAGCGTGAGTCGCGACCTCGTTGGCATCCGCTGAAGCACCTTGCGGTTTCGGCGTCATGTTCTTGACCTCGTTCGAGTCTCGTATTCGCGGCGGCGTCACCTGGCCGCGCGTGCGTCGCCGCCGGCGGCCGGGCGCGTCATCTCCCATCCCCCGCCGAGGGCCCGGTACAGGTTGATCCGGAACTGGACCAATTCGCGCTGGGCCTGGATCCGGGTCCGCTGGAGGTGCTGCTGGGACTTCAGCGCGTCCAGGACGCGCAGGTAATCGAGGTTGACGTACTGCTGGCGCGTCTGCTCGGTGGCCTTCGCCGCCAGGTCGAGTTGCTGATCGAGACTGGCCAGGAACCGCTGCTGCTGGCGTTCCTGGACGAGGGCGTCTTCGACTTCCTTGAGCGACTCAAGGACCGCCTGGCCGTAGGCGTGAAGCCGCTCCGACGCCGCCGCACGCGTGCGGTCGACTTCGGCCTCCCGCTCCCCGCCGTCGAACAGCGGGGCGGTCAGGTTGGCGGCGAGACCGGCCAACCAGTTGTCGAAGAGGTTGCGGACCTCTTCGGCGGACGTGTCCGCGCCGGCGGCCAGGCTGATCCGCGGGAACCGGTCGGCCACGGCCGCCGCCACCTGTTGGTCGGCCTCCTGCAACCGATGGTAGGCGCTGCAAATGTCGGGCCGTTTCCGGATCAATTCCGCGGGAAGGCCCGTCCGGGGCGCGGGAGGCAGCGCCGGCAACTCGCCCTCGGCCCGCGCGGCCAGGGCGGCCGGCGGGCGGCCCGTCAGGATCGCCAACTGGTGCTCCAGCACCCGGAGCCGCGATTCCGTCTGGACCTGCTCGGCCCGAGTCGCTTCCACCAGTTGACGCTGCTGAAGCACGTCGACCGCCGAGACCTTCCCGCGACGGAAACGCAGCGTCACCAACTCCAGGTACTCCTCGTTGGTCCGGATCTGCGAGTCGAGCAGGGCGATCTGGCCCCGGAGTTCGAGGATCCCGTACCACGTGCCGGCGACCTCGGCCGCCAGGGTGATGGCGGCGGCGGCCAGGTCCTCGCGGCTGGCGGTCACCTCCAGTTCGGCGGCCTTGACGGTGGACCGCACGCGCCCCCACAGGTCCACCTCGTAGCCGGCAGCCAGGCCCAGCGAGAACGATGTCTGGTACTCCCTCGGCCGGCCGGCGGTGACGGTCCGCGTCCGTTCCGCGCCGGCGGTGCCGGTCAGGCTCGCCCCGGCGCGCCGGGCGACCGCAGCGGCCTGGTCGAGGCGGTCCCAGGTGGCCCGAAGGTTCAGGTTCCCCGCGAGGGCCTGCTCGACGAGCGCGTTGAGTTGCGCGTCGCCGAGCGCGAGCCACCACTTCTCGGGAACGGGTTCCGTGCCGGTGTGCGAGAACGTCTCGGGCAGGACGACGGGCGGCGCCGCGTCTTTCGCCTGCGGGGCGCATGAGGGAAGCACCCCCAGAACCAGGCACAGTGCCAGCAGCGGCCGAGGCCGGTCGCGACGTCGCTGGGTCGGGCGGCTCATGGGCGATGCTCCCGTTCGGCTTCCTCGCGGATGGCGCGAATCCCCGCCAGCGAGAACCGCACGATGTGGTCGGCGTAGGCGTCGATGTCGTTGATCGCGAGCGGGCCGTCCTTTCCGAGCCTGCGGCTCAGCCGTCGTCTCCTCATCAGGTCGAGGCACTGGCTCATGATGCTGATCTGGCAGTACCGGACCTGCGTGTCGGAGGCCCGCGGGCCGAGCAGTTCCCGGACGAGGGCGTTCATCCGTTCTCGCAGCGGCTGGATGGTGTCCCGCATCGCCTCGTGGAGGAGGCCGGTCGGATTCGAGAGTTCGGTGCAGATGATGGCGAACTCGCAACTTGCCTCGTCGGATATCCGGCGGAGCAGGGCGGTGATGCGGGCCCGAAGCCGCTCCTCGGGCGGGGCGCCGTCGCCTGCGCCCCCGTCCGGAGGGTAGGTCTGAAGCGACGTCTGAAACGAGTGGCGCCACGCCTCGACGTACAGGCTTTCCTTGTCGCCGAAGTGGTAGTTGACGGCCGCAATGTTGGCCCCCGCACGGCCGCAGATCTCGGCGATCGTCGCATCGCGGTACCCTTTCTCGGCGAACACCTTGCAGGCGCTGTCCAGAAGGCGTTGGTGAGTGTCCTGGGATTGCTTCCTGGCTAAGGCCATCCCGAATTCCTGCCTGTCCAACGGACATTTTAATCGGCCATTTGACAAAGTCAACCCGGTTTCTGCGACCAGGCGGGAAATTTCCCGGACTTCAGCCCCTCCTCGTACGCGTTCCGGCAACGGGGGTGGCGCCGTGGACGGACCTTTGTCAACTTCGCGCCGCTCCCACCGCCCGGTGGGCACGATTGCCCGCCGCGCCGGACCTCGACGCTGCCCCAGGGCGCGACAAGAATTCCTGGCACAGGATGGTCGTGCGGCCTGCCCGCCGGCCGGCAGGCGGGCCCGGACCTGTGCGCAGGCGCGCCGTGCTTTGTAGCGCGGGGGTTTATCCCCGTACGTGTTTATCCCCGTACGTGTTTAGCGTTGTCATTCTGAGGCCCGCTTGCGGGCCGAAGAATCTTGCCTGCCG
>Ga0111188_1044_pt1 | contig 13391 bp, 15 predicted proteins | sample DeeMarSWOR324_28_FD_80358 | JGI IMG/M metagenome (GOLD analysis project Ga0111188, IMG submission 80358) | Planctomycetes bacterium SM23_25
GCCGTCCCGGTCCGACGCAAGAAACCGGAGTTCGTCATCCCGGTGGCCGACCCGGAGGGAAACTGATGGCCCGGTGCGCCGCCATGATAGGCCTCGTCGTGCTGCTGGCGTCGGGCGCACCTGCCGCGCCGGCCCCGACGGCGTCCGGCGGGCCCGAGCCTCCGTCGCTGGCGCCCCAGGCTCCCCTGGCCGGCCAGACGCCGGCCCATCCCGCCGACCCGATGGCGCTGCCCGAACTCGGCGACGTCCTCGACGCGGTCAACAAGGTCACCTCCGAGAAGGACGCGGGCGGCGACTGGTCGGCCCCCGTCAAACTGGCCGTCGTCTTCACGGGCCTGGCGCTCGTGCCGGCCGCCCTGGTCATGATGACCAGTTTCACCCGCATTGTGATCGTCCTGTCGTTCGTGCGGCGGGCGCTGACGACCCAGAACATCCCGCCGAACATCGCCGTCGTCGGCCTGGCGCTGTTCCTGACCCTCTTCACGATGGCGCCGACGCTCTCGCGGGTCAACGCGGAGGCGTTCCAGCCTTACCTGGGCGGCGACCTGGCGTTCCAGGCGGCCGTGGACCGCGGCTTTGCCGTGGTCAGAGAGTTCATGCTCCGCCAGACCAGCAAGGAAGACCTCCGGATGTTCCTGGAGTTCGCGAAGACCAGCGCTCGCGAACCGGCCGACGTCCCGATGCACGTGGCGATACCGGCGTTTGCCATCAGCGAGTTCCGCACCGCCTTCGAGATGGGGTGCCTGCTCTTTATCCCGTTCCTGCTGATCGACCTGGTGATCGCGGGCATCCTTCTGAGCGCCGGCATGATGATGCTCCCGCCCATCATCGTCAGCCTGCCGTTCAAGATCATCCTGTTCGTCCTGGTGGACGGGTGGGCGCTGTTGTCGCAGAGCCTCGTGAACAGTTTCTACTGAGGATGACCGATGGACGGAGACCTCATTCTGCACCTGGGCCGGCGGGCGCTTGAGACCGCCCTTCTCGTGGCGGCGCCGGTCCTGACGGTGGCCATGCTGGTGGGCATCCTGACCGCCCTGCTTCAGGCCGTCACCAGCGTCCGCGACATGACCCTCGGCATGATCTTCAAACTGGCCGGCGTCGCCGTCACGGTCCTGCTGACGGCGGGCTGGGCGCTTCAGGTGGTCGTCGACTTCACGCACGAGGTCTTTTCGCACGTCGAGATGATGGGGCACTGATGGGAACCGTCAGCCACATCGTGGTGCCGTTCATGCTGGTCCTGGCCCGCGTCTCGGGGCTGTTCGCGGTGCTGCCGATTTTCGGTTGGCTCAGCGCCCCGGTCCGCGTTCGGGCGGGGCTCGCCCTCATGATCAGCATCGTCTTCGCGTCGGTTCTTCCCGCCGGCGCGCCTGCCCCAGGCGGGCACTGGCTGGCCGTCGGCGTGCTGCTCGTGCGAGAGGTCGCGACGGGCGTGGCCCTGGGCCTGGCCGTGGCGCTGGCGTTCGGGGCCGTCCGGCAGACCGGCCTGATCATCAAGCGGCAGATGGGGCTGGCCGTCGCCCAGGAGATCGACCCGATGACGGGCGAGCAGTCCCAACCGGTCGGCCTCCTGATGGAGATGTGCTTCGCGGTGTTTTTCCTGGCGGCCGGGGGGCACCGGCTGATGCTGAGGCTGGTGGCCCGCAGTTACGAGGTGTTCCCCATCGGGCAGGGGCCGACGGCGGCGGCCATGACCGAGGCCGTCATGGACGCCGGCGTCGTCATGCTGACGTTCGCCCTGAAACTGGCCGCTCCCATGGTCGGCGCGTTCCTGGTCCTGGCGGTGGCGTTGGCGATCCTGGCCCGCATCCTGCCGGAGATGAACATCCTGATGGCCAGCCTGCCGCTGCGGGTCGGCCTCGGCCTGTTCGTCGCCGCCGCCATCATGCCGTCGCTCCAGGCGTTCACCGTGGAACTCGGAGACTGGTTGAACCGCTTTCTGGTCACGTAGGAAGGAACCGGGCGGCCGATGGCCAAATCCGCAGCCGAAAAGACCGAGCCCCCGACTCCGGATCGCCTCAGGAAGGCGAAACAGGAGGGCAAGGTCCCCGCCAGCCAGGAACTGCCCCTGGCGCTCACCCTGGGGACCATGCTCCTGGCCGTCGCCCTGTCGGCTTCCAGGCTGTGGCACTGGTTCTCGTCGCAGATCGAGCAGGGCTTCACGCTCGGCTCCGGCGGCCGGCTCGACCTAGCCGCCATCACCGACGTCCTGACCAGCCGCGGCACCGAGGCCCTGACGACGATGGCCCCGTTCATGGTCGCCGCCGGCGTCGCCAGCATCGCGAGCGGCGTACTCATCAGCGGATGGGTCTTCGCGCCCAAGGCCGTCCGCATCAACCCGGCGGCCATTGACCCCGTCAAGGGGCTCAAGAACCTCTTCTCGGCGCGGGCGCTGGTGCGGCTGGTGGCGTCGATCGCCAAACTCGTCGTCATGGTCGTCATCGTCATGACGTACCTGTGGGGGCGTTTCGACGAATGCCTGGCCCTGAGTTGGGCGACCCCGCTGGCCTCGCTCACGGTGATCATGGAAGTCATCCTCGGCCTGGTCGCCCGGTTCGCCGTCGCCATGGTCCTTATCGCCCTGCTCGACGTCGTGTACCAGCGATGGCAGCACCGGCAGGACCTGCGGATGACCAAACAGGAAGTCAAAGAGGAACGGCGTCAGCACGAACTGTCGCCGGAGGTGCGCGGCCGCCTCCGCCGCATGCAGATCGAGATCGTCCGCAAACGCATGCTCCACGAGGTGCCCGCTGCCGACGTCGTCATCACCAACCCGACCCACGTGGCCGTCGCCCTCAAGTACGACACCGAGGCCATGCTCGCCCCGGAGGTCACGGCCAAGGGCGCCGACTACCTGTGCGAGAAGATCAAGGAGATTGCGCGGGCCCACGGCGTGCCCATCGTCGAGCGGCCGGAACTGGCGCGCACCATCTACCACACCGTCGAAATCGGGCAGGCCATCCCCGAACCGCTCTACGTGGCGGTCGCCGAAGTGCTGGCCATGATCTATCGGCTGCGCCAGCAGCGCAGGCAGGGAGTGAGCGGAACCTAGCGCCCCATGGACCTGGCAAACCGAAACGCGACGCCGACCGCGAGCCCGAGCACCGGCCCGGGCCTCCGCCGCCTCATCGCCAACAACGACATCCTGTTCGCGTTCGGCCTGGCCATGGTCCTGGCCACGCTCCTGATTCCGCTGCCGACGTTCCTGCTGGACCTGATGCTCTCGTGCAGCATTGCGGTGGCCATCGGAACGCTCATCGTCGTCCTCTCGACGCGCGAATCGGTGGAACTCTCGACCTTTCCGTCGCTGCTGCTGTTCCTGACGCTGTTCCGCCTGTCGCTGAACGTGGCCTCGACGCGGCTCATCCTGATGGACGGCGACGCGGGACACATCATCCAGACCTTCGGCAACTTCGTGGCCGGCGGAAGCCTCACCATCGGCCTCGTGGTCTTCCTGATCCTGATCATCATCCAGTTCATCGTCATCACCAAGGGCGCCGAGCGCATCAGCGAGGTGGCCGCACGCTTCAACCTCGACGCCATGCCCGGCAAGCAGATGAGCATCGACGCCGACCTGAACGCCGGCCTCATCGGCGAGGCCGAGGCCCGCGCCCGCCGCGAGAAGATCTCCCGCGAGAGCGAGTTCTACGGCGCCATGGACGGCGCCTCGAAGTTCATCCGAGGCGACGCCATCGCCGGGCTCATCATCACCGGCGTCAACCTCGTCGGCGGCATGGTCATCGGCCTGACGCACGGCATGAGCCTCCAGCAGAGTGCCGAGACGTACTCGATCCTGGCCATCGGCGACGGCCTCGTCAGCCAGATCCCCGCCGTCATCATCTCCACCAGCGCCGGCTTTCTCATCTCGAAGACCTCGACGCTCGAGAACCTGAGCCAGGACCTGATGCGGCAGATGCTGGCCCGGAGCCGGCCCATCGCCATCGCCGCCTTCCTCCTCGGCGCCATGGTTTTCGTCCCGGGGTTCCCGAAGACGCCGTTCATCGTCCTTTCGCTGGGGGCCGGCCTGCTGGCACGGACCCTCGCACGCCACGAGAAGGAGGCCACGGCGAAGCCGAAAGACGCCAAGGCCGCCGCCGACCTCGACGAAGCCCCCGTCGAAGCCATGCTCGAGGTCGATCGCATCGCCGTCCTGGTGGGGGCGCGGCTCATCCGGACGGTGGACCCCCGCCGCAAGGGCAGCCTGTTCCACCGCATCGCGCCGCTGCGGCGCCGGTTCGCCGAACAGTACGGCGTCATCCTCCCGCTCATCCGTCTGCGCGACCAGATGGCCCTCGACCCCAACGCCTACGAGATCCGCCTGCACGGTCACGTGGTCGCCAGGGGCTGCCTCGAACCCGAGCGGTTCCTCGCGATGGACCCCGGAACCGTCACCCGGCCCATCAAGGGGCAGGTCACCCAGGAACCCGTCTTCGACCTGCCCGCCATCTGGGTCACCCCGGACCAGAAAGAGGAAGCCGAACTGGCCGGGTACACCGTCGTCGACCCCGAATCGGTCCTCGTGACGCACCTGTCGGAGACCCTTCGGCGGCACGCCCACGAGATCCTCTCGCGCGACGACGTCCAGGCGCTCGTCGATCGGCTCCGCGAGCGGCACCCGGCGCTGGTGGGCAGCGTCGTCGGCGACCTCGTCCCGGTCGGGCTGCTGCACCGCGTGCTCCAGAACCTCCTCAAGGACGCCATCCCGGTCCGCAACCTCGCCCAGGTCCTCGAAACGCTCGGCGACCACGCCCCGCGGACCAAGGACCCCGCCACCCTGACGGAACGCGTCCGCAAGGCGCTCGCCCGGACGATTACCGAACAGCACACCGACGACGCCGGCCGCGTGACCGCCATCGTCCTGAATCCGGCCCTCGAGTACGAACTGCGCAGCGCCCTCGCCCAGGACGGCGGCGCCGAGTCGCTCGCGCTGCCGCCCGACCGCGCCCTCGACCTGTCGCGCCGCGCCAGCGCCGCCTGGACGGCCGCCATGAACGAGGGACACGACAAAGCGGTCCTGCTGTGCGATTTCCGCCTGCGGCCGCACCTCGCCGCCCTGCTGTCGAGGCAACTGCCGCAGTTGCCGATCCTGGCGTACGACGAAATCACCCTCGGAACCCGCGTCGAATCGATCGCGACCATCTCCCTGGGGACTGCCGGCCGGCCGCCGGCCGAGGCCCCGCCCGGACCGGAGCCGGCGCTGGCCGCCGCCGCGACGTGACGCGCGAGATACTGAAGGAGCAAGAGGACGGCCGTGAGACGCACCGCCACGAATGCCGCCGCCTTCGCCTTCATCGTCCTGGCCATCGTCGGGACGGTCAGCGACGTGCCGCCCTTTGTCTGCGGCATGCGCTCGATGGGGGGCGCGGCAGTGACGTACGTCCTGGTGACGGTGGCCGGACGCGTGGCGATCTCGATCCTCGCCAGTGTCATCCGGGGCGGCCCGCCCCGGGGAGCCCAGGTAAAGGACCAGACGCGTGGGCACGCAGGCTGACGACATGACCGCGACGGCCCCCACGAAGAACCTGCAGGCCAAGGCGCAGGAGGCCTACGCCCAGCAGTCGCGCCGGGCCGTCGAAGACCAACTCATCGTCGACCACCTGCCGCTCGTCCGGCACATCGTCCAGAAGGTGGTCGGCAACCTGGGCCGGCGCCCGGATGCCGACGACCTCGTCTCGGCCGGCACGGTCGGACTCGTTCGTGCGGCCCGGGCCTACGACCCGTCGAGGCACACCGAGTTCAAGACGTACGCGTACATCCGCGTCCGCGGGGCGGTCATCGACGAACTGCGGAGCCGGTCGTTCAGTTCGCCCTCGATCCGCCGGCAGATCCGCGCGATTCGCGAAGCGCACCGGCAGCACCTGACCGACACCGGCCAACCCCCCACCGACCAGGAACTGGCCGACCGGGCGGGCCTGTCGCTCCAGGCGTACTATCACACGGTTGAAGAGGCCCGGCGGCAGCACTTCCTCTCGATCCACGGCCTGTCGGAGGACCAGCCCACCCTGGCGAACCTCCTTCCCGCCGACACGACGTCGCCGGACACCGAGACCGCCAAACGCGAACTGCTCCGCCGCCTGACCCAGGCCATCCAGGAACTGCCCGAACGCGACCGAAAGGTCGTCCTGCTCTACTACGAACGCGACCTCACCATGAAGGAAGTGGCGGCGGTGCTTGACGTCACCGAGTCGCGCGTCAGCCAGATGCACGCCAGCGCCCTGTTCAGGTTGTCCATGAAACTGAGGGACGAGTCATGATGAGCCCAGGCGACTATTCCGTTCACGGGCCGGACCACACCCACGAGGTGCCGGAACTGGCGCACATCACCCAACAGGACAAACGCCTGCCGAGACGAACGCCCAACGGCGCACGGCGCCGAAAGCGCCGGACCGGGCCCAACGAGAACGACGCCGCCCCGCCGCCCGACGAGGCGCCCGACGATCAGACGCCTCCCGAGAGCACCCGTGACGACAGCGAACACGTGGTCGATACCCTCGCCTGACGGGTCGACCCGCCGACAAGGAAACCCAACGGATGATGCAGACGGCCACCGGCGTGGTGAAGAAGAACCGGGTCAGGACCCGCGAACCGTGCCGCATCGGCGCTCAAGCGACGCCGGCCGGGGCGGCGCGGGGCCCGGTCGGCCAGCCCCTGGTCCGCCTTGCCGAACGGCACGACGACCACGCCATCCTCGAAGTGCGGTGCGTCTGCGGACAAACCACGCATGTCGAATGCCGATGGAAGGTCCCCGCACCGGGGGACGGGCCCGACACGGCGGCCCCCGACGCCGGGGACCCTTCCGATCACAGCCCCAAGGAGGTCAAGTGATGCGAAACGCCGCAACAGCCGTCCTGGTTCTGGCAGTGGCCGTCGGTGGCTGCTCGCTCGGACTGAAGCGCAACGAGGCCATGGTGGAGCCGCAGGCCAACTGGGAACTGCCCCCGCCCCGCCTCGCCGAGCCCAAATCCGAAGAGCCCACGCTCGTGGATCGCCTGATCGACCTGCAGCAGAAATACGCGCAGGCCGTCCAGGACCTCTCGAACGAGCGGGACAACATGCGCCAACTCAGCGACGAGAAACGCGGGCTCGCCGAGCAGATCGCCGTCGTCCAGGCGGAACTCGCCCGGGCCCAAAAGGAACTCCAGGAGGCCAACGACCTGCTCATCACGGTCCGCCAGGAAAACGAAAAGTGGAAGGCCGACGTCCTCGCGCACCGCACGGAGATCCTCCTCGCGCACAAGACCGAAATGGAGGCCCTCGTCAAGGTGCTCCGGCTGCTCGGCGGCGAGTTCACGCAACCGACCCCGCCGGCCACCACGTCGACGAACACCTCGGCGGCGTCTACCCAGGCGCCGGCCTCCGCGAAGGACGAGAAGGTCCAAGAGACGAAGGGAGCCGAGGGTGAAACCGCCGGCTAAGCGGTCCGACATGAGTTGTGCGCGGTGGGTGTCGTCACCCACCGCGGAAGAACGGACCCTGACGCGGCCAGTAAGGGCGTACATGTTTAGCGTGGGCTTGAGGCACTGTCATTTCGACCGAGCCCCCGCGCGAGCGGGGGCGAGCGGAGAAATCTCGCTGTTGGGTCGGCCCGGGACGGAAAACGGCGAGATTCTTCGGCCCGCAGGCGGGCCTCAGAATGACAACACTAAACACGTACTGCCGGCCGCGCAGCAACCGCCAAAGACGTGCCTCGCCCTGCTCGGGGCCGTCGCCGTCTTGGCCGTGCTCCTGGCCGGATGCCGGCCCGCAGTGCGCCGTCAGGTCAACGCCTGGTGGCACCCCAGCCTGCTCACGCATCCCCCTCCCCGTGTCGTTCTGCTGCCGCTGGGGAACGAGACGGACTGCCCGGGCATCGAGGAAGGCCTGACGGAAGAACTGCTCCGCACGTTTCAGCAGAGGCGTCTGTTCCTCCTGGGTCTCGGGCCGCAACCGCCTGTAGGGGACACGGACCTGCCCGCCGGTCGGCAGGCGGGCCTGCCCGCCCCGGGCAAGCGCCAGTTTACGACCCAGGAACTCGCCGCCATACGCCGGGCGTTCGGCGCGGACGCGGTCCTGGCCGGCGTCGTCAGCCACGCTCAGCCGTTCCCCCGGATGCAGATCGGACTGCATCTGAGGCTCCGCGACCTGAGGAACGGCCGACTCCTCGGGCAGGTGGACCACGTGTTCGACACGACCACCGAACACACCCAACAGCGGATCGCGGAGTTCTTCCGGCGAGAAGTGGGCACCGGCTCCGCCCCGTTCGACTGGCAACTGGGAACGGTCAGCCCCCGGGCGTTCCAACAGTTCGTGGCCTGGGAGGTCGCGGGCACCTTGCCGAACCGGGTCCCCCAGCCGTCCGGCCCGGACACTTCGCTCCGGGCATCGAGGGACTTTAGGAAAAATCCCGGATGGTGAAGATTTTTTTCTCAAGTGGCCGGGCCGATTTGCGACAATAAGGGTAGCCCTACCACCCGATGTGGAGGCCAGCGATGCACGTCGAGCGTACAGAAGGGTTTGACGCCTTGGGACTGCCGGACGCCGCCGGCAATCTGCCGAAGGCCGACAAGACGGCCCCGGCCGCCGACCAGACCGACGGGTCGCGCCGCTGCGCCGCCGAGGCCGACTTCCAGCCGTACATCGACCGGGCCGCCGAAGCCGATGAAATCCGCTCCGAAGCCGTCGAACAGGCCAAACGCCTTCTGGCCTCCGGCGAACTGGATACGCCCGAAACCGCCCGCAGGGCCGCCGAGAACATCCTCGGGTTCGGGATCTGACGCCCCGAGCCCCCCTTCACAGGCATACCCACTGTATATAGTATCCGCCGTCCGCGGTCCCGCTACATCTTCGGAGAGCATCCGCAGACTCCCCGCTGACGGCGGCCAACCGTAAGCCGGTTTGCGGCAATCCTGCCCACGCTGCGGCGGCTTTCAGTTCCGCGCGGGGGATAAACCCCCGCACTACGCTCCCTTGCCAGCCGCCAGAAAAACCGGGCGCACCCGTCGGCAGCAGCCACCCAGAAAGTCCTAAAGTTCCACCGGACGCCCCCGATAATGAATCCCGAAACGCACCTGTTCTGGGACAGGTAGGGGGGACGGTCCCCGCAGGGTGTTTGCCGGAGGTGCACGGACCCGTGTCAGAAGTGTGGGCTGCTGGGGCTCGCACACGTCACTAGTCATCGTCACGGTGAAAGGGAGAGGAACACATGCTTGCGATCAAGAACAACCTGATGGCGGAAAACGCGTCGCGGTACCTGGCCCAGTCGTATGACGCGCTGGCCAAGTCCGTGGAGCGGCTCTCGTCCGGCCTGCGCATCAACGGTGCAGCGGACGACGCGGCAGGACTGGCCGTCCGCGAGTTGATGCGGGCGGACATTGCAGTCCTCAGACAGGGCGCCCGAAACGCCCAGGACGGCATCAGCATGCTTCAGACCGCTGAAGGTGCGATGCAGGTCATCGACGAGGCCCTCGTCCGCATGAAGGAACTGGCCGAACAGTCTGCCACGGCAACCTACTCCGACACGCAGCGCGCCATCATGGACGCCGAGTTCCAGGAAATGGCCAACGAGATCGACCGTATCGCCAAGTCCACCACCTTCAACACCATCCTCCTGCTCAACGACAGCGCCGCCAGCGCCGTCAACATCCAGGTGGGCGGCGGGTCCACGGCCAACGTGGACTACATCACGGTCAACAAGGTGGACATGCAGAAGACCGGCCTGGCCATCGACACCCTCGACATCACGTCGGTCGCCAACGCCCAGTCGGCCCTGGCCGCCATCGGCGTGGCCATCGAGGCCAAGGACAGTGCCCGCGCGTCGTTCGGCTACAAGATCAACCGCCTCGAGAACACGGTCGCGACCCTCGACATCCAGGCCGAGAACCTGATGACCGCCGAAAGCCGCATCTCCGACGTCGACGTCGCCAAGGAGATGTCGACCCTGACGCGGAACCAGGTGCTCGCCCAGGCCGGCGTCGCCATGCTGGCCCAGGCGAACGCCATGCCGCAACTCGCCTTGACGCTGCTGCGATAACGACATGGCTGGGGAGGCGGCCCCGCACGCACGCCCTCGACACTTACGGGGCCGCCTCCGCGGGCCTGATGAACGTGGACCCACAGCCGGGAGCGGACCGTGCCTTCCATCGCCCTTCCAGGACTCGGGACCGGCATCGACACCCAGTTGCTCGTTCAGCAACTCATCGCCGCCTCCAGCCGGCAACTCAATCAACTCCAGGCACGCAAGAGCCGCTGGCAACAGAAGCAGGAAGCCTTCTCCGGTGTCGAGACACGCCTGGAGACCCTCCGCGACGCCGTCGAGGCCATCCGCTACGTCGCCGACCTCCGGGCCTACACCGCCACCTCCAACAACGCAGAGACCCTCACGGTCGAGGTGGCCTCCGGCGCCAGCGAAGGCGCCCATACCATCGTCATCAACCAACTCGCCGCCGCCGAACGTGAGGTCCACAACGGTGTGGCCGCCCTCGACACGCTCGTCGGCGAAGGGGTGTTTGCCTACCTCTACAACGGGGAAACCCGCACCGTCCAGACCACGGCCGAGACCACCCTCGAAGACCTCCGCGACCTCATCAACAACGACGGCGGCAACCCCGGCGTCACCGCCAGCATCCTGGAATACGACGCCGGCGGCAGCCAGGTCTACCACCTCGTCCTCGGCGGCGACGACACGGGGTCCGATTACACCGTTGTGATCGACGACGTCCAGACCACCCTCGACGGCACAGGCGGCACCGTGGACCTTCGCCAGGCCACCTTCACCGAGACCCAGTCGGCACAGGATGCCCAACTTCGCGTGGGCAACTACCCCGCCGACCCCAACTGGATCACCCGCAGCACCAACACGATCGACGACATCCTGCCCGGCGTCACGCTGAGCCTTCATTCGACCGGAACCGTCCGGGTCAGCCTCACCCGCGACACCGAAGGCCTCAAAGAGAAGATCACCGACTTCGTGGACTCCTACAACGCCGTCGTGGACTACGTCCAGGAAAGCGTCGCCTACAACCAGACCACCAAGACCGCCGGCGTCCTGATGGGCGAATACAGCACCACGCACGTGCGGCGGGAACTCCGCCTGCCGCTCATCGAGGCCGCCCTCGGCTTTAAGGACGGCAGCGACGCCTACACCCTGGCCGGCCAGTTGGGACTCTCGATCGACCGCAACGGCACCCTCGAATTCGACGAGGAGACCTTCGACGAGGCCCTGGCCGACGATTACCTCGGCCTGCTGGCCCTCTTCGGCGCCGACCGCACCGGCACGTCCGACTCCGACAACCTCAAGTTCTACAGCGCCGCGTCCTTGACCGAACCCGGCACGTACGACGTCAAGGCCACCTTCGCCGGGGGCGTCCTGCAGTCGGCCCAGATCAAACTCGCCAGCGAAGACGACACCGCGTGGCGTGCGGCCGACGTCGAGGACGGCGTCATCATCGGCGCCGAGGGATACCCGGAGGACGCCTGTACGACGCCCTGGACGAACTGCTCGACGCGACCGAGGGCACCATCGCCCTCGTCGAGGACCGCTGCGCAGGCGCCATCGAGGCCATCGACGATAACATCGAACGGCAGCAGGAACGCCTTCAACGCATGGAAGCGACCCTGGCCGCCAAGTTCGCAAGGCTGGAGCAGGCCCTTACCCTCCTGGAGGCCCAACGGGGGGCTCTGGGGATGGCCGGGCTCTAGGGAAAGGACCGACGAGAATGAAAGGCGCTATCGGGGCGTATCAGGAAAACGTCATCGCCACGCAAACCCGGGGCAGGCTCATCGTCCTCCTGTACGAGGGCGCCATCAAGTTCCTCGAACAGGCCAAGGCGGAACTCGAAGCAGCCAACATCCGCCGCGACCCCCAACGCATCCAGGACGTCATCGACTGCCTCAAGGACCTCAACGAAGGGTGGAAGGCCATCGCCCAGTAACCGGGCCACGACCGCCGGCCTCGGCGGGACCGCGGTGCGAATGATGACGACCGACGAGCAGATCCAGATGTTGCGCGACACCGCCAAGGCCCTGCGTTGCCCGCCGGCCGCCGGCCATGACGCGCCCGCGGCGCCCGATCGCCGGGCGATCCTCAACGCCATTCTCCAGCAGGCCCGCACCCTGGCCTGGGCCGAGGCCGGCAGTCTTTACGTCCTGGAGAAGGGCCAGTTGCGGTTCCTCGCGGCCCAGAACGACCGCCTTCCTCTGGCCGACATCACGCGGCTGCTCCTGGACCGGGAAATGCCCGCGTCGGCCGAGTCGCTGGCCGGTTTCGTCGCCTCCTCCGGACGCATCATGAAGATCGACGACACCGACGCCCTGACCGAGAACGCACCGTTTCGCGTCAATCGCGACTTGGACACCGACACCGGGTTCCGCGCCAAGAGCATCCTGGCCATCCCCTTGAGGTGCCCCGACGGGCAGGTCGTCGGCGTCCTGGAGTTGTTCAACCGCCTCGGCCCCGACGGCGACGCGGTCCCGTTCCCCAGTTCCGAAGACCCGGGAATCCTGTCCTTGGCGTCCATGGCCGCCGTAGCCGTCCACAATACGCTCCTCCAGGCCCAACTCAAGCAGGCCTACGTCGACACGATGCTTCGGCTCTCGGTCCTGGTCGAACTCAAGGAAAACGAGACGGCCGAGCACCTCCACCAGGTCAGCCGCACCTCGGTGCTCCTGGCCCAGGCCATGGGCCTGTCCGACAAGGACGCCCAACTCCTCAAACGGGCCAGTCCGATGCATGACGTCGGCAAGGTGGCCGTCCCCGACACGATCTTGCGCAAACCCGCTCGCCTGACCCCCACGGAGCGGGAAGTCGTCGAGAAGCACCCCCTGATGGGGGCCGAGATCCTCGGCGAGAGCGCCGGCAACGATGTGACGGCCGCCGCACGCGACATCGCCCTCTCTCACCACGAGCGGTGGGACGGACGCGGCTACCCCGGACGCCTGAAAGGCGAGCAGATTCCGCTCTTCGGCCGCATCGTCGGCCTGGCCGACGTCCTCGACGCCCTCCTGTCGAACCGCCGCTACAGGCGGCCGTTTGCCCCGCATGTGGCAGCCGAAGCCATCCGACTGGAGCGAGGCAAGCACTTCGACCCCACCGTGACGGATGCCTTCTTCCGCATAGCCGACCAGGTCCTTGCCACCTACGAGGCCCGCGCAGCCGAGCCGTCCCCCGTCCCCGCCACCTGAGCGGGCCCGCAGGCTCCAAACGTCATGCTTCAGCCCCGGGCCTCATGCTCCAAGCCGCCAAGAACGGCCCCCCGATTCTGGTTTCCCTTGCGCCTTTGCGGCCTGCCCGCCGGCCGGCAGGCGGGCTTTGCGTGAGGCGGCCGTTGGAGGCCTTCCTTGCGGCCCGGCGGCAGGCTGCCTTGGCGTAACATGCTACCTGCTCCATAACACTTACGTCAAATCGCCTTTCGCCGGGA
>Ga0111188_1033_pt1 | contig 13380 bp, 11 predicted proteins | sample DeeMarSWOR324_28_FD_80358 | JGI IMG/M metagenome (GOLD analysis project Ga0111188, IMG submission 80358) | Planctomycetes bacterium SM23_25
GTTCTCGCCGCGAACGCCCCCGCAGGCGCCTCGCTGCGAACGGTCCCCGCCGCGTCGGGAATCGACCTCGCCGGCGTCTCGGTCGTCGTCCTCGACAACGTCTCGGCCTGGACGCTCGGCCGGGGGGCCGCCCGCCGCCTCGCGCGCCGCGTCACCGACGGCGGCCTCGGGCTGCTCGTCCTGGGCGGCGACGCCGCCTTTGCCGCCGGCGGCTACGCCGACTCGCCCCTCGAAGACCTCCTGCCCGTCAGCAGCCGCACTGGCGAACGGCCGCCGCTCGACATGGTCCTCGTCGTGGACGCCAGCGGGTCGATGAACGAGACCTACGAGACCACCCGCAAACTCGCCCTCGCGAAGCAGGCGGTGCTTGCCCTGCGGCCGGCCCTTGGCGACGCCGACCGCATCGGCATCGTCGCCTTCGCCGGCGAGCCGCGCGTCGTCTCGCCCCTGACGCCCGTCGCCCGGTGGGACGACCTGCGGGCGCAGGTGATCGGCATCCAGGCGGGCGGCGGCACGCGGATCACCCCCGCCGTCGAAGCGGCCGCCGGCCTGTTCGCGCCGCCCAAGGAAGGCGACAAGACCGTCCGCCACATCATGCTCCTGAGCGACGGCCGCAGCGAGGACTTCGACGTCGACCACCTCGTCGCCTTGTGTCGCCGAGGCAACATAACCGTATCGACCGTCGCAACAGGAACCGACGCGTATCAAGTCCACATCGAGCGGTTGGACGCCCTCGCCTACCAGAGCGGTGGCAAGTGCATCGTGGGCGGCCTCGGATACCTGGCCGAGACGTTCCTCTACAACCTGGCGCATGCGCGCGGTGAAGGCATACGCGAAGTCATGCGCGACGTGCAGTGGGTCCGGCCCGAGCCGATCTGGCGCGCCCCCGGCCCAGACCCAGTGCTCGTGCCATCTTACAACGTCACGAGGCCAAAGGAAGGCGCCGACGTGCACTGGGTCACCGCGCCCCTGGGAACCGAGACAGACGCCTCGCCGCTCCTGGCCTCGTGGCGGCGCGGCCTGGGGAAGGTGGCTGCCATGCCCTGGCCCGTCGGGAGGATTCAGTGGAGCAACAGCCCTCGCGATCAAGCGCAGTTCGCGCCGCTGCTGGCGTGGCTCTCGGCGCAGCCACTGCCGACCGACTGGTCGGCCCGTCTGGTTCGGCGCGGCGGCGCATGCCGGGTACGCGTCGAGGAGCGCAGCGAAGCGGTCGGCAAGTCGTCGGCGCCGTTCGTCGCCACGCCGCTGGCCGACTCCGGCGAAGACGCCCCGCCCGTCGTTCTGGAACAGACCGCGCCTGGAATCCATGAGGGAGAGGTCGCCGGCGGCACGGCCGTCGTCGTCCATCGCCCTGACGACTCGGGCGCGGCGGTTACCCTGTCGGCGCCCGGCCGCCCGCCGCCCGAGTTCGAGCGGCTCGGCGTGGACGGCGCGAAACTCGAGGCCATCGTCAACGCGGGCGGCGGACGAATTCACGCCTCGCCCGCTTCACTGGTCGAGGCCGTCGAACACATCCGGGCGAGAGGCTACAAGCCGGTGGGCATCCACTTGCTCTGGGCAGCCGCCGCCATGGTCGTCCTTCAGGTCATCCTTCGCCTGCTCGGACGCCTGTAGCGGTTCCAGGGGTTGTGCGCGGTGGCTGTCCGCAGCCACCGCGCTCAGGGTCCGACCACTTGGGGCGCGGCGGGTCTCCGCACCCGCCGCGCTCGGGGCCTTACCATGCGAAGCGCGGTGGTTCAGGAGAACCACCGCGCGGAAGTCTGAGAAGGTCGCCGCGCGGCGGGTCACCGGAAAGACTCGCGGCGGACAAGGCTGCCCGCCGCGCTCGGCCTCAACCGGACTCGGGGCCGGACCCGCTGCGCTTCACGGATGAGGTTCGAAGATGCTCTGCGGAAAGTCGGCATCGGTGATGACGACGACCACGCACTTCCAGTCGCCCATGTCGGTGACGCGGCGGATGTACCCGCAGAGTTTGACCACACGGAATCGCGGCCCGGCCGAACGGGGGTTCGGAACCTTCATGTCCAGCCACACGTCCAGGCCTTCCGAGACCGCCGCCGGCGGCGGGCCGATCACCTTGATGCCGCACGGAGACATGTCCGCCGTCCGGCCCTTGAAGATGGTCCGGCCGGCCTTGTCCCTGAGCACGACCGGACACACCAGGACCACCCGCTCGTGCCGCCGCCGCTCTTGTACGTGAAGCATCGTCTCCCCTCGCAACCCAAGGGACCCTTCGCAACCGCCCACAAGACCGCCGGCCCCAACCCCGCGCAAACGTCATATCGGCGCAGAACAAGAACCCGCTCCAGGGAAACCCCCGCGCGCCCGTTCGCAAGCGGGGGCCACCCTGGCACGGCTACGGCCCGTGCCGTGGCCGGCGGCGATCATGGTGTCACCCCGAGCGCAGCGGCCGCACCCGCCACCCTGCTTGGCTGTCTTTCTCGCGGCGGGTCGGGAGATTCGCCGCGCACGTTGTGAAACAGCCTTTAAGGCGGGTGTGCCGCACCCACGCGGTGACTTGCGATGTGAATTCGCCCACAGCACACTCACCTTGCCGCCGCGCTGCGGGCGTCGAGGTAGATCATCAGGATGGCCTGGTCGGCGGGGCCGATGCCGGCGATGCGGCCGGCCTGGCCGAGCGAACGCGGACGGATGCGGGACAACTTCTCCCGGGCCTCCGTCCGAAGGTGGGGAACCTGCGAGTAGTCCACGCCGGGCGGAATCGGCCGGTCCTCCATCCGCCGGGCACGTTCGACCTGCACCTGCTGCCGCGCGAGGTACCCCGCGTACTTCGTCTCGATCTCGACCTGCCGGGCGGCCTCGTCCGAGATCTCCAGCGCCGCCAAGTCCGGCACCTCGTCCACGAGCGCCCGCCACGTGACCTGGGGCCGCCGCAGCAGGTCCTCGAGCGTCCGTCCGCCCCGCCGGACGCGCCCGAGCACGTCGCGTGCCGACGCGATCTGCCGCTCCTTCTCCTCCACCCGCCGCCACGCCGCGTCCGAGACGAGGCCGACCTCCCGCCCGACGGGCGCCAGACGCCGGTCGGCGTTGTCGTGCCTGAGGAGCAGCCGATACTCGGCCAGACTCGTGAACATCCGGTACGGCTCCTCGGTGCCCTTGGTCACGAGGTCATCGACAAGGACGCCGAGGTAGGCCTGGTCGCGCCGCAGGACGACGGGCGTTTGGGCGGCCAGCGCCCGTGCGGCGTTGATGCCGGCCAGGAGGCCCTGCCCCGCCGCCTCCTCGTAACCGCTCGTGCCGTTGATCTGGCCCGCCAGGTAGAGCCCGCCGACGGCTTTCGACTCCAGCGTGGCCTGCGTCTGGGTGGGCGGGACGAAATCGTACTCAATGGCGTACCCGTATCGGACGATCCGTGCCGCCTCCATGCCAGGGATGCCGTGCACGATTCTCTCCTGCACGTCCTCGGGCATGCTCGTGGCGATGCCGTTGCAGTACACGACGTGGGTGTCGCGGCCCTCGGGTTCCAGAAACACCAGGTGATGGTCGCGGTCGGGGAACCGGACGACCTTGACCTCGATGCTGGGGCAGTAGCGCGGCCCGGTGGACGTGATCTGGCCCGAATAGAGCGGCGCCCGGTCGAGGTTCGCCCGGATCACCCCGTGGATCGCGGGGGTGGTGCGAGTCAGCCAGCACGGGATGCCGTCGAAGGGCCCGTGGCCTGAGTCGAAGGCGAAGCGGACGGGCTCCGGATCGCTCGGCTGCTCGGTCAGGGGCCGATAGTCGAGGGTGCGGCCGTCGACGCGCGGCGGGGTGCCCGTCTTGAGGCGGCCGAGGCGGATGCCCAGGCGCTGGAGGCTGCCCGAGAGATGCTCGGCCGCCGGCTCGCCGAATCGCCCGCCGGGCCACGTGCGGCTGCCCAAGTGAAGCATGCCCCGCAGAAACGTGCCGGTCGTCAGGATGACGGCCCGAGCGCCATACGCGCGGCCGCCCTCGCACCGCACCCCGACGGCACGGTCGCCCTGGGTGAGGACCTCCGCGGCGGCGTCTTCGATGGTCAACAGGTTCTGCTGCCGCGCGAGGGCCTCCTGCATGGCGCGGGCGTAGCCCTGGCGGTCGCACTGGGCCCGTGGGCTCCGGACGGCGGGCCCCTTGCTGCGATTCAAGAGGCGATACTGGATGGCGGCGGCGTCGGCCGCGCGAGCCATTTCTCCGCCGAGGGCGTCGATTTCGCGGACGATCTGGCCTTTCGCCAGTCCGCCGATGGCAGGGTTGCACGACATTTCGGCGATGCGGTCCCGGCGGATGGTCAGGAGGGCCGTCCGTGCGCCCAGGCGTGCCGCCGCCAGGGCCGCCTCGCAGCCGGCGTGCCCGCCGCCCACGACCACGATGTCGAAGGCGTTGTCCATGGGGCAGCATTATACACGCCCCGGCCGGGGCAGGGCTACAACGCCATGTGGCGCGGGGGTCAGGAGGGCCTGGTGCCCAAACCGCGCGGCAGGGGTCGCCGTGCGGAGGGGCGATGCCAGTCCCTCGGAATATGCCAGAATGGCAGAAGCGCGCGGCCACGGCCGCCCATACGGCATGCAGAACCGCTTGACACGGCCCAGGAACGGGCATGCGTTTGGCATCACCTTTGCACTCTCTAGCGTGGACGCACAAGGAACCACGACAAGGCAAGGAGAACGACCATGGCGATGAAGGCATGGGTACCGGCAGCGGGACCTTTCGCGGAACTTCAGCGCGAGATGAACCGCGTGTTCGACTCCGTTTTCGGACGGCACTTCCGGCCGGTCGGCCGCATCCGGTCGGGCTACGTGTATCCGCCCACGAACGTTCGGGAGACCGACGACGCCTACACGGTCCAGTGCGAGGTCCCCGGATTGGAGATGGCCGACCTGGAGGTGTACGTCACCGGCGACCAGTTGACCGTTTCGGGATCCCGCGCCAGCACGATCCCGGAGGAAGGGGTCACGCTGCACCGCCGGGAGCGGGACACCGGCCAGTTCAGCCGGGCCGTGACGCTTCCCGGGCCGGTAGACAGCGGCGGGACGGAGGCCACGCTGGCCGACGGCATCCTGACGGTCCGGATCCCGAAAACGGAAGAAGCGAAACCGAGACGCGTCGAGGTGCGTGTCGGTGAATAGGAGCGGCACCCCACAGCCAAGGAGGAGTGAACCATGGCTAACCCAATTGACGTACCGGTTGAGATGAACCACGATTCGCGGCAGCCGCCGGAGAGTTACTTCGTCCCGGCGACCGACGTGTACGAGACGGCCGACCAACTGACCCTCGTGGCCGAGATGCCCGGCATCAGGCCGGACGGCCTGGCCGTCACCATCGAGGACAACATCCTGGTGCTCCGCGGCACGCCGGGGCCCGAACCCCAGGAGCACGGCGAGGTGCTCCTGAAGGAATTCACGGCCGGCGAGTTCTACCGGGCCTTTCAACTGCCGGCCGATTACGACACCGAGAAGGTCGAGGCCGGCCTGCGGCAGGGCGTCCTGACGCTGACGCTGCCGAAGTCCGAGAGGCTCAAGCCACGGCGCATCGAGGTCAAGGTGGAGTAACCGCCTTACCCGATGTGCGGGAACGGACCCGGGCCAAGACCGAATCGCCAAAGGAGGTGCGATCATGGCTATTGTACCGTGGAGAGGACGCACGCTGCCGGTTGCGACGCTCACGTCGCTGCGGGAGGAGATGAACGACCTGCTGAGCCGGTTCTGGTCGCATACGAGCGAACCGTTCGGCCTGGCCGAATGGTCGCCCGCCCTGGACGTCTCGGAGACCGACGACGCCATCGTGGTGCACGCCGAGATTCCCGGCATCGACCCGAAGGAACTCGACATCGCGGTCGTCGGCGACACCCTGACGATCCGCGGCGAGAAAAAGGACGAGACCCAACACGAGGGCCGCAACTTCCACCGCGTCGAGCGACGGTACGGGGCGTTCACCCGAAGCCTGAGGCTGCCGGCCCTGGTGGATGCCGACCAGGTCACGGCCAAGGCGGCCGCAGGCGTGCTCGAGGTCCGCCTGCCGAAGAAGGAAGAGGCCAAGGCCAAGCGGATCGCGATCAAGACCGACTGACCTGCCCGAGGCAAGGAACCGGGAACCGGGGCGGCACGGCCGTTTGGCGCGTGGCCGGTTCCCGGTTCGTGCGCGGGCAACGCGCTGTTGCCTGGAGGGCCCGGGGTGGCTATGATAGGAGTCGTTCCCACCGCCTTCGGGAAAGGAGCCGCTCATGCGTCGCGCGATCCTCACACAAAGCCACCAGGACCTGGGCCACCTGGCCCGGCACATGACCGACATCATGCACCGCGTTCTGCACTCGAGTTTTTCGACGGGGCAGAAGCCGCCGGACTGGGTGCCGGCGGTCGACATCAGCGAGATGTGCGACCATTGGGAGGTGATCGTCGAACTGGCGGGCGTCCGCCACGACGACATCGAGGTGTACACCGAGAACCGCCACCTGACGATCACGGGCTGGCGGCACGATCCGAGCTCGCCGGAGAAGGTTCGGCTGCACCAGATGGAGATCGAGCAAGGCCAGTTCCGCCGGCGGGTGCTTCTGCCGGCGGGCGTGGACGAGGATGCGATCACCGCCCGATATCGCGACGGCCTGCTGCGAGTCCGGGTTCCCAAGCAGTAACCTGCACAGGCCCGACACCTGGAGGGCGATCACGTGCCCGATAGCATCCGAATCAAGAAGCCGCCCACCGAAGCGGCCGTCGCCCGGGCCGAGGAATCGGCGATCATCCCCGAGAACCTGCCGGTCATGCCGATCCGCGAGACGGTCCTGTTCCCGGGCATCATCCAGCCGCTGACCGTCGGGCGCGAGCGCAGCCTGGCGCTGATCCAAGACGTCGTGATGGGCGACCGGATCTTCGCCGTCATAACCCAGCAGGACGCGGCCGAAGAGGAGCCCGCGTTCAACCGGCTGTATCGCGTGGGCTGCGCCGTCCGGATCCTGAAACTGGTGCGGCTGCCGGACGAAAACCAGACGGTCATCGTCCAGGCCATCGGCCGCATCGAGGCCGAGACCCTGACGCAGGCGGACCCGTTCTTCCGCGCCGAGGTGGTTCCCCTGCCCGACGTGACGGAACAGGGCACCGAACTCGACGCGCTGGTCGTCAGCGCCCGCGACCTCATCAGCCGCGTCATCGAACTCTCGCCGCGCATCCCCCAGGAAGCCATCGCCGTGGTGGCGTCGATCGAGTCGGCCGGACAACTGGCAGACTTCATCGCGGCCAACATGAGCGTTGACGTGGCCCAGAAACAGGCCCTGCTGGAGGAACCGCGCGTCATCGAGCGCCTGCGAGTCGCCACCGACCTGATGCAGCGCGAGATCGAGGTGCTGGAACTCGCCAGCAAGATCCAGTCCGACGCACGCGGGCGCATCGAGGAAACCCAACGCGAGTACTACCTCAGGGAGCAACTCAAGAGCATCCAGGAGGAACTCGGCGAGAAGGACGAGAAGACCATCCTCGTCGAGCAGTTGCGCAAGGACCTCGACGCCGCCGGCATGCCCGAGAAGGTCCGCACCGAGGCCGAACGCGAACTGAAACGCCTGGCCGTCATGCCGATCCATGCGCCGGACTTCAACGTCGTCCGCACCTACCTGGAGTACCTGGCCGAGATGCCGTGGGCGAAGAGCACCCGTGACCGCCTCGACCCGGCGGCGGCCGAGGAGATCCTCAACCACGACCACTACGGCCTGGAGGAGCCGAAGAAACGGATCCTCGAATTCCTGGCCGTCCGCAAACTGAAGGCCGACCTGCGCGGGCCGATCCTCTGCTTCGTCGGGCCGCCCGGCGTCGGCAAGACGAGCCTCGGCCAGAGCATCGCCCGCGCCATGGGCCGCAAGTTCATCCGCATCAGCCTCGGCGGCATGCGCGACGAGGCCGAGATCCGCGGCCACCGGCGCACCTACGTCGGCGCCCTCCCCGGGCGGATCATCCTGGAACTCAGAAAATGCGGCGTCAACAACCCCGTCTTCATGCTCGACGAGGTCGACAAACTCGGCACCGACTGGCGCGGCGACCCCACGTCGGCCCTCCTGGAGGTCCTGGACCCTGAACAGAACTTCTCGTTCACCGACCATTACCTCGACGCGCCGTTCGACCTGTCGAAGGTGCTGTTCATCGCAACGGCCAACATGCTCGATCCCGTCCCGCCGGCGCTCAAGGACCGGCTCGAGGTCATCAACCTGGCCGGCTACGTCGAGGAGGAAAAACTGGCCATCGCCAGGCGTTACCTGGTTCCGCGCCAGCGGCGCGAACACGGCATGAGCGGCCGGCAGGTCAAGTTGACGCAGGGCGCGCTGCGGCAGATCATCCGCTACTACACCCGCGAGGCGGGCGTGCGAAACCTGGAACGCGCCATCGCGGGCGTCTGCCGCGGCGTCGCACGACGCATCGGCCAGGGCAAGACCCAGGGCGTCACCATCAAGGCGGCCGACGTGGCGGAGTTCCTCGGCCCCGAACGCTATCTGCCGGAGGTCAAACTTCGCACCTCCACGCCCGGCGTCGCGACGGGCCTCGCCTGGACCCCGGCGGGCGGCGACCTCCTCTTCATCGAGGCCACCGCGATGCCCGGCACGGGCAAACTCGCCCTCACCGGCCAACTCGGCGACGTCATCAAGGAGTCGGCCCAGGCGGCCCTGTCCTACATCCGCTCGCGGGCCGACCGGTGGGGCATCGACGAAAAAACCTTCCGAAAGAGCGACCTCCACGTCCACATCCCGGCCGGGGCCACGCCCAAGGACGGCCCGAGCGCGGGAATCACCCTCTTCGTGGCCCTGACGTCGCTGCTGACGGATAACAGCGTCCGCAGCAACGTCGCGATGACCGGCGAGATGACGCTGCGCGGGCTCGTGCTGCCCGTCGGCGGCGTCAAGGAGAAGGTCCTGGCCGCCAAGCGGGCCGGCATCAAAACGGTCGTTCTGCCCGAGCGCAACCGCAAGGACGTCGAGGAAATCCCCAAAAACATCCGCCGCGACATGCGCTTCCACTACGTGCAGAACGTCGAAGACGTCCTGCCGCTGGTCCTGGCCGACGGCAAGGTCCCGGCGGCCCCCAAGCGGCCGAGGGAGCGCAAGAGAGCGGGTTCTCCCGCATCCTGACACCCCGCGCAGCGGCACCGCGCTCGGGCGCGAATCAGGCGTCGCCCCGCCGGCCGCCGCCATACGGCAGCGTTTGTGGCGCGCGCAGTTCTTGATTTGTCTTGAACGTCGCGGCTGGGCGTGTATGATAGCACGAGGTGTGGGTCTGCTGACAAGGAAACGGTGTCACGGTTTGTCGGGGGGCGCGCCGATGCGGACCATGACGTCAAGAACCATTCGCCTTGCCACCTTTCTCCTCGCCGCGGCGGCGCTGATGACCTTTGCCGCCGCCTCCGACGGCATCACGCTGAAACACAAGAAGACAGGCGAGGTCATCCAAGGCACGCTGCTCAGCCAGAAGATCAACAACCTGCGCGTCTTCAGGATTCACGGCGGCGGCACGAGGTTCATCGACCTCGACGAGTGGAAGGTCATCGAGGCGGACGAACCCGCCGCGAAACCCGACACGCCAACGCCCGACACGCCGACGCCGGCCGAGCCGAAACCCGACGCGCCGGCGCCCCCAGCGCCCCCCGCCGCAGCGGATAAACAGGTGTACATCATTACTATAAGCGGCCCCATCCTGGAACATTGCCTGCCCGAAGCCATCGACCGGGCGCTGAAGGAAGCCAAGGTGCGCAAGGCCGGCGTCGTGGTCTTCCGCCTGGACACGCCCGGCGGCTACGTCCGCATCGCCGACGAGATCATCCAGTGCATCGAAGGCGTGGATTGGGCCACCACCGTCTCGTGGGTCGAGGGCGGCGAGAGGCAGGCGCTCTCGGCCGGCGCGTACATCTGCCTCTCTACGCACAAGATCTTCATGGCGCCGGGGACCACCATGGGGGCCGCCACGCCCTACCACGTCACGCGGGACGGCTCGCCGGAGGTGGACGAGAAATTCAGGAGCGCCTTTCGCGCCAAGTTCCGAAGCCTGGCCGAGCGGCGCGGCCATTCGCCCGTCATCGCCGACGCCATGGTGGACCAGAGCCTCTCGGCCGTCCAGGTCTGGCTGGACGGCCAGCAGATGATCGTGACCGAAGACGACGCCAAGCGGCTCACGGACGAGCACGGCCAGGACAAGCGATTCAAGCGCGGCAAGATCATCGCCATGGAAGGCAAACTGCTCACCCTGACGAGCACGGAGGCCGTCGAGTTCAAGGTCGCTTGCGGCATCGCCGCCACCCAAGACGAGTTGCTGAAGCAACTCGGCTGCGACGGCGCCAAAGTGGCCACGGCGCACTGGCTGCCGCCGTGGGTCAAGGAAACCGACGAGAAACGAAGCAAGACCGTCGAGACGCAGCGGACCTTGTTCACCCATTACTTCAAGCAGGCCGTGCGCGAAGACCCGCACGCGCAAACCTACTACGTCTCGCAAAGCCGCCGCACCTTCCTGGACGGCGGAGAGAGTTGGCGAGAGCACACGGACCGGTGTCTGGCCCACCTCAAGAAGTGCGCGGCCGCCCTGACGGAACTTGAAAAACTCTCGAAGGACAAACGCTACGGCTTCGCCATCTCCGAGGAGTCGCTCAACGAGATGAAACTGGACATGGAGACCACGTACAAGCGCCTCCTGAGCGAGCGAAACACCACCCGGTTACCGTAACCGACGCCGCGCCGCCCATCCGGCCGCCGAGGCGGAAGGCCGGTGCACGAGCGTGCCCGGGTGCCGCCACGCCAACTCGCCGCCGTCAACGCCCTGCGTCTCACTCCGCAAATGCCGCCATCGCCGGCAGGACGTTGCCCCGCTGGTCGAACAGGGCAATGTTCTCCCACGACGATTTCAGCCCCTCGACCGCCATCCATTCGGGGGCCCAATAGATGACGCCCTTGCCCAGGCCGTCGGGCGTCTGGCGGACCGTGCGGATGAGTTCCTCAAGGAACGCCTTCTGGCCGGCCGGCGTCGGCGGATAAGGCGCCTTCAGGCGCTCGGGCTCGCCGCCGAAGACGTTGCCGCCGCCGTCGAAATGCTCGGTGGTCCACGGATAGCCGGTCTCCACCACAACGATCTCTTTCCGATAGCGTTTCGCCGTGGCGGCGAGGTTCCCGCGAAGGTCGTCCAGCGACCCGTGCCACCACGGGTAGTAGGAGAGGCCGATCAGGTCGAAGGGCACGCCCTGGTCGGCGAGGTTGTCGAAGAACCAGCGGGTGGCCTGCGCATTGCCGCCGGGGTGGATGTGGATCATGATGCACACCTGTTCGCCGGCGTCCAGCGCGGCCTTGACGCCGCGAATCCCGGCGCGCAGCAGGCCCCCGAACTGCCGCCACTGCCGGGGCGTGTTGAACTCGCCGCCGACGCGCCCGTCGTCCCACAGCATGCCCGGCGTGATCTCGTTGCCGATCTGAACGATGTCCGGAAGGGCCTCCGCTTTCTTGAAGGCGGCGACGGTCTCGCGGGAGTACTCGAACACGGCCGCCTCGAGCCGGTCCAGCGGCAGGTCGCGCCACGCCGCGGGCTTCGTCTGGTGCCCCGGGTCGGCCCACGTGTCCGAGTAGTGGAAATTAAGGAGGAGTCTCGGGCCGGCGGCCTTGATCCGCCGCCCGAGCGCCGCCGTATAGCCGAGGTCGTTGAGGACCGGGCCCTTGCCGCTCGGGCGATGGAAGATCCGCAGCCGCATGCAGTTCGCACCGTGGCCCTTGAAGATGGCGAGCGCGTCTTTGGGGCGGCCGCCCTCGCGGTAGACGCCGCCGAGGTCTTCAATCCTCTTGAGGAGCGACACGTCGCCGCCCTTGAGGAACTCATCTTCCGCCCGAGCCGCCCCGGACGCCGCCACGGCGGCCGCACCAAGACTCAGGTGCTTCAGAAAGGCGCGACGGTCCACGATGCGGTGTCCCACATGGAACGGAGAGCGAGTGCGACGGTGCGCACCAGCGCTACGGCGATTCGTCCTCGTAGACGATCTGCGTCCGGACGGGGTACTTCGCGAGTTTCGCCCGGCCGCCCAGAAACGCCAGTTCAATCAGGAACTCGATGCCGACGATCTTCCCGCCCGCCTTCTCGACCATCTCGCACGAGGCGGCCATCGTGCCGCCCGTGGCAAGCAGGTCGTCCACCATGAGGACGCGCGTCCCGTCGGCGACGGCATCGGTGTGCATCTCGAGCGTGTCGGTGCCGTACTCCAGGTCGTACGTGATGGAGGTCGTTTCGGCGGGCAGTTTCCCTTGCTTTCGGACCGGAACGAACCCCGCGCCCAAGGCGAGCGCAATCGGCGCGCCGAAGATGAAGCCCCGCGACTCGGCGCCGATCACGACGTCCACGTCGCCTTTCTCATACGGCTGGGCCATGCGGCGGACGGCCTCGCGGAAGGCCCGCACGTCCTTCAAGAGGGGCGTGATGTCGCGAAACAGGATCCCCGGTTTGGGGAAATCGGGAATGCTGCGGATCGAGGACCGAAGGTCCAGGCCGGGCGCGGGGTCGCTCACGGGCGGTCTCCTTTGGCGGGTGCGGCGGCAGGCGGTTGCGGTGCGCGGTTACTGGCGAACCGTGGGGCGCGCCTCTTCCTCCTGGCTGAGGATGGCCTCGTTGATGATCTGGAGCGTGTCGCGTTCAATCTGGCGGACCCGTTCGCGGGTCAGGCCGACCTTGTCGCCGATCTCCTTGAGGGTCATCGGGTCGTGGCCTTCGAGGCCGAACCTGAGGCGAAGGATTTCGGCCGCCCGGTCGTCGATGTCGCCGAGGATCCGCCGGATGGCCTCGGTGCGGCGGTTATCGAGCAGGACGTCGGCGGGCGACCGCAAGCCCTCGTCGGCCACCATCTCCGACAGCGACCACTCCGAATCCTCCGACACCGCCTGGAACGGCGAACTGAACGCCCGGGCCGCACGCGAAATGACCGTCACCTTGCGGCGCGAGACGCCCATCCGCCGCGCGACTTCCTCCTGCGTCGGCCGCCGGCCCAGGTCGCACTCCAACTGCGCCCCGGCGCGCCGCCACTTGTTGATCATCTCGACCATGTAGGCGGGAATCTCGACCGGCTTGACGGCGTTGATGAGGCTTCGCTTGATCGACTGGCGAATCCACCACGACGCGTACGTCGAGAAACGGCAGCCCTGCGCCGGGTCGAACTTCTCGACCGCCCGCAGCAGGCCCAGGTTCCCTTCTTCAATCAGGTCCAGCAGGCTGAGACCCCGGCGGGTGTAGTTCTTGGCGATCGATACGACCAGGCGGAGGTTGCAGCGGATCATCTCGTCTCTGGCCAGCAGGTCGCCCTTGCGGATGCGCCGGGCCAGAGCGATCTCCTCCTCGGGCGTGAGGAGGCGCGTCTGGTTGATTTCCCGCAGATATAACTGCAGGCCAGAATCCATGCGCAGACCCCTCTACGTCT
>Ga0111188_1034_pt1 | contig 13266 bp, 12 predicted proteins | sample DeeMarSWOR324_28_FD_80358 | JGI IMG/M metagenome (GOLD analysis project Ga0111188, IMG submission 80358) | Planctomycetes bacterium SM23_25
CGACGAACTCGCACCGCTCGACCTCGATGCCCTCGACCTGGAGGAACTTCTGCCACGTGCACGCCGCGTACTCGACGAACTCTCCCGGCTGGGTCAGCGGTTCGGGTTCCCACAGGACCGTGGTCCGGCGCTGCTCCTGGTCGAACTCGAGCCGCAGCCGCCGGCCCTTGTTGGCGGCGTCGGCCCGGGCCATGCGCAGCGCCGTCTCCATCCTGAGCGACGCCTCCTCGAGCGCCTGGCCCCCCCGGAGCGCCGGCAGACTCATCGCCACAATGCCCGTCATGAGGACGAGGATGACCAGGGCCAGCAGGACTTCCAGAAGCGTGAAGCCCCTGCGCGCTCGCGGGGGCTCCGCCGCCTGATCCCTCGTCTCTCGGCGTCCGGCGCCGCTACGGCCCGGTGCCGTCCTCTTCTGACCAGTTCTTGATATCATCTTCCGTTCCATCCGTCCCGTCGGGCCCGTTCGACCACAGGCGATAGGGCGTCGCCTGGGCCTCGGTGGTGCCGGCCACGCTCATTTCGTAATTGAAGACGTTCCCCCAGGCGTCGCGCGGCTCTTTCTTGAGATAGGGCCCGCGCCACATCTCGCCGATCTGCTCGCTCTCGAAGGTCGGCTTGGTCCGCAGCGCCGTCAGGTTGCCCTCCTCTTCGCTCGGGTAGTGGCCGATGTGCATGTTGTAGGTCTCGATGGCGGTTTCGATGCTGGCCAGCATGGCCTTCGTCGTGTCGATCCTGGCGCCTTCGCGCGTGCCGACGATCGAGACGATGGTAACGCCGGCCAGCATCAGGATGATGGCCAGCACCAGGAGGATCTCGATCAGCGTAAAGCCGCGCCTGACTTTCGGGCGTCGTTGCATCATTCCACTCCTTCTTGCTTGTGCCACGTCCTCGGTTCTTGCGTTCGTCCCGGCCGCCCCGTCGGGCGACCGGCTTCGAGTGCCTCTATCGGCCGATGGATCCCGCCATGCTGAAGATCGGGTAGATGAGGGCGGCGGCGAACACGGCGATGCCTGCGGCCAGGCCGATCAGGATCAGCGGTTCGATCAGGCGGACCCCGAGGTCCACCTGCCGGGTGGTGCGCCGCTCCACCGTGTCGGCAATCTGCTGGAGCGTCTTCTCCAACCGGTTCGACTCCTCGGCCACCGCGATCATCTCGAGGATCTCCAGGGGAAAGAACCCGCTCGCCCGCAGCGGCTCCGCCAGCGTCTCGCCCGCCCGAACGTTCTCCGAGGCCTCCCCGATGCTCTCGGCCAGGGCCAGCGACCCCGTCGCGTCCTTCGAGATGGCCAGCGACTCCAGCAGCGGCACGCCGTTGGCGAGCATCATGCCGAGGATGCGGCAGAACCGCGTGATCGCCACCAGCCGCGCGATCCGACCGATCACCGGCACCTTCAACCGCCAGGAGTCCCAGAGTTGCCGCCCGTGCGCGCTGGCCATGAAACTCCACACGCTGACCACGGCCACGACGGCGCCCAGCAGGACGAGCGGCCATGCGGTCTGAAACCCGCCGCTCACCGCAAACAGCACCCGCGTCGGCCACGGAACCGGGATGTCCTCGAACAGGTCGCGGAACTGGGGAACAATCGCCGCCAGCACAACGATGCCCACAATCATGCCCACCGTCATAACGAGCAACGGGTACACCATGGCCCCGCGGACCTTGTTCCGCAGTTCGTCCTGCCGCTCGAGGAACAGCGACAGGTTGGCGAGCACGGTTTCGAGGAACCCCGCCCGCTCGCCGGCCCGGACCATCGCCACGTGCAGCGGCCTGAAGACGGCGGGAAACACCGCCATCGCGTCGGCGAGCGACTTGCCGGCCGCCACGTCCTCCCGCACCCGGTTGATGTGCCCGGCCAGACGCCGGTTGATCGTCGACCGCGACAGGATCTCAAGGGCCCTCAGCGCCGGGACGTCGGCCCCCAGAAGGTCCGAGAGTTGCCCGTACATCACCGCCAGGTCGCGGGACCGCACACGCCCGGACCGAAACCCTTTCTCCGTCCTCTCGTGGGTCGTCACCCGAACGGGGAACAGGCGCCGCTCGTCCAACGCGCGGACGGCGGCCGCCTCGGTCTCCGCCTGGATCAGGCCGGTCACCTCTCTGCCGTCGGTCGTCTTGGCCAGGTACTGATACGTCGCCACGGGGCCTCGCTCTCCGTGCCGGCGGCGTGCGCCGCCGCCCTCCGGCCGCTCGCTCAGGTCAGGCCTTGGTTGACCGCATGACTTCTTCGGGCGTGGTGATCCCCGCCCGGACCTTCATCCATCCGTCTTCCCGCAGCAGGCGCAGGCCGCGCGCCACGGCCACGCTCATGATCCCGCCGGACGAGGCCCGCTCCATGATCTTCTCGCGGATCGGCTCGTCGGCCACCATGAGTTCGAAGAGCCCCGTCCGCCCGCGGAATCCGGTGTCGCGGCACTTGCGGCAGCCGGCCCCGCGCCACAGGGTCTGGCCCGGCTCCAGTTGGAAGTCGGGCGGCAGACCTTCGCGGTCGGGCTCGTACTCCTCCCTGCAGTGCGGGCAGATGGTGCGCACGAGGCGCTGCGCCATGGCGCCGGCCAGCGTGCTCGTGACCAGAAACGGCTCCACGCCCATGTCGAGCAGCCGCGTCGCCGCCGACGACGCGTCGTTCGTGTGCAGGGTCGACAGCACCAGGTGGCCGGTCAGCGACGCCTGGATGGCCGCCTCGGCCGTCTCGAGGTCGCGGATCTCGCCGATCATCACCGAGTCCGGGTCGTGGCGGAGCACCGCCCGAAGGCCGCGCGCAAACGTCAGCCCCGTCTTCGTCGACACCTGGATCTGGTTCACGCCCTCCAGGTGATACTCCACCGGGTCCTCGATCGTGACGAGTTTCAGTTTCGGGCTGACCATGGCCTGAAGCGCCGCGTACAGCGTCGTCGTCTTGCCGCACCCCGTGGGGCCGGTCACCAGGAGGATGCCGTGCGGCCGGGCGATGATCTCGCGGAAGACGGCGAACGTGTCCTCGGCCATTCCCAGTTCGGGCAGCGTGTACAGGACGGTCGAGGTCTCGAGCAGGCGCATGACGATGCCTTCGCCGAAGAGCATCGGGATGACGCTCACGCGGACGTCGATCTGGCGGTTGCCGACCTGGAACTTGATGCGTCCGTCCTGCGGCAGGCGTTTTTCGGCAATATTCAGGCTGGCAAGGATCTTGATGCGGCTGATAATGGCCGCCTGGAACCGCTCGATCTGCGGCGGCAGCGAGGCCTCGTGCAGGACGCCGTCGATCCGGTACCGCACGACGAGCGTGTGCTCGTACGGTTCGATGTGGATGTCGCTGGCCCGCTCGTTGAGCGCCTCCAGGAAGAACTCGTTGACGAGTTTGATGACGCTGGCTTCCTGCGCCATCTCCAGGAGGTCTTCGCTGTCCTGGGCCTCGCGGATGACCTCGACGTCGTCGGCGCTGACCATCTCGTCCACCGTGTCGCCGCCGACGCCGTAATGCGTCTTGATGACCTTGCGGATGTCCTCCTCCGGCGCCAGCGCCGGCTGAATCGCCAGCCCGGTCAGAAGACGCAACTCGTCGAAGGCGTACAGGTCGAACGGGTCGCTCGTCGCGACGGTCAGCGTGCCGTCGGTGCGGCTGACGGGGACGAGGTTCTTGCGGTACACGAGTTTCGCCGGCAGGCTGCGCAGGGTCTCGACGTCAATCTCAACCGCCGAGAGGTCCACCAGCGGAATCGACAACTGCTCCCCCATGACCCGCAGGAACGATTCTTCGCTGACGTACCCCAGCCGCACCAGCGCGCGGTCGAGGCGCAGCCCTTCTTTCCGGCGCAGGGCCATGGCTTCGGCCAGTTGCTCCGGCCGAATCAGGCCCTGCTCGAGCAATACTTCGACGATGCTCATGCGAAATGCCGACCTCCGCGCCTGGCGGCGCACACGCCCGGCGCGTATTCCATCCGCTCTTCCCAATCTAACCCCCGACGGCAGACCGGGTTCCGAGTTTCTTCAGGGTACTAAACGCTCTCGTGCACTCGCTATTGTACCATTTCATCGGCCAGATCGTGTCCGGCGTCTTAGCCGAAGACGGCGACCGCAGCGCCGCAGTTACGGGTGGGCTGGCCGTCGCGCGTTGCAGCAGAGCCGCGACCGTCAGGGAGCGGCCGCTTCCTCGCGGGCGCGGCTCAGATTGGCGCACATTGACTCCACCCGTAACTGAGGCGTGCCGGCATCCGGCTTTTTCCCTTGAAGAACGCCGATTCCGCGCGTACTTTCGCTGGGTCAAGCGCTTGCCCGGGGCGGCTCAGGGAAAACGATGGAAACCACCGGCGTTGCCGTGATCGGTTTTGGAACGGTCGGCACAGGCGTGGTGCGCCTGCTGATGGAGGACGGCGCGCGCCTGGCCGAGGCCATCGGTTGCCGCCTCGACCTCAGGCACGTCTGCGACATCGACCTCGAGCGGCCCCGCGGCGTCACGGTGCCCCGCCCGCTCCTGACCGACGACCCCGATGCCTGCTTCGGCGACCCCGAGGTCGCCATCGTGGTCGAGACCGTCGGCGGCACGACCGTGGCGGTGGACCTGATGAAGCGTGCCCTGGCCGCCGGCAAGGACGTCGTCACCGCCAACAAGGCGGCGCTGGCCAAGCGCGGAGACGAACTCTTCCAGGCCGCACGCGCCGCCGGACGCTCCATCAGTTTCGAGGCCTCGTGCGCTGCGGGCATCCCCATCATCCGCGCCATCCGCGACGGCCTTGTCGCCAACCGCCTGACGGCCGTCACGGGAATCCTGAACGGCACGTGCAACTACATCCTGACGCGGATGTCCTCGACCGGGGCCGCCTACGCCGACGCCCTGGCCGAGGCCCAGGCCATGGGCTACGCCGAGGCGGATCCCACCCTCGACGTTTCCGGCGAGGACGCACGCCACAAACTCGCCATCCTCGCGGCGCTCGCCTTCGCCACGCAGGTCAGGCTCGACGACGTCTACGTCGAGGGCATCGCCGGCATCGGCCCGCACGACATCCTCTTCGGCGCCCAACTCGGGTACGTGCTGAAACTGCTGGCCATCGGCCGCCGCACCGGCGACGCCCTCAGCCTGCGCGTCCATCCGACGTTCGTCCCGGCCGACGGTCCCCTGGCGACCGTCTCGGGCGCGGACAACGCCGTCCTCGTCACGGGCCACGCCGTCGGAAACACCTTCTACGTCGGCCCGGGGGCGGGCGAGATGCCGACCGCCTCCAGCATCGTCGCGGACGTGGCCGACGCGGCGCTGGGGCGGGCCCGGCTGACGTGCACCCATTTCGCGTGGCCGGCCGGCCGGTGCCCTGCCCTTCGCGTGCAGCCCATGGACGAGATCTCGACGCGCTACTACCTGCGGTTCGACGTCCTCGACAAGCCGCGCGTGCTGGCCGGGATCGCCGGCGCCCTCGGGCAGCACGACATCAGCATCGCCTCCGTGCTCCAGCATGAGCCCACGCGCCCCGGCAGCGTGCCGCTCGTCATCACCACGCACGACGCCCGAGAGGGCAACGTGGCCGCGGCGCTGGACGAGATCCGCGAACTCCCCACCATGGCCGGCCCGGCGGTGCGGATACGCATGCTCGAAGAGAAGCGCGAGGCCGGGCCATGAAATACGCCATCGTCATTCCCGACGGCGCGGCCGACCGGCCGGTCGACAGCCTGGGCGGACGGACCCCCTTCGAGGTGGCGCGGCTGCCGAACATGGACTACATCGCCACCGAGGGCCGCCTCGGCACCGTCAAGACCATATCGGCCGGCGTGGCCCCCGGCAGCGACGTCGCCGTCCTCAGCCTCTTGGGCTACGACCCGGTCCGCACGTATACGGGCCGGGGGCCGCTCGAGGCGGCGGCGCGCGGCATCCAGGCCCGGCCCGACGACTGGATCTTCCGCTGCAACCTGGTGACCGTCGCCGACGGGAAGATGGTCGATTACTCGGCCGGTCACATCACCACCCAGGAGGCCGAGGTCCTCATCCGCTCGCTCGAGGACCAGTTCGGCAGCGACACGCTCCGGTTCTATCCGGGGATCGGCTATCGGCACCTGCTGGTCATACGCGGCGAGTCGTTCAAGGTTCGCACGACCCCGCCTCACGACATCATGGGCCTGCCCATCAGGAAGCATCTTCCCAAGGGGACGAACGCCGCACGCCTGCGGCAACTCATGGACGCCTCGGGCGAGGTCCTCGCCGATCATCCGGTGAACCAGGTTCGCGGCGACCTCGGCGAAAACCCCGCCTCCCAGATCTGGCTCTGGGGCGAGGGGCAGAAACCCGCCCTCACCCCCTTCCGCGAGCGGTGGGGTCTCGGCGGCGCGGCGATTACGGCCGTGGACCTGGTCCGCGGCATCGCGCGCCTCATCGGGTGGGACGTCATCGAGGTCGAAGGCGCCACCGGCTATTACGACACCAATTACGCCGGCAAGGCCCACGCCGCCATCGACGCCCTTAACGACCACGACATCGTCGTCGTCCACGTCGAGGCCACCGACGAAGCCGGCCACAACGGCGATGCCCGCGAGAAGATCCGCGCCCTCGAGGCCGTCGACCGCGAGATCGTCGGGCCTCTGCTCAAGGCGCTCCAGGCCATCGACCTGCCCTGGCGGATCCTCGTGGCCCCCGATCATGAGACGCCCCTGGCCGTCCGCACTCACGAGTCCAGGCCCGTTCCGTTTGCCATGATGGGCGACGGCCTGGAATCCGGCGGCCGCGAGCGGGCCATGACCGAGGCGGCCGCACGCAAGACCGGCATGCACGTGGCCGTCGGACACGAACTCATGGAGTACTTCCTGACGCGGTAGGGCCTGCCGTGGTCAACTCTGCCGAGGAAGCGAGCAGGCGGCCGTTCGCGGCCACGTCCACGCAGCGCCGCCTCCTGTGGGCCCTCCTGCTGGTCGCGTGGACGGCCATGTCGCTGGCCGTCTGGGAGTTCTTTCAGACGCATGCCGCGCCGCGGTTCCCCCGCGTAAAACTCAAGCCCCACGGCGCGTTCGACGCCGTCGAGGAAATCGCCGGCCCCGTCTCCGTCCGGCTCCGCAGGATGGGGGTGGTCCGCCTGGCGGGCGTCTCGGAGCCGGAGGAAGCGGCGGCTCGCGACCGCGCGGCGGCCTTCCTTCGGCGCCTCCTGCCCGGCGGCGCCGAGGTCTACCTGGAACTCGAGCCGCGCGCCCAGGACGACGGCACGCCCCCCCGCGCCACGGTCTATCTTGTGCCGGAGCAGGCCGCCCGAACCGGCCCGTTTCCGTACGCCGAGGCACGCCTCGTGGCGAGGGCCATGGTCCAGGAAGGCCTTGCGCGGGTGGACGCCGACCGGCCGTACCGGTACCAGGCGGAGTTCCTCCTGCTGGAGGACGATGCCCGCCGCCATGGGCGCGGCCTGTGGGGGCGGCCTTCGCCTTGACGCTGCCCCGCCCCTTGCCGCGGAGCAAGTCGGCGGGGCGCGGCGATGTCCTTTTCTCTTTGACCCTCTGCACCGCGGGTGCCTATAATCCCTGCGCCGAATTCGAAAGGAGCGAGTTGAATGGAGGGGCCCAAGACGTACGATGTTCTGATCGTCGGGGCCGCCGCCGCCGGCCTGGCGGCGGGAATCTACGCCGCCCGAGACCGCTACCAGACCGCGATCCTTGAGAAGAACCCGCTCCCCGGCGGCCAGATCATGTTGACGGGGGAGATCGCGAACTTCCCTGGCCATGAGAGGATTACCGGCCCGGACCTCATCCAACACATGAGACGCCAGGCGGAGGGATTCGGCGCGGAGATCGTCACCGGCCAAGTGGTCACCGGGCTTCGGCGTCACGACGACGGGGTCCTGGAGGTTCACGTCGCGCCGACGGGGTCATCGTACCGCGCGCGGGCCGTCATCCTCGCTCCTGGTAGTCGGCACCGCCAACTTGGCGTCCCGGGCGAGAAGGAACTGCGTGAGGCCGGCCGTGTCAGTTACTGCGCCGTGTGCGACGGGCCGTTCTACCACGACGCGGACGTTTTGGTGGTCGGCGGGGGGAATACGGCCGTTGAGGATGCCGTCTATCTGGCGACCCGGTTTGCCCGCCGGTTAACCCTCATCCACCGCCGGCGCCAGTTCCGGGCACAGAGAATCCTCGTCGAGGAACTCTACGAGACGGCCAAGACCAAGTCCCTCGACATCAGACTCCCTTACGTCCTCAAGGAAATCGTCTCGGACGACGCCGGCGCCGCCATCGACCACGTGGTCCTTGAGAACGTGGAAACCGGAGAAACCGAGTCACTGGTTGTCCGGGGGGTCTTTGTCCTCGTCGGCACCGTCCCGAACACGGAGTTCTTGCGCGGCACGGTGGACACAAACGAGCGCGGTTACGTTCTGTGCGACCCGCAGACGTTGCAGACATCGGTACCGGGCGTGTTCGTGGCCGGCGACTGCCGCGCCGGCGCCGCCATGCAACTGGTCACGGCCTGCGCCGACGGCGTCGTGGCGGCGCTGCGGGTCAAGGACTATTTGCGCAACCCCCAAGCCTGGGCCGAGATGCGGCCCGAGCGGGCCCCGGCCCAAGGCTACTGACCCCTCTGGATTCTCTAAGCGTATGGGAGCAAGCACATGGCTGAAAACGTCTTGGAACTGACCGATGCCAATTTCACCGCCGAGGTCGAGCAGGCCCACGGCGTGTGCCTGGTCGATTTCTGGGCCGAGTGGTGCGCCCCGTGCCAGATGGTGGGCCCCGTTGTCGCGGAACTGGCCGGCGAGTACGCCGGCAAGGCCAAGGTCGGCAAAGTCGACTGTGACCCCAACCGCGAGACCGCCGGAAAGTTCGGCATCACGGCCATCCCGTCGCTCATCCTCTTCAAGGACGGCCAGGAAATGAAACGCTTCGTCGGCATCACGTCCAAGGACGACCTGAAAGCGGCACTCGACAAGGCGCTGGGGTAGGCGGCCCCGGCGGCGCGCGGCGCCGCATCTCCGACCCTCGGCGCCGTGGCTCCGCCCGGAAAGACAGCCATGGACCGTGACGAACTGCTGACGCGCGTCAAGCGCGCCCTTCAAGACGCGTTCGGCGGGCGCCTGCGCGGCGTCGTCCTGTATGGTTCCGAGGCGCGCGGCAAGGCCGAGCCCGACAGCGACATCGATCTGCTCGTCCTGCTCGAGTCCCAGGAGAGTTACTGGGACGACGTCGGCACCTGCATTCATGCCCTGTACCCGCTTGTTCTCGAGAACGACGGTCGGCCGATCGACGCCAAGCCGGTAACCGTCGAGGAGTACGAGGCGCAGGAGTGGCCGCTTTACCAGGCCGTCAAAGAAGAGGGGATTCTGCTGTGAGCAAAGTGGCTGCTGACTTCTGGGAGCGATCTCTGGATTCACTGCGCGTTGCGAGACGGATCCTCTCGATCAGCCCGGATAGTGCGGCTCCGGCGGCCTATTACGCGGCCTTCTATGCCGTATCGGCCCACTTCGCCCTTGGCGGTCGTACGTTCCGAAAACACACCGCCCTTCAGGCGGCCGTCCACCGGGACCTCGTGAAAGGCGAAGGCTGGCCTGCTCATCTCGGAAGCGCGTACACGCTTTTGAATGAACTGCGAGACGTGGGCCACTACGGAGGCACGAAGCACGTGACGCCCGAGGAAGGCCGCCCGCGCCATCGACATGGCCGAGGAGATTGTCCGGACGGTCGCGAACGAACATCCGCACGACTTCGCCGGTCTGGACGACGTATGAGAGGGCGGCCAGGGCCCCCGTCCAGGCGATTCAGTCTTCCCCCTCGCCCGGCAGGTCGCAGGCGTCGGGCGTCCACTCGGGCGGCTCCGGTGCGCGCAGGTACGCGTCGATGTCGCGAGCGGCGGCCTGGCCGGCGCCCATCGCGGTGATGACCGTGGCGGCCCCCGTCACGATGTCGCCGCCCGACCACACCCGCTCCTTCGTCGTGCGTCCCGTGGCCTCGTCGGCCACCACGGTGCCCCATCGGGTGGTCCGGAGGTCGGGCGTGGTCTGCGGCACGATCGGGTTGGGCCTGTTGCCGATGGCGACGATGACCGTGTCGACGTCGAGGATGAACTCGCTGCCCTCAACCGGCACCGGGCGGCGGCGGCCGGACTCGTCGGGCTCGCCCAGTTCCATCCGCAGGCACTCCATGCCGACGACGCGGCCGTCGGCGTCGCCGAGGACCCGCGTCGGGTTCGCCAGGAAGGTGAACTCCAGGCCCTCCTGCTCGGCGTGATGGACCTCGGCGGCGCGGGCGGGCATCTCGTTGCGGCTGCGACGGTACACGACGTACACCACGTCCGCACCCAGCCGCAGGGCCGTCCGCGCCGCGTCCATGGCGACGTTGCCCCCGCCGACCACCGCCACGCGTTTCGACCGCGGGATAGGCGTGTCGGACCGCTCCGGGTCGTAAGCCCCCATCAGGTTCGTCCGCGTCAGGTACTCGTTGGCGCTGAAGACGCCGACGAGGTTCTCGCCCGGCACGTTCAGGAACATCGGGGCCCCTGCCCCGACGCCGAGGAAGACGGCGTCGTACGCCTGGAGCAACTCATCGACCGTCTCAAGTTTGCCGATCACCGTGTCCGTGACGATGCGGACGCCGCGCGCCGCCAGCCGGTTCACCTCGTCCCGGACGATCGCCTTCGGCAGGCGGAACTCCGGGATGCCGTAGACCAGCACGCCGCCCGTCTTGTGCAGGGCCTCGAAAACGGTCACCGCGTGGCCGCGCGCCGCGAGTTCCCCCGCGCACGTCAGGCCCGCCGGACCCGATCCGACCACCGCAATGCGTTTGCCTGTGGATTCGGGAAGCGGCGGCGGCGGACAACTGCCGTGTTGGCGTTTCCAGTCGGCGGCGAAGCGTTCCAGGTTCCCGATGGCCAGTGGGTCGCCCTTCTTGCCGAGGACGCAGAGTTGCTCGCACTGGGTTTCCTGCGGACACACGCGTCCGCAGACGGCCGGCAGGACGTTCACGAGCAGGATGCGGTCGGCGGCCTCCTCAAACTGGCCGTCGGCAATGAGTTTCACAAAGCCCGGGATGTCGATGCCGACGGGGCAGCCCGCGATGCACTGGGGCTTCTTGCACAGAAGGCACCGCCCGGCCTCGGCCTGGGCCTCCTCGGGCGTGTAGCCGAGCGGGACCTCGTCGAAATCGCGGACCCGCTCTGAGGCCGGCCGCTCCGGCATCGCCACGCGGCCCGGGCGGTCCGTCTGGTCGCCTGTTGCCTCCGTCATGCCGAGACCGTCTTTCTCTTCTGCGTCGTCCGCCCTAGCCGCGTTCGGGCGGCGGCCCGAGTCCGATGCGGCAGGCCTCGTAGTCGCGCCGCTCGCGGTCGTGGTAGGCGGCCAGGCGGCGGGCCAGCAACTCGAAATCCACCTGGTGGCCGTCGAACTCCAGACCGTCCACGCAGGCGAACTTCGCCTCGCCCCCGACGATGACGCGGCACCCGCCGCACATGCCCGTCCCGTCTACCATGATCGGGTTCAGGCTCACCACGGTCGGCAGGCCCGCCTCGCGCGTGACCCCGCAGACCGCCCGCATCATCGGCACCGGGCCGATGGCCCAGACGCGGTCGAACGTCTTTCCCTCCGCCAGCAGGTCCGAGACCAGGTCGGCCGCGTATCCCTTGCGGCCGTACGTGCCATCGTCGGTGGCCACGCGGACCTCGTCGGCAAAGGCGCGGAACTCGCCCTCGAGGATGACCAGGTCCTTCGACCGCGCCCCGACGGCGACAACGACCTCGTTGCCGGCTGCCTTCAGGGCCTTGGCAATCGGATACAGCGGGGCGACGCCGATGCCCCCGCCGACGCAGAGGACGCGGCCGTACCGTTCGATCTCGGTGGCCCGACCGAGCGGCCCTACAAGATCGAGGATCGCGTCGCCCTCGTTCAGTTCGGCCAGCAGGGCCGTCGACTTGCCCACCACCTTGAAGATCAGCGTGATCGTTCCCGCCGACGGGTCGCTGTCGGCGATCGTCAGCGGGAACCGCTCGCCCCGCTCGTTCACGCGGAGGATAACGAACTGGCCGGCCCGGCCCTTGCGGGCCAGTTTCGGGTGGACCACGTCGATCCGGACGGTATCCGGCCCCAACGGCTTTCTGGCGACAATCTCGTTCATGAACGCCGGGTCTCGGCCAAAGAAGTCGTTGAACTGTATCGGCATGCCGTGCCGCCGTCAAGCCTCACCGCCCTGCCCCCCCCGCCCGGCATTTGCTTGCATCCGCCACCTGCGGGTGCCATGATGGGAATCGACGTACGGGCATCGGGGCCCGGGAGGGGACCCCAAAACGCATTCGGCGATTCGAGGCCGAAGATACTGGTCCAAAGTCCCGGGCCCGGTGCCCGGTTGGTCGTTGGTCAACTGTCACTGGTCACTTGCTCACAGGCGTCTGCGGACGCCGCGTTGCCACAAAGGACGAGTGACAAATGACGCCGTTCAATCCACGGAGCCCCGTCATGCCACGTGCGACCCGGCGGACTGCAGCCGCCCTGCTCTGCCTCGCCGCCGCTTTGGCGGTGGCGGCCGAAACGAAGGAGCAACTCACGGCCAAACTGTGGCCGAAGGGACGCGTCGAGGCGGCGCTTGCGGCCGTCGAGAAGCAGAAGGCCGCCGGCTTGCTCTCCGACGCCGCCTACGCCCGGCGCAAGACGATGCTCGAATCGCGCCTCGCCGGCACGTACGAACCAACCATGCTCTCGGCGACCGACCCGCCTCTGAACTTCATCCAGAACGGCGGCTTCGAGGACATCAACCGCAACTCCGCCCCCAACCGCAGCCGCTGGCTCTGGTGGAGCGGATGGTCCTGGGGCGGCGACTACGAGAACCGCTGGGAGGACCGCCCCGACTACGTCCATTCCGGCACGTACTCCGCCCGCATCACCTGCAAGGGCAGCCCCGGCCGCATCGGCATCATGACCCCCAGGCTCCCCATCGTGCCCGGGGCCACCGGGTACGTCTTCACCGTCTGGGCCAAGGGCGAGGGCGAGAACCAGTTGTTCCTGAACTTTGAGTCCGGGGCGCGCGGCACCCTGCGCCAACGCATCGGCACGGAGTGGGAACTGGTGACCCTCAACGGCCAACCCGACCCCGGCGCCGAGACCTACGGGCTCTACATCTACGTTACCGGCAAGGGAACGATCTGGCTCGACGACGCCAAACTCGTGCCCGCCGGCGGCCACGCAGAGAATTGAGGTAGGGGCATGACCAGCCCCTGCCGGCAGGCGGGGGTACGAGGATCGACACCATGCGACACGCAGCGATCGCACTGTTTCTGTTGACCTTCTGCGACGCCGCCTTCGCCCAGATCGACCTCTACGTCACCGACACGATGGCCGCCCAGGACAAGTCCA
>Ga0111188_1407_pt1 | contig 13202 bp, 9 predicted proteins | sample DeeMarSWOR324_28_FD_80358 | JGI IMG/M metagenome (GOLD analysis project Ga0111188, IMG submission 80358) | Planctomycetes bacterium SM23_25
AAACCTGTACCGGAGCCCGCGCCGGCGCCTTCGCGCGTCACCCGCACCCAGGCCAGGCTGCCCCCCCAGTGCGGGAACGCCGCCGCGCGGTACGGGAAATCCGGCGCCAGCTCCAGCTTGTAGTCGGCTGGCACCGCGAGGGTCCTCACCACCGGCGTCACGGTGCCGAAATCCGGGTCCTTCGGAATGTGAATGAAGAAGCGGTATCCGACGACACGCTCCAGGAACTCGTGTACCCCGTGCAGAGTCCCCCGGTCCACCTCGCGGCGGATATTGTCTGCGCCGGCAGGTTTGACCTCGCCCAGAATGGCTACGCCGCGCGCGAAAGTGACGATTCTCAGCCCCTCCGGCTTGGCGGGCAAGGCTAGCTTGTGCTTCTCGCTTAACGCGCTGCGCCCCACCAGCAGCAGTGTTCCCGTCGCCGGCGCCTTGACGGCCGGCACGATCTCCAGGCGCGCGCCGCTGGCCTTTTCCTCGGCTGCGTCCATCTGCGTCATCGAGACGGTCTTCCTCGTCTTGGGGTCGCGCCTGCTGAGCGGAATGTCGGTCGGCTCATCGGCCACCACGATGGTGGCCGCCGGTCTGCCGTCCTTCACAAGCGTAATGGGCGCATCCGCCACCGCTGGGGCCGCCAGCCAGAGGAGGCAGCCTATGAGTCCTGCCGATCTGTCGATTACCATGGTGCAGTATCCTCTCCGGAGTTTCGGCTGTTGACGGGTCAATCGAGACCCAAGCCATTGCCTTTGGTGCTTTTCAGGAGATCTTCGATATCCAGAGCGTCGGCAGCCATATACGCCTCGATCTGCGCCGTGCGTACGGTGCCGTCGGTGCGACCCAGGTTGCTGTCGTGACGCCCCGCCCAGGTGTAGCGTATCCGGTCGATATCGAACGGCGGGCACACGAATATGTTGATGAGCTGCGTGTTGCGGACGACACGGCCGAGGCGCGACCACTGGCCGCCGGCGGCATTGCGAACGTCTACCTGGTAACGCATTGCAGTGCGTTCGCGCACGCTGTCGCCGCTGGGAACGGGCCCCGAGGCGTCCTCATAGATTACGACGGCTGAGAGCTTCCGAGGCGATTTGAATCGCACAAGCACCTCGGCTTTGTCCACGCCGCCGGCTTTGGCCCAGCCCGTCTCCTGGTTCGCGATGAGGCCGTTGACCACCCGCAAGGCGGCAACGGGACTGTTAACAGGGCTGTCCGATGTCCTGTTATTGCCGTCTTGCCACGGAAACGCCGTGCACGTCACTTCGCCGGCAGGCGTGGAAGGGGCTGTGGGGCCGCCGTCAAACAGCAGATTCCGCCCCGCAAAGCGTATGGCCGACACGACGACGTCCCCAAGCAGGACTGGGATCTCGCTGGCCGGAACGTTCTCATAGGTCAGGATCTCGCGAGCAGTGCGGCCCGGCCGCTTGTCGACGGTCTTGCGGGGCAGAACCGCGCGAAGGGTCAGCGTGACTTCGCCGGCCGCATCCGCGCGAAACGCGGCCCGGCGACGCGTCAGATATCTTCCCAACGGCAGACGCGCCGTATACGGCAGGTTTTTCGACTTCCCCCGTCCTACGGTCGTCACGGCGACTTCAAGCCGCAGCAGAGGCGTGTGATGGGCCGGGTTGGCGACGGCATTCAGCATCTCGACGAGATAGGTCGCTCCGGCTTCGACCCTGAAGGTGAGCTTAACCGGCTCGGTCAGCTTGCAGACATACCCGGGCTTGGCCGGATCGGGCGCGGCCGGCTTGGCCGGCTTCAGCAGCCTGCGCATGCGCTCGGGCGGCGCCAGGTTCGGGCCGAACGGGACCTTCTTCGGGTCGAGCGACGCGAGATACGATGGCTCGGGCGGTACGGGCGGGATCGCCCGCGCGGCATCCCGCGGGACAGAACCCATTCGCTGCTGACGCGCAAAGCGTTCTCCGGTGGTGACGTTGAACGGATTGAGATCGACGCTGTGCAGACACTTGCCGTCGTCGGCGTTCAGGAAGTGCACCACGCCGTCGTGGCCACCGACCACGACCGTTCGGCCGTCGGGCGAGAAGCACACGCCCTGTCCGGCAGGAATTGCCGACTCCCAAAGCAATGTCCCGTCCGACCCGAAGCGCATCGTCCGGTCGCGCGCGGTGGCGATCGCGAAGGACCGGCGATCGGGCGAGAGCGTCACTGCAATGACCCGGCCGGGAACCGTCAAGTCCCGATCCCCGCCGCCGTCGAGCGGCCGGATATACACCCGGGCCGCACGTCCTTGCCGGTCGAAATGGCTGTTCTCGACGATGAGCATCGCGTCGCGGCCGGGAAGCTGGAGGACCCAATCCGCGCTGCCGGTCAACGCGCTTGTCGCGGACCCTGTCTTTCCGTCGGCGGCGAGGATCTCGTGTGTCTGGCCTTGGTCGTCGATCACCAGGAAGCGATCCTCCAAGGCGACGACCTTGCCCTCGTTCAGCATCATGCCCTTGTGCTGCCAGAGCAGTCTGCCGGTCGCGGCGTCGATGCCCATGACAGAGGGATTCCTTTCGGTCGATGCATACAACATCCTGTGCACGCCGAACGCTGCGACCAGCAGCACGCGCCCGTTGCCGCTGACGGCGCGCGGGAACATGCCGCGCGGATACAGCAGGTCGGGCGCGACGTCGCTGTCCTCAAAGCGCCAGAGCAGGCGGCCCTGCTTGTCCAACGCATGGACGCGGTCAGAACCTCCCAGATAGGTTACGCCCGTCCTGCGGCTGTCCAGGCGGGTCGCGGCCTTGACGACGGGTCCGCCGCCGTTGCCGGGCCTCGGAAGGTTGTGCGGCGGCTCCGCCGACGCCGTGTTGAGCCATCCGCGGTCGAGGCAATATAGATAGTCGGCATCCCACAGGCGGATCCATAGGGAGGTGTTGTCCACAGGCAGGAGGTCCCCCCGCGCCCGATTCCACCAGTTGGGGAACCCATCGCGGACCGGCCATACGACGCCGTCGTCACGAACAGGCGGCTGCCGTCCGGCGAGAAGGCGATGTCCAGGACGGGCGTGCCGAACTTGCCCTCCACCATGCTCTTCAGCGGCGCCGGAGCGCCGCCGCGCGTAATGACCGGCTTTGTACCCGGCTTGAGGGTCGGCATTGGCGCGGGCGATGACGACGGCACGGTGGCCAGACAGGCGACGGCCGCCTCCGCCCCCGCCGCGTCGCGGCAGCCCACGTAGAGCCCGTCGCAGCCGCCCCTGAACGGCGACCACAGATAGTGAATGAAGAAGCCGCCGGGCGCCGGATGGGAGTCCGTGGGGACACGCCGAAGGTAGGGCTTGAGATCGGCCAGGGCGCGATGATCCGAGGGCGCGCCGAAAAGGACGACGTCGGCGTCGTGCCGCAGGCGCGGGCCGTACTCGTCATAGCCGCAGCGCGGGTCCTCAAAGCCGTGCTTCTCGGCAACCCAGGGCTGCAGGCCGACGCGCCAGGCAAAGGCGGGGCCCGCCTTGAGGCCCTCGATGACGTCGAGGTTCTCCTTCAGCAGATGCCATCGCAGACGCAGCGGCCGGATGTCGGCCGGATCCCAGGTCAGAACGCGGGCCTTGCGCCCGCACTTCTTCAGCAGCGCGGCCAGACGCTCGGCAGCCGGACGCAGCGCGTCCTGCTGTTCGTCCAGGACCACCGTAACCGGCCCTTTGCGTTGGGAGAGGAACGCGGCAACCGGTCCGGCTCCGCCGATCAGATCGGCCGCCGCCCGTGCCGTCACGACGGCCGGCGCGGCGGGGGTGACCGCCTGGGTGGCGGTCGAACCGATAACCAGGTCGCGCACGCAAAGTTCGAGCCGGGCCTTGCCGGACAGGGCCGGTACGGGGACGTCGAGCGCCGACTCGGGGCCGAGCGCGGCGAACTTGTGGAAGAGCGTCGCGCCGTCCGGCCCCCTCAAGGCCACCTCGAAAGGCATGGGGTCGGCCAGCGGCCTGTCGCCGGCGTCGGCGAGCCAGGCGGTAAGGCGCAACGTGTGGGGCGCCGTCCGCTCGGCCCGGATGGCCATGGCCTCGGGCTTCCGCCTGGTCAGCAGGTAGACCGCACCTTCGAGGCGGGTGAAGTCCACGGCGACACGGCGGCCTTGCGTGGTGTCGGCCACAGGCGCGGCCTTGCTCGTCAGCAGATCGTGGACGTGCCATCCCTTGTCCACCCGCAGCTCGCCGATCCTCGGCAGGACGTGCGCCTGGCGCCATCGGCCCTCGATTTCAAACGGCACCTCGGTCTTGTTGAGCACGAAACACACGATCGAGTCCTTCCCGGCCAAAGGCGAGAGGATCACACTCGCGTCCGGCGTGGTGACCGGGATGCCGGGTGTCCGGGCGAAGGCCTCGACCAGGAACTTCTCGCGCGTTTCCTTGAAGTTCTTCCAGAGGTGGGCGAACTCCCACTCGCCTTTGGGGCTGCCCAATCCCCAGCCGCCGTGAACGTGGGTCTTGTCGTACGCAAAGCCGAGCTTGCGCCCGGGCAGGTCGGCATTGCACGCATCGTCCTTGATGATGACGCCGCCGCGGGCCTCGAAGGCGCGGACTGCTTCGGCGATCTTGGGCAGTTCGAACGAGTCCAGGCCGGCCAGCAACAGCACTTTGTACTTGGACAGCGCCCCGGCGAGGACGTCTTCGGGCGAGACAACCATGCCCGGGCGGCGCATTCGCGCCAGATCGTGCAGGATCACACTTGCCCGGTTGCGATTGTCGTTGAAGTACACGGCCACGTCCGGCAGCGGGTCGAGTGCGGTGAACCAGGAGCCGAATCGCTCGAAGAGCCGCAGCAGCGCCTCGGCCTGGCGATTGTCCTCTTGGAAGCTCAACGCGAACCCGTCGAGCCCGCGGCCGGCCGCGCCAAAGGCCGTGGCGACGTGCTCCGACCGCCAGTTGTGGGTGAAGTAGGCGCAGCAGGTCTTCTGCCCCTCGGGGTTTCCCATGGCCAAGAAAGCCGGCGCGCGGAAGTTGCCCCAGGGCGGGATGCAGTAGTCGGTGTAGTCGATCGCGTCGCGGTGCGTCAGGTTCGAGTAGGCCGTGGACGGGAACGACTCCCAGCCGCCAAGCCAGAACGTGGGTTTCGTGTTGTGCAAGGTCAGTCCGGGACGAATCCGGAGGGCATCGGCGAACCAGTACCCGAAGGCGTGCGGCAGCACCGAGCTGTAGGTCCGCCAGTTCATCCACCGCCAGAGGCTTTCTCGCTGCGCTTTCGTGAGGCCGGCGTCTTTGTACTTCGCCATGGCCTCATCCAGGCGGGCGGTGACCCATTTCTGCGACTCTTCGTTGCGCCGCTTCTGATGTCCGTCCATCCGCGGCGTGTACTCCCAGAATCCCCTGCGTGTGGCGAACCAGCCGATCGAGATGCCGTCGAAGCCGGGCAGGTCGGCCCGCGGCTGGACGTAGAGCGCCATACGCCGCCGCATCCGCGCCAGGTCTTCGGGGAGTGTGTGTTTGGGGTTCTGGTCCTCGGCCGGCAGGATGGTCGGATACGGCGGCGCGGCGCGCATCCCCATGGCGGCGAGGGCCATCAGGTCCAGCTCGCATAGGCGGCCAGCGCGGCGTCCAGAGACGCGTCCGCGTCGGCCCGGAACGGCCCCAGCCCCGGCCCGCCGGGCATGTGGTTCCTGTAGATCGTCACCGGCGAACGCGGGTACGGCTTGGATGGTCTTGCCACGGGAAAGAACGAGTAGATCTCGTAATCGCTCAGCGGCTCGCGCTGCACGACGCGGAACCGCATCGGATAGCAGGCGACTCCCGGACCGGCGACGGCCAATTCGTACGGACCCGGCGCCAGCGCGGCGGTGTCCAGTTTGAGCGTGCCGCCGGCGGCGCCGGGGGCGCTCTTGGGAGGCACGATCCGGCCGACCGGCGTTTCGAGGCACCGGCCGCGCACTACCAGCGGCCACTCGGCGGCCGGCCGGCCAGAGGGGAGCTTGGCGCTCCACAGCACGTCCAGCTTGTCGCCGCGCCTGACGATCCCGCGGTTGCGCACGGTGAACAGCGAGACCGCGGGCACGGCCGCCTCGCCGGTGATCAGGGCCAACCCCAGCGTCTGACCTCGCAACGGGCTGTTGCCGTCGTCAGCGACCCACAACCGCCAGAGGCCGGGTTCAGCCGGCAGGGTGCCCGCGAGTACGCCGCCCTGGGTTGCCTTCAGTGCCATCCGCCCCCCCGCCACACCCCCGGCCAGAGCATCGAGGCACACCTTCATCGCCGCCGGGACCGGCGCCTTGCCGGCAAGCGGCGTGATACGGCACGACCACTCGGCGCCGGGTTTGGCCGCCAAGGGCGCCGTTTCGACCGCCCAGCAGGCGCCACCGGCCGCATCCCAGACAAGAATCGTGTGTGGCCTGCGCGGATCGGCCGCCGGCAGGCGGACAGTCAGCTCGCCAAGCTTGAGCGTGCGGCTGCCCGTCACTGGGACCGGCAGCCGCGCCGAACCTGTTGCGGCGCCCGTGACCACGGATGCCGAGCCGCAGGCGATCGTGACGTCGCCCGAAGCGCCGAACCAGCTCACACCGATCGGCTGCACGGCCTTCGCGGCGGTTGGCGCCGCCACGGGAAGCTGAAGACGGATCTCGCGGCCGTCTGGACAACTGGCCTTCGCGTCCGCAGCCAACTTGACCCGCCCGTCGGGGTCCAGCTCGAAACTAACTCCGTTGACCGCGTAGGTGGCACCGGGGGCGGAGGCCGGCAGATAGAGGGTGGCGCGGCGGAACCCGGCGCCGGCGGCTGTCCCTGGTTTCGCCTTGCGCTGCCTGTCGTATTCGGCGAACACGTTGTCCAGCCCGCCCAACAGCGATTTGGCCGCACACGTAAACTGGAGCGGACCGGAGACGGAGCGGCTCCCCCCGTTGATCTTGACCGTAACCGGGTGACAGACTACCTCCACGCGGCGGGCCTTGGCGTCGATGCGCAACCGGCGGTCCGAGGATGCCACCGTTGGGTCGCGGGCCACTGTGAGTTCGATGCCGAACGGATGAAGTGTGTGCTGGCCTTCGGGCAGGTCGAGCGTGACCGAGGCCTTTCGGTCCAGGCGGAACGTGGTCAGGTCCTCGGGGCGCACCTGGTCGGGTCCGCCGGCCGCTTCGCCTCTCGGCTTGCCCAGAGCCCGGGCCGCGGGCGCTGTGTCTCGCGCTGTCGCCTTCGCCATAAGGCGCTGCGACGCCGACCGGTACTCGAGGATGGACGTCTCGCCCACGCTCAGGCCGAACGGCCAGGCCGTGATGCCCCAGCCCCCGAAAGGAGACATCCAGAGCACTTGGCGATGCTCGATGGAGACGGTCTTGCCCTCGGAAGGCGTCACCAGCGCGATTGTGACCTCCGCGGCCGATGCCGTCCCGACCAGCGCCGTCGCGCCGAGCAGCACGGCCGCCAGTTGCTTGGACTTCATGTATACAACTCCTTGGGGTCGCCTACGGCTTCTCGATGGCGAATTCGCAGCGCCCTTCCGGCAGCTCGATGGCGAGGATGCCGTTGGGAGAGTTACGTTTCTTGCTCTTGCCGTTGAGGGTGAGCACGAGATCGCTCGTCCAATCCCGCCCGAGGAGCAGGTAGACGTTGCGGTGCGGCCCTTCGGCGCTGCCGATGAAGCCCGTGGCCGTCTGGGTAAGCCACACGGGGCCCTTCCCGAACACGCCGATCTGGCGGCAGCGGATCTCCGTTCCGTCGATCAAGGACGTGCTGACTCGCCCGTCGCGCAGGCGGGCGACGCCGCACCGGCCGGTGAAGCGGAAGTCGTCCGCCTGTGTCGAAGTCACCCCGGCGGCGGCGACCACGTAATCGACCGCGCGACGGCCCGGGGAGGTCAGCCGAAATGCGCTGGGCGAACCGAGCGCTTTGACGGTCGGCGGGGCCATGTCCTTGTCGCGGGGGTAGATCACCACCGCCCAGTTCCTCCCGGCCGGCTGGCGGGCGGAGACGGCCCAGGCGTACTCGCCGCCTTCGCCCTTCGTGATGGGCGAAACCGAGATGTCCGGCTTGGCCGGAGACAGGAAGATCAGGTCGGTCGCCACCCCGTAGTTCGGCGAATCGATGGGCGGCAGCAGCACCCGGTTGGCCTTTCCGCCCGCGCCAACCTGCGGCTTGCCGCCGAAGGCCGGCAGGTTGATCTGGCTGGCCGCGGGACCGTAGACGATGTCCTGAAGCACGAAGTAGTCGGGCACGTCGAGCGTCGGCGATTTTACCAGCAGCACCTGCCGGCGACTGCCGTTGCGGGTCATCCCCGGCTCGGGGGGACCCGGCAGGAACGGCCCCGTCGGGATGTCGGCGGCCACGAAGTCGGCCAGCGGGCGATGTCGGCGGCCACGAAGTCGGCCAGCGGGCCGGTCCGGAACTCGACGACTTCCCCTCGGCGATGCGTCTTGCCGTCCGCGAAGGTGATGATCGGGTGCCATTCCTCCCGGTAGTAATCTCTCCCATGCAGCGCGTCGAGGATGATGGGCACGCCGCGCCCGAACAGGTGGATGCCGCCTTCATCGGGATGATGGTGCGAGTAGATCCGGCTGGCCTTGATGGCAAGGAAGGTCTCCTTGCCGGACCGGAAATGGTTGCGCAGGACGGCGCCGAACCCCCGCAATCGCCGGCTTCGCAGCACGGGGGTGCGCGGGGCCACGGTGGGATCGGCGATCAGCACGTGGGGTATCGCGCCCATGTGGGTGGCCGGCTTGCCGCGGGCCGTCTCCCACCACGCCCAGGCGGATTCGGCGGCCAGCTGCGGATTGGCGTCTTTCAGGATCCCGGTCTGGCCGCCGTGCTCGAGGCACACGTTCTTGCTGAAGCCGTGGTCGCCGAAGGGCGGAATGCGGCGCCGCCGGTCCTGGGGCTTGATCGGCGCGGATGCGGCGTATGCCGAGAGCTTCGGCTGGGGCGGAGTGAGGATCTCGATCCAGAACCGGCAGGCCGCCTGGTAGCGCGGGTGGGTGGCCGCGTCGAGGATGCCGTTGTGCTTCAGCGCCCCCAGCAGGACCGTGAGCTGCCTCCACGTCCACAGGTAGTAGTTGGCGATGTTCTCCTCGCCCGCTCCGTCCGGGCTGATGTAGTACCTGAATTCCTTGTCCAGCTCGCTCAGGGCGTATTGCATCCACTGCTTCGAGTTCGGGTGATCCGGGAGCACCAGCGCCATCAGGCCCACGGCGAGATACAAGTCGCTGCCGAAGTTGGGGAGATAGGAGGTGCGCCCCTTGTTCCAGGCATACTGCCAGTAGTCGCCGTCGGTGACTACGCTGTATCCGACGCGGAGCAGCAGATCCACCATGTTGCCGCCGGTGTGAGCGCTGACGCCATTGACCGTCTTCGCGCCGCCCTCGCCGGTCAGCAGCCCCTTGACCTTCGACAGGTAGGGCTTGAACGGTTCGTGCGCCTCGATCCGTTTCCAGAGCGATTGCGCCTGCTCGGGCGAGAAAAACAGGCGTGGCTCTCCCGGGAGCTTCTGCTCCCAGTCCAGATGCCAGTCCTTCACTTTGTCCAGCGGCAGGTCGCAGACCTTCGTACGGAGATGCGCCAGGTACGGGTAGCGCGTCTGCGCGCCCCCGGGGTAGCGCAACTGGGTCCATTGGCGCTTGTCGCCGACGGCCAGCAGCCAGTGCCGCACGGCCCGCGCCATGGGAATGCGGTAGTAGGCGTGCTCGCCCGGCTCGTCCACGAAGTGCATCTCCGCGTTGACGCCCGGGGTGAGGTGATGCGGGTTGATCGAGCTGTCGGGATACTCCCAGTGGGCGGCGTCCCGGCATCGACGGAGGGAAAGACCGGACGAACCGCCGTCCAGACCTTCACCTCGTCGTGCTTCAACGGATCCTGGGCGAAGCCGTAGCTGAACGTCTCGGGCGTATAGCAGACGTCCGGATCGAAGTTCTCCTTCATCAGGATGCGGAGCTGGTCGGCCACGCCCCAGCGAACGTAGTTCTTTCCGTGCGCCATGTGCCCGCCCTCTCCACACAACGGGTGGGGCAGTTCCGCCAGGCGCAGGCGGAAGTTGTTGCGTTCCGTGACGTAGGCATAGGGGTGATCCACCACCATCTTCAGGTCGAGTTCGTAGAAGCGGCCGCCGTCGAAGGTGATACGCACGCGGTAGAGCTTCCACAAGGGTCCCTGCTCGACGAGTTCGGCCTTCCACCCCAACAGCTTCGCGTTCGTGACAAAGCGGCTGGTGGCGCGCCACACGCCGTCGGGGCCCTTGAACCCGCGAAACGGGCCCGGCACATTGGCCGCCTTCACCGGCCGATCGAAGCGTTTCTCGCCGGCAAGGCGCACGCTGAACAGGCCGTTGGTGACCTCGAACGTCTCCGCCTTCAGGTCGGTTTCCGTCAGCGATGGACCGGGCTGGGCTGCACCAGCGAACGTGCCGGGGTCCCAGAGCACGGTGTAGTTGCGCGCCCCCATGGCAGGCAGTTCGTCGACGAAGAACGCGATGACGGCCGACTTGACGAACCGCCGCTTCCCATCGTGGAACACGACCTCCGAGAGTTGGCAGGGCAGCTCCTTGCCGCGCTCCACATCATACAGCCGGATCGAATTCAACGTGGCCTGCTTCGCCGGGAAGTCCAGGTCGTACGTGACCAGCTCATCGACCCACCGGTGATTGAGCACATCCGTGAGGCGGATGCTGCGCGAGAACTGCCGGCCCTTGCCGTCGGCGAGCTTGGGAGACTGCGCCCGCGCGGGCAGCGCCAGGCACGGACAGACGGTCATCAGCACTGTCAGGATGTGCTTCATCTCTCTCTCCTTCGATGTCAGACATGTGGTCCTGCCGTTCTGCGTTCTCGCACGGGGGTCTCAATCGGCCCGCAGGACGTAACGCGGGTAGTGCTCCGCGCCCTTGTGAAACCAGTCGCCCGGTTTGGTCGCACTGGAGTGGTGGTAGCGCTCCTTGAGGTCGCCGTTCTGGACTACGGCCAGGATGCGGATCTCCTGGCCGGCCATCTTCCACGGCCCGTGGTGCCGCCGCCGCGGCGACTTCGGGTCCGCCTTGGCCGCGCTCACCCAGGTCTCGCGACCTCGCGGCGCTCCCAGACCCAGCCAGGGCAGGCGCAGCTCACCGGTGTAGCCCGTATCGACGTCGTTCGCATCGTTGGCCGTTGACGGCTTGCCGTCGGCCTTCGGCTTCAGGGCGACCGCCATCGCCAGCCGACGGCCGGTGGCCGCGTCGTCCTGCAAGTACTCGCGCTGGAGTTGTCGACCACCACGCACCAGATGTCGTTGAACTGGTTAGCGGCGTTGTGGTGGACTTCCCAGAAGAACCGCAGGTCGCCGAACGAGATGAAGAACTCGACGACGTCGGGCTTCTTCGTCGGGTGCGTGATGGCGCAGCCCTCGCGCAGGTTGTCCCTGGGCCCTTCCTTCTGTCCGGTCCCGACGGCCACCAGGTTCCTATCGAACGTCTCGTAGCCCACATAAAGGTAATGGGCGTCCCAGGTGTAGCGCACGCGCATCTGCGGCTGCTGGCTGCGCCGGCCCACCTGTCCCCAGACGTAATCGGCCTCGACCACCTGGGCCTTGTTCCAGGCCGCTACCTGGGCCTTGTTCCAGGCCGCTTCATCCAGGGCACCATCGACGGCGATGGCAGCCGAGGCTTTACGGATCGGGATGGGCTCGGCCGCCGCGCCCCCCGTCGCCAGGGCCAGCAACGAACCCAGTGCCGCATGTGATAGCCACTTCATCTGCCACACCTTTCTTCCGGCGGGGGCCTAGCCGCCCGTTCGGTCCTGAGGCCCGCTACCGCGCCACTTCCACCAGTTCCAGATCGTCGAACCAGGCCCTGCCCGTGCCCTCGACGCACAGCTTGATCAACAGGAACGGGTCTCTCGGCGAGGGGGTGAAATCGACCTCCAGCCGGGTCCAGTCGCGATCGCCGGTGAGCTTCTTCGTCCGGCGCGTCGCCTTAGCATCCTGCCAGTTAAAGAAGACATCATCCACCTGCAGGTACGCGCCGCCGTCGGCAAGCCCCTGCGTCTTGACCCATGCCGCCAGGCGGTAGCGCTTGCTCGACTCGCCGTAGATCGCCGGGCCGCCGCCGATGGGCGATGCGGCCTTCACCTGGCCGGGGCCCGGGCCGCGCACGGCGATTGACTTCGTCCCCGAATGTGCCGGCCCTTCCGTCGCGTTGATGTGCCGCCAGATCGGCCCGTTGTACACCTTGCCGTGGGGCACAAAGGTCTCGAAGTCGTTCACCTTGTTCTGCAAGAACCCGGCCTTGCTCGACTGGCCCGTGGCTGGGTTCCTGGGTACCGCCATCGCTTCCAGTTCCCGCGCGACCGTGCCCGGCACGGACAGGAGCCGATATCGCGCCCGCATATGATACAGCCCGTCGGCCTCCTTGGCCTTGGGCGGCTTCATGACTATGTGCTGGTCGTACCACTGGCTGCACGTGGCGAGGAAGACCGCCCCGCTGGTCTCGAGCATCTCCACGAAGGGGTTCATCTTCTCTTCCGTCACGAAGCCGACAAAGCCGCCCGCCTGAACGTCGTCCACGGGGATGTGCATCGTCTTCTGCCATCGCTTGCGGTGGTCGCGCGATTCGCATACCCGTCCTGCCAGCAGGTTATTGAACTCGACCTGCCGCGGTTGGGGCATGGCGAAGTGGCTGACGCAGTTCAGCACGTAGCCGAGACGCGCGTCCCACGCCAGTCGGTATTCGGTGCTCCCACCGTAGCCCTTCTTGTGGCGCTGTTCGCTCTTGAATTCCAGCGTATCTCCCCGCTTCTTGGTGAAGGTGATCTTGAAGGACTCGACAGGCGGCACGGGCGAGTGGTAGCCGCACATCTGAAGCGGCAGTCTCGCCCCGATCAGGTTCGCCCAGTGGTAAATGTCGGGGATCTCGTACTTCGTCCCCTTGTCCACCTCGGGCGAGAACCGGAACAGCTCGATGTGGTTCAGCCAGGTCGTGACAAGTCCGATCCGCTCGTCGCCGTCGCAGATGTACCACCACTGCTTTCCTTGGGCCTCCTGACGGTGCTGGACGGGCTCGAAGGACTCCAGGCGGAACGCCGGCGTATGCTTGGTCTTCGGCAGCGCCGCGAAGGCCTTGGACTCATTCAGGATGTTCTGGAGCTCACCGGCGCCCGCGCGGGACGGCCACAGAGCCAGGCAAACCAGGCCGCCGCACACGGCCACCCATCTGGTGATGCTTGTTGTCATTGTCATCTCTTTCTCCTTCAGGAGAGACGATTGGCTTGCTCTTCTACTGCCGCGCGGCGCGGGCCTTCCTGACCCAGCAGCAACCGCAGATACAGCGATCGTCGCG
>Ga0111188_1043_pt1 | contig 13134 bp, 17 predicted proteins | sample DeeMarSWOR324_28_FD_80358 | JGI IMG/M metagenome (GOLD analysis project Ga0111188, IMG submission 80358) | Planctomycetes bacterium SM23_25
TGGCCCCGGGCCGCCGCGCCCTGGTGATACGCATCGACGCGGGTTGCGGGTTGGTGTCGCGTCTGACCGCGATGGGGCTGGTGCCCGGAACGCTGGTCGCTGTCGTGTCGGCCAGCGGCGGGCCGATGATCGTGAGTGTGCTTGGTTCTCGGTTGATGCTGGGGCGCGGGATGGCGGCAAAGGTGTTTGTGCGGGAACTGGGATACTCAGCGGGGTAACCGGCTCCTCTTTTTTTTGCGAGGAGTGTTTGGCATGCCCAACGTTGGGCAAGGTACTAAAGCGCGGGCGGAGCGCGATAAAGTCACTGTCGCCTTGGGCGGGAACCCGAATTCGGGAAAGACGACTATCTTCAACGCGCTCACCGGCGCCCGCCAACATGTCGGCAACTATCCGGGTGTGACGGTTGAGAAGCGGACCGGCGTATGCCGTCACGGCGACCTATCGGTCCAGGTTGTTGATCTGCCCGGTACGTACAGCCTCACCGCGTACTCGACTGAAGAGCGAATCGCGCGCAGCTTCCTGATCGACGAGAAGCCGGACGTCGTCATCGATGTCGTTGACGCGTCGAACCTGGAGCGGAATCTGTATCTGGCCGTGCAGTTGATCGAACTGGGCGTACCGCTCGTGCTGGCGCTCAACATGTCCGACGTGGCCAGACGCCGGGGCATTGAGTTCGACCTCGAATTGCTCGAAACGCTGCTGGGCGTGCCGATTGTCCCGACGGTCGGGCATACGGGCGTGGGCGTGGATGACCTGCTGGACGCGGCGCTGGCGGTCGCGAATGGTGAGCGCTCGGTCGAGCCGCGACAGGTCCAGTACGGCGAGGAGATCGAGTGCCGTCTTGGCGAGCTGGTGGCGGCCATTGAGCACACCGCAATAGGCCTGAACGGCGTCCCTCGCCGGTGGGCCGCGCTGAAGCTGTTGGAGGGGGACGAGCTTGTTCGCGCGGGCGTCGCGAACGCGGACGTGCTGAGTACAGCGGATGTCGCCGCGCAGCGACTCGAAGCGACGCTGGGCGACAATCCGGAGGCGCTGATCGCCGAACGGCGTTACGGGTTCATCTCCGGCGCCTGCCAGGAGGCAGTGCGGAGCACGGTTGAGTCTCGTCATTCGATGTCGGATCAGATCGACGCCATCGCGACGAATCGCGTGCTCGGTCTGCCAATCTTCCTCGGATTGATGTACGCCGTGTTCCAGCTCACGTTCACGCTGGGTGGACCGCCGATGGAGTGGATCGAAGCGGCGTTTGCCTGGCTCGGGACGACGGTCAGTGGTTGGTGGTCCGCTGGCTCCGAGAGTCTGCTGCGGAGCCTGCTGGTCGATGGCGTCATCGGCGGCGTGGGCGGCGTGCTCGTGTTCCTGCCGAACATCCTGCTGCTGTTTCTGGCGATCGCGATTCTGGAAGACAGCGGCTACATGGCGCGAGCGGCGTTCCTGATGGATCGCCTGATGCACAAGATCGGCCTGCACGGCAAGAGCTTCATCCCGATGCTGATTGGCTTCGGCTGCTCTGTGCCCGCGATCATGGCGACGCGCACGTTGGAGAGTCGGCGGGATCGGCTGACGACGATGTTGGTCGTGCCGCTGATGAGTTGCGGGGCGCGGCTGCCGATTTACGCGTTGATTATCCCGGCGTTCTTCCCGTCGGCATGGCACGCGCCGATGCTGTGGCTGATCTACTTCATCGGGATTGGCTTGGCGGTGGTCTGTGCGAAGCTGCTGCGCGCGACGCTATTTCGCGGCGAGGCGCCGCCGTTCGTGATGGAGTTGCCGCCGTACCGCTGGCCGACGTTCAAGAGTGTGCTGCTGCACATGTGGAACCGGGGCGGGGCGTACCTGAAGAAGGCTGGCACGATCATTCTCGGGATCTCGATCGTGCTGTGGGCGCTGCAGCAGTGGCCGACGCTGCCCGCTGCACAGGTGCAGGAGTTTGCCGCGCAGCGCGCTGCTATCACCGTCGGTAGTGATATTCCCGACGAGACCCGACTGGCTGCAATTGAGCATGCCGAAGCGGAGGCGGCGCTCGAAGCCTCGCTCATGGGCCGCATCGGGCGCGGGCTCGAGCCGGTGCTGCGTCCGTGCGGATTCGACTGGAAGATCTCGACTGCCATGATTGGAGCGTTCGCCGCCAAGGAGGTCTTCGTCAGCCAACTGGGCATCGTGTACTCACTGGGTCAAGAGCAGGACGAGGAATCGACGCCGTTGCGCGAGAAACTCCAGGCGAATTACACGCCGTTGCAGGGCTTCTGCATCATGCTGTTCTGCCTGATCAGCGCGCCGTGCATGGCGACGATCGCCATCACGAAGCGCGAAAGCAACTCTTGGGGCTGGGCCCTGTTTCAGTTGGGCGGCCTCACGGTGTTGGCCTTCGCGGCAACTACAATTGTCTACCAGGCGGGCAGATTGCTCAGTGTAGGTGTTAGCTAGGATGGAGGAATCGTCATGGCCGAGACCGGCGTCGGTGCGATCGTGGTAGGGATTATGGCGGAGGTTATTCTAGGAATAAGCTTGTCGCCCTGCTACCTCTCCCGAGAATGTAGGAGATGTTCGCTTGGATGAATGGTAGTTGTTTGCTCCGCGGAAGAGGTAGACACGGGCAAACCGATCGTCTATGCGCGCATCCTGCCGGCGACTCTGACAGATGCCGGTCCAGCAGTGGTGGATGCCAGCAGGCCGGCCCGCGGTGTCAGAGCCGAGACCGGGAAGCTCCCGAGCTGTATCGATGTAGGCGGTTCTCGAGATGAACACGAGGATTCGCAGCCACAGGTCGAGACAAAGGTACGCGACAAGGAGATCATGCTAATGCGTCAGGAATCACGAGGCTATATCCGAGAGCTTGTTTTGCTGCCGATGTGTATGATTGGGGTTACCGTGCCGGCCAGTACGGGCGTGGCGCAGGTCCAAGATACGGATCAACCCAAGGGAATTGAGAACGCCCGCACGGACAAACGCCGCCCCTCTTCACAGGCAGCAGCTCCGTCCGAGGTCACTGGGGAGTTGCCTGCGCAGAACGGCCCGGTGAAGTCCTGGTGGCAGTGGGAGCACGCCAGCGGTGATTGGGGGGGCGGGCGGCCTTGGCTTGAAGATCGTGGCCTTACGTTCGAGATCAGTTACTCCGCCGATTTCTTCTACAATCTGCGCGGCGGCTTGAATACCAGTGGTGCCGATCAGTACCGCGGGTTGCTGGGAGTTGGCTTGACGCTCGACACCGAGAAGATAGGGCTCTGGAAGGGCGGTACGGCTTTCGTCAGCATGTTCGAGAACCACGGCCGGGACATCACGGAGCGGCATGTCGGCGACTTGCAGGCACTCAACAACGCCGATGCGCCCAATCGCACACGCCTGTACGAATTCTGGTACGAGCACGCGTTCTTCGACGGGGCATTGAGGGTCAAGCTGGGCAAAATGGACGCGAATGCCGATTTCGCCGCACCCGACTACGGCGGCGAGTTCATTCATTCTTCCGCCGGTTTCTCACCGACGATTCCGATACCAACCTGGCCTGATCCGGCCCTTGGGATCGTTGTCTTTGTTGAACCCGTCCAGTGGTTCTATTTGAAAGCTGGAGTTTACGATGCGGAAGGAAGCGGCACGCGGGGGGGCTTCGACACAGCCTTTCACAGCCCGGACGACAGCTTCACGATTTGTGAATTGGGTCTGCGTCCGAAGTTGAGCCTCCTTGGTCAGGAGGGGCTGCCCGGAACATATCGCGTCGGGGGATTCTACCATAGCGGCGAATGGGAATCATACTTTAATGATCTCGGCGGTCGGCTTCTGCCTCGCAACCATCGCGGCAATTCAGGCTTGTATGCTGTCTTTGACCAGCTCTTATACAGGGAATGCCCTGAAGATGATGACGATGAGCAAGGCCTTGGCGCATTTGTCCAGTTTTCGTGGGCACCTTCTGGCTACAACGAGATCACTCAACACTACGGGGGCGGCGTCCAATACGTGGGCCTCATACCCGAGCGTGATGACGACGTGTTTGGCATGGCTATTCAGCACGTCAGCCTCAGCGGCAAGGTCCAATCGTTGGAAAAACGCTATTCGGAGACCGCGATTGAAGCATTCTACAAATGTCAGCTCACGGAGTTCATGAGTATCAAGCCGGATTTACAATACATCGTGAACCCGGGCGGCAATGGTAGAGACGCGCTCGCCGCAGGCGTCCGGTTAGAGATAAGTTTGTAGTGCTAGTACGATGGAGGAATCTGATGAGAAGAATTCGTGTTCACAAGTGGATGGTGGCTCTCTGCACAGTGGGAATGCTATCGCTCACGGGCTGCGGCATCAGCTTGCAAGAGGCTGCGCAAGCCGGGATCTTTGATTTTGTCGCCGGAACAATTACGGAGACTCTGTCCGCCCTCGTACCGCTCGCGGATGTTGTTGGTGACTGTCTTATGAACCCCATCCTTCCCTGAGGCGCGCGAGCGATGAAGATGTCGTCATGGTTATCGGGGAGAGCTACCATGGCGATAGCGCGCTACAGCCGTGATCCGGCCAAGCAAGGGTTGTGGCGTCGCGTGATCAGGGGGCGGAAGCGGCAGGAAAGCCTGGCAGCGTCGTTCGCCGGCAGCACACAGAACGTCGAGCAACCGGCTCATGCTCTAGTGCTAGGCGGGCTCCTCTTCCCGCTTCACTAGATCGCTGAATGTGGTGTTCTTGTATACATTTGAGAGCGCATCACGAACCTGTTCCCACATCCCCCTGAAGACGCAGTACGCGCGAAGAGGACATTCGGCGACCGCGGACTCGTCAGACAGGCAGGCCACCGGGCCGACCGGCCCCTGGAGGAACTCAATTACCTCGGCGACGGTGAGCTCCTCCGGCGAACGGCCCAACACATAGCCGCCCTCGCTGCCTCGGCGGGATTCGACAAAGCCGCCCTGCTTCAGCTCACTGAGTATCACCTCAAGAAACCGCCGCGGGATCGCCTGAGCCTTGGCGACCTCGGCGATCTTCACTGGGCCTTGGCCCTTGTGCTTGGCCAGCTCGAAAACGGCCCGCATAGCGTACAAGGTTCTCTGCGAAAGCTGCATGGTGGACCATCGCTCGACGGTCAGAGGTTAAAGGCATCTTCACCGATTCGGTCGAGATGGTAGACAAAGTGCGAATACATCTCAAGCCAGTGTTACACTAGCCAGAAATGGTGCGGGGGGCAAACGGCGCTTGACATCCCTGCGCATTGACGATAACATGCGTGCCGCATGGAGTAGGAACTCTCTCTGAAGAACGTGCTGGGAGTCTGGGACGGCCTGTTGAGGCGCGGGTGGTTGTCCGTATTCCCGGGGTAGTTGTGTCGGGCCCCGCGATGGCGGTGCCCTTCAAGGCCCTGTAGAGCCCCGTCGCCTGGGTATGCGGCTTGACGCGAAAGTCGGCCGGCGTGGAGGCGATGGCACGGAACGGGCGTCCACGGCACTTTCGGAGTTCAGGACAAGGTCCTTTTATATCGCCTGGGAGAAGTCGAAGCGATCAGGAGTGTCCACGTTCCGAGTCTCGGCTGCGCCTCCGCTAGCACGTGTGGTTGCATCGCAAGAGGCTATCTGAAGGGGTGTGGGATGGCTTCCGCTGCGGCGCGTGGCCGTGACGCTTGAGGTGTAGGAAGAGGCCAGACGGGATCCGGTGTCTCCAGCTCGCGGGAACCGGGTGGTTACTCTCCAATAGTGCCACAATGTCCAGTGCGCTAGCGGATAGAGAAAAGTGTGAGGTGCTCATTATCGGCGCAGGTCCGGCGGGGGTTTCCTGCGCGTACGTTCTCGCCAGAGCGGGTGTGGACGTATGCATTCTCGAAAGAGGGCAGTATCCCGGGGCGAAAAACATGTTCGGCGGAGTGTTTTTCTCCGACCAGATGAACGAGTTGATCCCCGGTTTCTATAGCGAGGCGCCGGTTGAAAGATTTGTGGCCAAGCGGCGCTATTCGATGCTGGTAGACGGCTCAGAGATCATCGCTTTGAGCTTTGAACCAGAGGAGTTCAAGAAGGCGCCTTACAATCATTCTTTCATCGTCAAGCGCTCTGTATTCGACAGATGGTTCGCGAAGAAGGCTGAAGAGCAGGGCGCCATGATCGTCTGCGGCGTGACGGTGACGGATTTCCTGTGGGATGGTGCCAGAGTCGCCGGCGCAACTGCCGGCCCGGGTGATGACAATGCCCTGTTGGCGGATGTGGTTGTCTGCGCCGAGGGGGCCAATTCTCTGCTGTCCGAGAAGGCCGGCCTGCGCAACAGGCTGTCGATGCGGGCTCGCTCGCTTGGTGTCAAGGAGGTGATAGGACTTCCGAAGGGCGTGATCGACGAGCGTTTTGGTCTGACTGGAAGGGAAGGGGCCGCCTGCGAGTATTTTGGCAGCTCGGTCGCGGGGATGCTGGGAAACGGGTTCATCTACACGAACCTGGACTCGCTGTCGGTGGGCGTCGCGGTCCTCATCAGCGAGCTGCATGCGCGCGGGACTGGTCCCTCGCCACACGAGCTGCTGGAGGCGTTCAAGAGCCATCCGTGCGTCGCTCGTCTGATCAGAGGTGGCGAAACGCTGGAGTACTCGGCGCACATGATCCCCACAGACGGCTACCGGAATATGCCCCGGCTTTTCACCGATGGGCTTATGCTGGTCGGGGACACGGCCGGACTGGTGAACAACACCCTGTGCCACGAGGGCGTGAACATGGCCATGGCCTCGGGCATCATGGCCGCCGAGACGATCCTGGAGAGAAGGAAGGGCAGGCGTTACGACGCCAAAGCGCTCGGCCTGTACGAACAGCGTCTGAGCCGTTCTTTCGTTCTGGACAATATGGCGAGCAGCCGTGATTTCGTGGACATGTTGCGCACTAACAAGGAGCTGGTCAACGACTATCCGCACGTGGTGAGAGATGCGCTGGCGAAGTTCTTCCTGGTGAGCGATGTTCCGAAGAGGATCGTCAAGCGTGACATCTCTCGCATGGTGCGCAGCCGGATAGGTTTGACGAAGGCGGCGAGTATGTTGGCGGGGCTCCTGAGAAGCGGGATCTGAGATGTCGGTCACGGGAGAAAGGAATCGGGTCGGCCTGCCTGAGAAGCTCTTCACCGTTCGCAGGAAAAGCCTTAAGGAGTCTCACATCAGGGTCGACGCGCGCCTGTGCCGGGAGTGTCTCACGCGCATCTGCACCTACGTCTGCCCCGCGGGGGTTTATGAGTGGAACGAGGCCGAAGGCCGGGTTGCCATAAGCTGCGAGGACTGCCTCGAATGCGGGACCTGCCGGGTCGCCTGCGAGATGCACAGCATAGAATGGTCAAACCCCGTCTGGGGAGCGGGGATTTCCTACAGGGATAGCTGAGGGCTGATGGCAGCGTGGAGTTGGAGGACGGGTGACAGAATCGGCGCGGCGAGTGGAGGTGTCAGCGGTCGAGAGACGCCGATGACGCAGGCTCTCGCGGCAGCAGGCAAGGCGCTGCAACAATGACAGGGCTCTATCTCATCTCCGGTCTTGTGATTGTCCCATTGATTATTTGCGCCTTATATGCTCGCAACAGAGTCACGCGGCTGTTTGAAGAGTACTCGAGGAAGCCTGTCAAGAAGGGCATCACGGGAAGTCGCCTTGCCAGGTTGATGCTCAACTCCGCCGGGCTGAACGACATCACGATCGAAGAGATCGATGTCGCTCTCAGGGACCACTATGATCCCCGTCAGAGGATAATCCGGCTCTCCCGGAGCGTGGCGCGGGGGGCGTCTATCGCCGCCGTAGGAATCGCCGCGCACGAGGCGGCGCACGCCATACAGGATGGCACGGGCTATCCGCCGGTGAAGTTGAGGGACCGCATTGCCCCTATCGTCGAGAAGACGGGGCATTTCGTGTTGCCGCTTCTTTTGGCCGGGATACTGCTCAGCAGACTTGCGCTGTCATCGTTCCTGGTGGATCTGGCGCTGGTACTGCTGCTAGGGATAGTTCTGTTCTGCCTGGTGACGCTGCCCGTGGAGCTGGAAGCCTCGTCGCGGGCGGTGCAGTTCATCAGGGATAAGGCCATAGTCGACGAGAAAGAGCTCGACGGTGTTCGAAAGGTGCTCAGGGCGGCCGTCCTCACCTACGTGATAGCACTGGCTTTGGCCGTGGTGCAGTTCCTCAATCTCCTGGGAGCATTCAGAAGAAAGTGAAACAGAAAGTGGAGGTGTCGCATGACGCTCGGACAGTTGTTGCTGCTGGTTTTGATCGTTGCCATAGTCTGGCTTGGAAGCAAGCTGAGGAAATACGGAGAGAGGATTGACAGGCTGGAAGGCAAGGGCGAAGAGCGATAGGGACAAAGGCCTTGAGACGTGGCAACAAGCCGGAATTGGACAGGTGCCCCAAAGCGTACCTCAAGTGGTCCTTCGTTGTGGCAGGGATGGTGATCGCTTTCGTCAGTTACGCCGTGTATTCAAGCGTGGCGGATGGCGTCGCGGGTTCCAGTGTGGCCGTGGGGACCGGCGTCGCGGAAGGGTCGGCTCTTCCGCCGTCCGCGTATGGGGCGCAGAGCGTGATACTCGCCGAGCACGTAAACGAAGAAGACGGCTATGAAAAGCCGGTATGCAAGCGGCTTGAGGATTCAGGAGAACGGTACAGTCAGGAAGAGGAAGCCTCGGACGAAGGAGACCGGCCATAGGGCCGTCCCTCCCGGGATGAGGTACATTGATGAGTATCAAGAAAGGGCTTTCCGACAATATCTTGTGGATCCTCGTGGCGATCGTGGCAATCAACTTCCTCGTAGTGTACTGGGGCACGGTCAACTGGGGGCTCTACAGCGCCCGCAACAACACTCTGGCGGGGGATCTGCTGCAGCGCAAGAACCTTCTCCTGCAAGACCCGCTGCGCGTTGCGGATGCCGTTTCAAGTTCGAACCTGACACTGGCATGTGCGGACGACGATCTCGCGTCCGCCTTCGCTTCCGTGAGGCCCGCGGTTGTGAGTATAACGGCCGACCGGGTGACCCAGAGAAAGGGTGGCAGTCTCGCTAGCTCCGTCAGCTTCGATGATCCCTCGATACAGTTTGTCCAGGAGCCCGCGCTGGGGTCGGGCATTGTCGTTGATCCGAGGGGATTCATCGTGACCAACGCTCACGTTGTGTCAAAGGCTCAGAACATCAAGGTGCTGTTGTTTGGATTCGAAAGGAGGGCGTACGCGGCCGAGATCGTCCGTAAGGATCTGTCGAATGACATCGCCATACTGAAGGTACATCCGGAGGGGCCTGTTCCCGCCGCCATTCTCGGGGACTCCGACATGGTGCAGGTGGCGGACAGGGTTCTGGCGGTAGGTTCGCCCTTCGGGTTGGAACACACGGTCACCGCCGGCATCATAAGCGATGACTCGCGGGACCTGGTCATAGAAGGCCAGACCTATGAGGACATGATCCAGACGGACGCAGCCATCAACAGGGGCAATTCGGGCGGGGCGCTGGTCAATCTGAGCGGGGAGGTCATAGGCATGAACACGGCGATCTACGCGCCGACGGGCGTATTCACGGGCGTCGGCTTCGCGATCCCCATCAACAAGGTGAAACCGATTGTGAAAGAGACACTGGCCAGGTGACCGGCAGAGAGGCATCGCTGAAATGTGGCGAGTGGTGGGAGTCATAAGTATCCTTCTGATCGTTGTCCTGTTCGTGGCCCTGAACATGCATACGGCACAGGTCAACGTCCCTTTCACGAAGGGCTTCCAGGTAAGAACGGTGTTCCTTGTGATTGCGAGCTTTCTGGCCGGCTACGGCACTGCCTATCTGGTTGGGCTCACAAAGGATGTGAGGAGCCGCAGGAGATAGTCGAGGGATAATGCCGTACAGCACCGCACATGTAGAGGCGAACGGGGCCAGCTATCCCTTCCTTGCAGGGGTGCTCGGGAATCTGGCCCTTGCCGTTCTGAAGCTGAGCTATGGCCTCTTTGGGTACAGCCGGCTGGTTGTGCTGGACGGCCTGTTCTCTCTCATGGCTGCGACGATGTTCCTGCTGGCTTGGCAGGCGGCGGTGCTGGAGGAGCAGCGCCCTGATGAGAGGTACCCCTACGGCCTGGGCAAGCTCCTGTTTCTGAGCATGGCGGTGGTGGGGGCTCTGGGCCTGGTAGTCGGTATCCATACGCTTTTCTACAGCGTGTGGGTGTGGGGCCGACTGGACATGCACCGTTCACATGTCGGGGCGATAATGGTCACCATCATATCCGTAGTGGCCAACGCGGTTCTCTACCGCTATGTTGTGGATAAGAACGGGGGACCCGCGAGCGGCATCAGGGCGTTGCCGGCGCGCTACAACCGCATCGATGTGTGGATTTCAGCCTGCGTGCTGTTGCTTCTGATCCTGGCGAGTCTCGGGGCGACATTCGTCGAGCGGCTCGGTGTCGCCGTCATCGCGCTCGTTGTGCTGATTGCGGGGATCAGGCTGGTCTACGCTGCTTTCGCCGGGATCATGGACAAGACCCCGCCGCCCAGGGTGCTGGATCGGATAAGGTCGTACGCGCGTAACGTAGACGAGGTGAAGGGAGTTCTGGACGTGAAGGCCCGCTATCTGGGCACACGTCTGCACGTTTACATATGGATCGCCGTTGATGAGAGCATCAGCATGGGCGAGGCGGACGGCATCGCCCGCAGGGTCGAGGTGTGGCTGATGGAGAGGATACCGTCCGCAAGGGAAGTGAACGTCGTTATTGCATGATGATAGGCAAGAACGTCATTACGGCGAGCTTGGTCGGCGCCCTGGCTATGGGTCTTCTATGGGCGGCGTGGGGACTGGTATACGGTGACGTTGCAGGGGCCGCACTGCCGCAGAGGACCGTCGCCGGCTCCGACAACACCGTGATCCTGGATGCGACGAGCTGGGCAGCCGGCTACGGCGAGATCACAGCCCGTGAACTGAAAGAGAGGATGGATGACGAGTCCGACCAGGGGTTTGTGATCCTGGACCTACGGAACGAGGCCGCTTATGACCAGGGCCACATACCTGGAGCCATGAACATACCCCTGAGCCAGCTGGGTTACAGGCTGTTCGCCCTGGACAGGGCAAGCGACATAATCGTGTACTGCAATCTCGGGGTGGGCAGCAGGCTTGCCTGCCAGATTCTGGCAAATGCCGGTTTCAAGGACGTTTACAACCTGACCGGGGGCCTGAGCGAGTGGAACTACGCCATCCAGACAAGCGATGGAACTGTGCGTATTTGAATGGTGGGAAGCTAGCCGCTAGAAGCGAGGGTCAACGATGGTGCACATACTTGTAGGAATTATCGCGATCGTGATCGGGCTGTGGGGAATCGCGGCGAACTGGTATATGTTCAAGGATATGCTGGTCGCCATTGTGCCATTGGCGGTGGTGTGTTTTGGAATGGTGGCGCTACTGGCGGGTATGCGTAGCCTGAAAGCGAGACGGGGAACGGAGGAAGCAGGAAGGTATGAAGATGACGAAAGCACCGGAAGCTAAGAAGCCGAAGACGGCCGACCACGTATCGCCGCTTCTTCGAGTGGAGGGTCTGTTCTGGAAGCTCAAGAGATCGGTGGACGGTCTGGTTGATTTCTATTGCCGCCTGACGAGGATCGAAGCCCCCGAGGCGGGCGACATGATTTCCAGGAAGGCCGACTCTCTGATGAGGGAAGGCCGACTCTCTGATGAGGAAGGGCCGGTATGGAAAGGCCATCGATCAGTACAGCGAGCTGATCCGGATGGGCAGAGAGGAGGCGGGCATTTACTACAGGCTCGGCCTCTGCTGCGAACGGGAGGGCATGGGCGAGGAGGCCGAGAAGGCGTACAAGAAGGTAACCGAGCTAGATGCGGATCACGTGGATGCGCCTTATAGACTGGGACTTCTGGCCATAAAGAGAGACGACGCCCAAACGGCGGTTGAGTATCTGAGCGCACTCGCCGGCACGAACGAGGATTCATTCGATATCCTGTACAACCTGGGGGTCGCGCATGACAAGCTGCAGGACTATGAGAAGGCGGTAGAGGCGTTCAAGAAGGCGATAGCGATTGAACCGGGCTATTCCAAGGTCCACAAACGCCTCGGTCACGCTTATGACGCCATGGGCAAGCACCAGGACGCCATCGAGTGTTTCAAGAAGGCCATGGAGCTGGAAGAAATATAGGGAGAGATCGTCCGATGCCGGAGGCGCTCGGAAGGAACAGCAAGGCAAACCGCAAGGAGAAGCTCCAGAAGATCCTGGGATCGGAGCAGCCCGATCGGAGGGGCAGAGCGCATGCTGTCCGGCGGTATGTTGGTCAACACCTCAGGATGCTCCTGGCGGCGTTGATCATCGCCCTCGTCGCGGCCACGCATATTTACTACTTCAACGTGCTGACGGGGATGAAGCAGGAGGTGAGCAGCCTGCGCGCACAGATAGAAAGCGGCTTGCAAATGAGGCAGAACATTGTCCCCAGCCTGACGGCGGCCGTCAATCGCTTCATGAGCTACGAGAAGCATGTGTTCCTCTCCGCGGTAGACTCGCGCGAGAACGCGCTGAGCGTGTCAAAGGACATGGACAAGCTGATCGAGTCCTTGAAGGAGATTTCGGGGCGGGATGTTTCACCAAGTGACCTGTCGAAGTTCATGGCGGTGGCCGAGAATTACCCGCAACTGGTCTCGATCGAGTCGTACAAGCTCCTTATCGCCCAGATAGCGGATGTGGAGAACCAGCTTTACAACAAGAGGGTAGAATACAATGACACTGTGCGCCGTTACAATACCAGATTGAGCACCTTCCCGGCCAACCTGGCCGGAAAGATGATGGGTTTCGGCCTTGAGCCGTACTTCGCCTGGGACAAGAAACCGGAATGGGCGTTCCCGGCGGATCCGGAGTGGGGCGAGCCATCATCATTCCGGATGGAATCGGATGAGAGTGACCCGGGGCAGTGAGTCGCCCGGTTCGCAATGGATTGTCATGAGAGTGAATCCTGGGCAACTGACGGAACGAAGGATGAGCCTGCAGACGGCAGAGGATCGGGCCCGTGGCAGCCACCTGTAAACAGTGCTATTGGTGCGCTGAACATGTCGGCAGTATAAACCTGTGGGGTAACGCTGGTCTCGTGGCCGTGAAGCTCGCGGGCGGCATACTCGGGCACAGCCAGGCGCTGATCGCGGACGCCGTGCATTCTCTGAGCGACGTCGTCGTGTCGGTGTTGCTGCTGGTTAGCCTGAAGATATCCGGCAAGCCGCCGGA
>Ga0111188_1035_pt1 | contig 12902 bp, 8 predicted proteins | sample DeeMarSWOR324_28_FD_80358 | JGI IMG/M metagenome (GOLD analysis project Ga0111188, IMG submission 80358) | Planctomycetes bacterium SM23_25
AAATGCCTCCGCGGACCACTTGCACTCAATCGCCAGCGGGCTTCGCCCCCGAGGCGCCCAGACGAAGTCTACCTCGTGTCTCTGCTTGTCACGCCAGTGGCCGACGGCCCGACCTTGGGTAGCGGCATACAGCTCGTTAAGGACCAAGTGCTCCCACAGGGCACCCAGGTCCTCATGCCGCAGGCCGGTCCAGCCTCGGTAGTAGCAGACGAATCCGGTGTCGAACGCATACACCTTGGGGGCCGCGACGATCTCCTTCGGGCGACGTCGGTGGAACGGCCGCACGACATGCACCACGAAGGTTTCCTCGAGCACCTTCAAATAGTTCACGACCGTGGGCCGGCTGATGCCGCAAGGGCGGGCGAGGCTGGTCGCCTCGAAGAGGCCTCCCGATTGGGTCATAAGCAGTTCCGCCAGCTTCTGGAATGAGCTGCGCCGCTCCAGGCGAAACAGCTCCTGAATGTCCCTTGCCCAGTACGCGTCCATCCACTCCTGGAAGTCCCTCTCGGGCAGCGCCTTGGACAGGAAGAAGGGCGGAAGGCCCCCGTGCAGCAGGCGGCGCCTGAGGTCGGTGTTGCCGAAGTCCTGCAGGTCCGAGAGGATCATCGGCGTCAGCCAGAGGTCCGTCTTTCGGCCTGCCAGCGTGTCGCGGAACTTGCTGGTCACCCCCAAGGTGGAGCTGCCGGTAGCCAGCACGCGAACGGACGGATAGTGGTCGGCGGCGATCTTCAGCAGCTCCGAGGGCCTGTCCAGTCGATGGACCTCATCCAGGACGACGCGCTTGCCCTTCAGACCTTTCCAGAAGTCCTGGGGATCCTGCATCAGCCGCCGCACGCGAGGCAGTTCGCAGTCGAAGTACTCGACGTCCTCCAGCGATTTGGCCAGACATGTCTTGCCGACCCGGCGGACGCCGGGCAGGCAGGCCAGGTTGCGGTGCCCCCATGCCCGTTCAATCAGGTTCTGCCAGTGCCTTCGGTTGGCCGTGGCCAAGGCATTCTTGCGTATGCTTGTACTGAACGTAAGCCGGTTTTCGTTAGGTATGACCAAACGAAGAAGCTCCTTTCAACGTTTCCCCTAAGCCGACACTGCTGACCTGATCCCAGTCAGTCGGCCCATCGCCCTATTCTGGTCCAGTCCGGCGCAGACCTCAGTGATCCCGGCCGAGCCGTGGCCAAGCATGACCCGCGTGTGCCCCGGGGCGAACTCGGGGCGCGGTTCCGCGGCGTCGTTGCGGCCGCCCGGCCGATCAGCGGGCTCGGCTCGTCCAGCCGCCGCGCCCTTGGGGAGTTTGAACAAGCCCCGTTGAACTTCGTGAACTGCTTCATCCTGCCGTCGCTGCAAGAGGATTTTCTGGCAAAGCTTATGCGTGAATTGGCTTGGCCCCGGATTTCCTCGGAACCAAACTTCCTTCCGCGCGTCTGATGATGAGGCAGGATGTGCCGGGAATGGGGAGAGACCCGATGAGAGCACCTGTGCTCGTGTTTGTCGCGCTGTCGCTGGTTGGGACTCTATGTGTCCTGGTTGCCAGGGTGACGGCGATGGACGGAACCGAGACTTCCCAGCCAACAACCAGGCAGGCCAGTGGCCTCCAAGCGGTCACGCTTCGACAGCTTGCTTCCATCCTGCGTCACCAGGAATGCGATGCCACGGGGGCCGCCGACGAGTTCCTTCGCTTAACCGTGCCAATTCCGTCCAATGAGCGGAAGGCGTCCACCGCGCTCTTCCTGATCCTGCCGTGGGCCGGCGACAAAGCAGGGATCTCAAGAGCCAAGGCCATCGTGTCGGACTGGAATCGCCCGATGGCTGTCGCCTGGTCCAACGAGCACTGGGTAGTGGTCGCCGACTGCCCGCCAGGTGGAGCCGATGAGCATCTGCCTGGATTGACAGGCTGGATTACCGGCGGTCTTCGCGAGTATCGCCCGATCGCTGATGATGCGGCCAAGACTGAAGCAGCCACTCGCCCTGCTGCATCGCGGCTCAGGCCGGGGATCCGGACCGGCCAGCCCGTGCCCCAGGTTCAAGAGGGGCCGCAGGCAGAGCTCGTCTTTGAACGTCCCACCAGAAGGTTCTCTCCTCAAGAGGACATCACGGTGGAATTGCGGCTTGTCAACAAGACGCGAATGAAGCAGAAATACGCACGTGGCTTCGGCATGACAAGTGCCAAGTGGACATGCCAATTCCAGGTTGTGAATGATGCGGCAGTGCGCTGGTCGTGCGAAGGCACGCCTGACCCCAAGTGGCAGAACTACGAGGACATCGTGGTTGAGCCTGGACAGTCGTTGACCATCGGGAAATGGAATCTCATCGAACAGCGGTGTTCACCGGGATATCCAGCCCGGACAGGCAAAGCTGTTCTGCTGAAGGATGTGCTGAAGAGTGGCAGGTACTACGTGAGATGGTGGGACGGCAATTTCCAGATGGGTAGACCGCTGTATTCATCGTTCGTGAAGCTGGAAATCACGCAGAACGGGGTAACTCCACGGCGTATTGTGCCCGATTGACAGCCGCTCCTTGGCGCTGAGGCACCTTGTTGCGGTACTGATCGTCGGGGCGGGAGGCGCGAGTAGTGAACCACGACCGGGCAATGCGTCGATACTGCTATTCGCCTGGGGGCCCGAGGGCGTAGCCGACAAACCGTAGGGCCGTCACTTGGGGACGCCGTCACGGCGGCATTCCTCTCGGTTCGGGCATCTCCAAGTGGCCGCTCCGGAAGAACCCTGGTGCTTCATTCGGCCAAGTATCGACTGAGCAGGCAGGTCACGCGCGTCGTCCAGTCGTGAGCGGTGACACCCTTCCTGCGGTAGTTGTCGGAGAAGCGCGGACACGACGGCTGAATGCCGAAGTCCCATAGCCCTTCGCGGTTCCGCGCCGAGAGCAGCCGCTTGATGGCGGGCTCGGCACTGGGTCTGGAGCTGGGGAACGCTGAGAGAAGCTCCAGCAGTCTCAGCCAGGCGTGCAGGCGCCAGCCTCTCAGCTTCTGCGGGTATTGATCCAGGGGGACGTCGACGTAGACCAGGCCCTTTGGGCAGTCCTCCCAAAGCCAGCGGACGTACGCCGCTTCCACGTCCGGCGGCAGGCGCTCGGCGCGAGAGCCCAGGACCATCACGACGTACTTGCTGTGCAGACGCATCCAGGCCGGCTTGCCGGAGCGTCCCAGGATCTGTCGGTGGGCCTGCAGCTCTGCGTCGAGGTCATGCCGGCCGGTGGCGAAGCTCCGCCGCACGACGCTGGACCAGAACTCCCAGGTTTCGTCCAGCGCCGACGACTCGGGCGCGAACGTCGAGAGCATCGCCCCGGCAAACATGGCCACGCCCGTGGGCCAGTTCGCGTGCCTTTCGGCTCGGTCCGGGATCTGGACTCGCCCTTTGAGCACCGCCTCCAGATACGTTCGGACCTTCCGGAGGACCGTATGGGATCGCGGGAGGCCCAGCTCCACCGCCCGTTGGACCCCTTTTTCGGTCCTGCCGATCTTCTGCTTCGCGGCGTAGTCCTTGGTGTGAAAACGTCCCCAGCTTCCGTCGTCGCGCTGCTCGTCCAGCAACACGCGAACGTGGGAACTCCTATCCAGGGCCTCGGTCGCGGCGATCAGCTCGGCGTCATGGGCCGGCCGTTGGAGAACCTCTCGGAGCAGCCGGACGCGGACAGGCGGATCGGGCGACTCACCCAAAACTCTCCGCGCTGCTTCGCGCAAGAGATCAGCGTTCATACCCGCCCCCTGCTTGGCCGGCCAATCTCTTGACGGCCTTGCCCAGGCTCTCCCAGGCGGACTGCTCACACGCGGCGGCAGCACGGATCGCCTCCGCCCCGGCTGCGCGGCGGTTCGGGTCGGCCCATAGCTTGCGGAGCTCCTTGGCTTCTGTGACACCCGCGCCCTGACCGAGCTGCCGGCCCCATTCCAGCCAGTGCTGCCATGCGGCGTCGTACTGGGCGGCCGCCTTCAGCAGGTGTTCTCCCGCGGATCCGAGTTCGCCAGCGACACTGCGTAGGTACTCCGCCGCCGCTGGTCGGCCAGTGATCTGGCGGTACATGCAGTGGCAGCCAATCCAGCCGGCGTCGAAGTCCTCGACCTTCATGCCCAGGTTGGCCGTGTCGGCGGCTAGGGTCTCCAATCCCTCGGCCCCGTACTTGCCTTCGCCGGGTGCCACCCAGGGCAGGGCTTTTCGGCCGTCGTTGTCCCAGTACTCGACCATGCCCCGGATGACTTCCGAGGCGATCTCACGCGGCAGGGACGGCTCGAACCGTCCGCCGGGGCGGCCGAAGCGACCGAACTGCTTGACGTAGTTCTCGAGCTTGACCCAATCCCACCAGCACGGCGGGTCCCAGCCGCCGACGGAGTAGACCTTCCGTCGCTCGGCTCTGTCGGCGTCCTGGTAGCCGATCAGGATGTAGTCGTCCATGAACGTCGCCTGGATCGGTTTGCCGGCGTCCACGCTGGTCTTGACCACGTGCCAGGCCTGCTCGGCCGACTGGAGCTTGTGGCTGTTGCCATCCGTGCGCCACTGGACGTCTTGCTGGTTGCGTTGCAGTAGCTCCCACTCCAGGCCCACCAGGCGGGCCAGGCGCCGCTCGTGCCGCAAGGGGTCTTCGGGAGGGAAGTACATGACGTTGTACTGCTTGGGGTGGTAGGCGAAGGACGTGGCGAAGCCGGCCAGCACCATCATCGTTGCGTAATCGACGCCGTCGATCCCCATGCTCCGCAGGATGGCCAGGCGAACCACCAGGTTGGTGCGGCGATGGTTCAACGGCTCCAACTCCTGCTGCGTGCGGAGGTAGATCTCCTGCACCCCGGGCAGGACCTGGGTCCCCGGCGGCAGATCGACCGGCGCAGGCGACGGCCCCGCCTGCGCCCGGTTGGATCGCTCGACGTGTTCGATTAACCGGTTCCATGTGGCGAAGCCGTACTCCATCGCCAGGGCGAACTGCGCCTCCTGAAGCGACACGTCCGACGCCAGGAGGTCTTCGTCGTCGGCCGTTGCAAATCGCCGCAGCCGGCGCAGTGCCTCACAGGCGGACGGCACCTTCGCGCGGTGGTCGCGCAGTAACGCCTTGGCCTGCTTGCGGAGGTTCTCAAGGGATGGGCGAGAGGGGAGGTAACGGACCATGGTAGACCTTCCTTTCCAAATCGCCCGGGGCCTGCATGCTGGGCAGAAAAGAAGGTTCGGTGAATGTCCTCAGCGAAGGCGGGCTTGGCCCTTCCCGCAGGCCAGGAGGCGTCCTTCAACCGCCGACGATATCTTCGGCAGAGGCCTCCCCAGCGTCAAGCGGAATCTTCGCGATTTTCGGATCGGAGAAAAGCAAGCCAAATGTCACCAGCCTTGTCGCCCCGAACGTCACTCCGAACGAGCGGCGGAAATGGCTTCTCGGCGACCTGGCCCGGGACGTGCGGATCACCCGCCACGACATCGAGAAACTCTTCTCCGTGGCCGCCAGGACGGTCAAGCGGGACTTGAAAGACCTCCTGGAATGCGGTCTGATCGAGTTCGTCCGGGCACCGCATCCCGGGCACTACCGCTTGGCCGAGCGGTGAGAATCACGCACCATGTCGCATAAGTCGCTCGACTGAAGGCAGTTCCCTCGACGGGTGCAGGAAGGCGTCGAGAAGGACCTAGAAGAACGGTTCGAACTCCGGGCGGCCGGTTCCAGTGGAAAGGCCCGCTCCCACGGGCCTTTTCACTCGGGGCGGTGGGATTGCAGCTTCGCTCAGGCTGCGTCCCCAGGGGACGGCCGGCGCTTGCTGGAATCCCCCGCCGCGGCCGCTGCGCGTCGCCGGCCCGGCTTCGCTGGCCGTCCGATGCGGAACAGGCCGGCCTTTCGGCCCGGCCCGTTTCGCACCGGGGCGGTGGGATTTCGCTTCGCGGCGCGTCGCTGCGCTCCGCGTGAACCCAGGACGCGTCCTCGCTGGCGGCGACAACGGTAAAGACGGCTCGCGACCGACCCCAGGCTGACAATCGCTTCATGAGGCGTCCTTCCACCAAGGGCCTTCCAACGAAGGCCGGAATCGGCGGATCCAGACCGGCGGACACGGCGAAAATGCTCGCCGGGCGGCCGGGCAACAGAAGAATGGATGCTCGCGATGTCTGCAAGCGGGAATCATCTGGACGATCCCGCCTCAGCAACACGCACAGGAGTCTGAACATAAGGACCACGATTGGGCTGCCAAGTTCCGTGCTCTGCATGTTCGCGGATGGAATCGCGCTGCCCTCGGAGCGTTTCCAGGCTGTCAGCAGTTGGTCCAGCTGGAACATCGGCTGAGAGCGCTTCGATGTCGTGGCCCAACGCTTGCGCGTGGAATCGCGGCGTCTGAAACACTGGATCAGGATCCTGGCCCGGCTTCAGGATGCCTCGGCCGGCTGCCGAACGTCATCTATCGTCAGGACGGCGTCGACGTGTCCATGGGCAAGCCGCCGCTCTTTCCTTGGCGCATGATGCAAGCAAACCTAGAGGCAGATACGTAATCATCCACAGCCAGCGGCACCGAGCGGCAAGAGTCACGGCGGAGATTCAGGGCATCTGTCTCTCTATTCTCCGCGCCCTTCGCTGAGTTCTGTCTCGCCGCGTCTGCACGTACCGGCCTCGCTGCTGGTTATCTGCCCGCGTTAGCCAGGCGCTCCAGGAGCGCGTTGCGCCAGCGGATGAGCTTCGCCGAGTCGTCGATGGAGTCGTAGAAGCCCGCCTCCTTGTTCTCGCCACTGCCCTTAGACCGGCTGGTCCTGGCTTCGGTCAGAACGCCTTCCAGGGCCTGCATCGCTTCTGCATCTCTGGCGAATCGCTTCTGGTAGGTGGCGATGATCCGGCGGTCATCCAGTCCTTCGCGCTGGCCCTCGAACCACGGCGACGGGATCGTCTGATAGGCCGTAGGCCAGGCCGTCACGGCCAGGTCACCCCTGCGCCCGGACAGGTCCCACACGTCGTTCCAGTTGTACGCCCAGGCCGTGCAGCCAGTGGAGCCGAAGGCGCCGAAGAAGAAGCCGAAGGCGAACCGCTGCGAGTCGGGCACGCCGCCGCCCAGGCCGGTGTATTGCCAGAAAAGCTTGTCCTTGCCGCCTCTCCTCACGGACTCGGCGCCGGCGGCGCGGACCTTGTTGCCGACGTCGGGGTCCTCGCCCACGGCATTGGTGTTGTAGACGTCGATGTCGTCGATGAAGACCTTCCAGAGATCGGGGACCCCCTTCCAGCCCTTGACGTGGTGGATGCAGCCGTAGACTCGTATCCGCGGATCGGCCTCGCGGATGGCGGCGCAGGCGTCCTTGAAGAACGGCTTGATCCACCCCGCAATGCTGGCCCATTTCTGCGGCTCGTCGTGGGGCGTGGGGAACAGCTCCAGCCAGTCGTTGTCGACGGCATGGGCGTTGACCTGCCGCATCCACTCCACGAACAGCTTGCGCGTCTCGGGCAGGACGTGGTCTTGGCCGTTCTGGGCGGTGCACCATTGGTTGAAGGTCATCTTCTGATCCAGCGTGCCCAGGTGGGCGAAGACCCTCAGGGTCCGCGGCATCTTGGCCGAATCGCCCCCCAGGTACCAGATCGCGCCGGTGAAGCCGCGTTTGCGGGCGCCCTTCATCCAATCGTCGGGGTAGGTGAAGTCAAAGGCCAGCTTCCCTTCCCGCAGCGCCACCGGCGGCGCGAAGCCGGCATACCACAGCAGAGCCCCGCCGTAGTTGTAGCGGCGCTGGAACTCCACGTCGTGCAGCGGCGGCAGCCGGTCGTAGCAGCCGAACATCGTCAGCCCCGCCTCGTCCATGGTCAGCAGGTCCACCGGCAGGACTTCCACCTCCAACGGCAGCTCCGCCTTGCCCTCTTTGGCGGTGATGAGGATTTTCCCCTTGTACGTCCCTGCGGCGCTGACCCCGCGCTGCGTCTCAATGTTGAAGAAGAACCAGTGTGACCGCCCGGCCGGGATGTCCACCGCGTACGCCGGCCAGAGCCTCATCGGTGCCCACTGGCCGTCCAGCAGCGCGTACTCGGCTGTGCGCCGCTCGACGGTCGCCTGGAGCGTCCTGCCCGAGGCGCCGGTCAAGGGGGTGACCCGGTAGTCCACGCCCGTCAGGGCGGCATTCGCGTAGACACCGAAGGAGCCTGGCTCCAGCTCGTCCAGGCACATACGCACTTTCACCGGCTTGCCCATCTGCCCCGGGACGCCCGCGCAGTTCTGGAACAGCCGGCAGGACGGTTCCCACGGGAAGGCCGCCAGCGGGCCCGTGACGGCCGGCGGATCCTTGACCGCCGGGGGAGGATTCTGCACCCGCGCCGCCGCCTGGGCGCCGGCGATCAGCGCTCGGCACTCGGCGTAGAACCGCTCTTCATCCTCCGGGACGGCCTTCCGCACCGCCACCGAGGCGACAGGCAGATCGGCCCCCGCCGAGATCGCGAACGCAGTCATATCCGGCGCGTTGCGTGCGGGGTCCAGCGTGCTGACCAGCCGGGCGACCATGTCCCACGGCACGGGGATGCCGGCGGTCTTCCACTGACCGTCGTTGGCGCCGCCGAACTGATGGATGGCCGAGTAGCCGAAGTTCCTGCCGATGCCGCTGAAGACGTGAAACGCGGCGGGCTTGGCAACGCTGTCCCTGTAGCGGACTTCAAGAACGAACCGCTCCCCCTCCGCCGGCCGGAGCCGGTCCTCCTTCCACCAGGCCTTGACTCGGGCGGCCGCGAACTTGCCCGCAAGCGCTTGGCGGAACCGGACGCCGCCTTCGGACACCGGCTTGGACCATGCGCCCCGCTCGAACTGGGCGTCGGGCAGGTCCGCCAAGGCGAACGTGGCAATCGGCGCCGGCGTCTCGGCCGCCGGCGAGGTGGAATTGGCCGCCAGGACCATGATGCCCAGGACTAGGGCACACGCGATTGGCAGGAGCGAGACGATGTTGTACACGGGAGTCCCTTTCGTTGGAACACGCCAGTCTTCACCGGCGCTGTCTTGTGTGCGCCATGTCAGATACACCTGCTGGACGATCGCCTCGAGCTTGAGGGCTTTGAGCGGCCGGGTGAAGGTGATCCTGACCTGGGCGGCCAGCTTGCCCTTGAGCGCGTCGTCAAACGCCTTGAGCTCGACGGCTTTGAACGTCTTTCCGTTGTCCACCGAGACTTCGACCTTTTCGGCGCCGGCGGCCTCGCCGCTGGCCTTGGTCATGACATAGGGCGACGCGAGCTGAACGACGAGCACGGCCGGCCGGCCTGCCCGGCCTCTCCGCTTCGAGAAGGCGGAACTGGCTTCGTGGTCGGGCCGGAGCCGTTCCTGGTGGATACGACCGCGACGACCACGAGAAATGCCAAGAGCACGAACAGGCACCCAAGTCGTTTGCCAGCCTTACCAGCCATGCCCAGACCTGCCCAATCTCAAGGGCTCCCCGGTCTTGACCGCCCTGCCAGTGCCTGTGCCATGGGAAGCATCCTACTGAGCGATTCTGTTGGCTGCAAGCCGGTTCGTCGCGCGGTGGATGCTCGGGATCGACGCGGACGTGGTCCAAGTGTTTGCCCCGCTGGCCCTTGCGGCAGAGGCTCCAAACGCGCTGTATGGCGTTTGGAGACCTCTCACCACCGCCAGAGGATGCAGACGGCGACCTCTGCGCGGCATCCCTTACGGGACTTGCCGTCGGTCCGCGGGAGCAGCCCCGTGGCCTCTGTGAGCGTGATCAGCCGCTCGTCGGGCCCGATTGACCGTTCAACCGCTCTTGTCCGGCGTAGCTCTCCGTGGTTTGGGAGCGAAGCCGGATGCGTCTGGCTCGCTGCATCTTCCATGCACGCGAGCCTATCAGGGGATTTCAGATCACAAAGCGGCCAGAATCGCTTGCGCGCTTTGTGCTCGCTTTTTGGGCCGCTTTGGGCGCGGTACAGCCGCTTGGCGGGCATCGACGGCCCTTCAAGGGACCCCCGGACGACCCCGACATGCTCAGGTTGGCGGGCCTGTAGATCCGTTCATTACCGCATGTGATTGCCATCGCAGGACAACCCGCCCCTATGGATAGAGGTAATGAGGCGCCGGCGAGAAGGCCGAGACGGTGGTGTGCCCCAAGTGCGGGCATGAGTTCGCGCCGTAGGGAGGCCGAGCGATGAAGGGCGACGGCGTGGCGGTCTACGTCCATCGCGGTTGCGCAAAGCCCAGGTGCGCGCGGGAGAGCTACAACGTCCGCGCCCTGACCCGGGGCGGAGATGGTCTGCGACGCCCTGCGCCGGCGGGGATCGAGGTCGGCTACAATGGCGCGGTTACGGTGGGCCGCTACCGCGTAGTCCTGGTGTCCATCACCTCCGGCTGTGACTGGTTTCCGTACGTCGCAGAGCGGGCCCGCTGGGTCCCGAGGCCGGGCGAGGGGCACCCCACCGCAGTACGTCGCGGTGGGGACCCCCTGGTGATCGCCGGCAGGGCCGGCTGCCTGAACATCCGGCCGTTCCTGCCCTACGCGGACGTGTTCTGCTTCGGCCGGGGCGAGGGGCACGTCGCCCCTCTCGTCCGCGCCGCCCTGGCCGGCCGGGGTCGCGGGCGGGGTTTTTGCTTGAGGTCGGCCGGGGCCTGTGCGAGCATCACCCTGGGCCGTTCCCAGGAACCACTTGAGGAAAGGAAGGAGCACCATGGTAAGACGAATGCCGCTGTGGACGACGGGTCTGGTGTTGACGCTAATGGTGCTGGGCTTCTGGCCGGCAGGCTGCGCGAAGGAGCAATCGCAGCCGGAGAAGCCGAAGACCATCCAGCTGCGGTACAGCATCTTTTTCCCGCCCACGCACATCCAGTGCAAGACGGCCGATGCGTGGGCCCGGGAGATCGAGCGGCGGACCGAAAACCGGGTCAAGATCACGCTGTACCCAGGCGGCACGCTCACCAAGGCCCCGCAGTGCTACGAGGGGGTGGTGACGGGTGTGTCGGACATCGGCATGAGCTGCTTCGCCTACACCCGCGGGCGCTTCCCGCTGCTGGAGGGCCTCGACCTGCCGCTGGGCTACCCCAACGGAAAGGTCGCCAGCCGGGTGGCCACCGAAATGGTCATGAAGTACAAGCCCAAGGAGGTGGCCGATACGCACGTGCTGTACGTCCACGCCCACGGGCCGGGAATCCTCGCCAGCAAGAAGGCCATCCGAAAGCTTGAGGAACTCAAGGGCGTGAAGGTGCGAGCGACGGGCCTGTCGGCCAAGATCGTCGAGGCCCTGGGCGGCACGCCGGTGGCCATGAGCCAGGGCGAGACCTACGAGGCCCTCCAGAAGGGCGTGGTGGACGCCACGCTGTGCCCGATCGAGGTGCTGAAGGGCTGGAAGCAGGGCGAGGTGATCGACTTCGTGACGGACACGTCGGTGATCGGCTACACCACGGCGATGTTCGTGGTGATGAACCCCAAGTCGTGGGACAAGGTGCCCCCCGACGTGCAGAAGGTGTTCACCGAGGTCAGCGCCGAGTGGGCCGGCAAGCACGGGCAGGCGTGGGACGACGCCGACGATGAGGGCCGGGCCTTCGTCAAGCAGCTCAAGCGAGAAACGATCTCCCTGCCCGAGGCCGAGCAGAAGCAGTGGACGCAGGCCGTCAAGCCCGTCCTGGACGCCTACGTGGCGGCGGCCAAGGAAAAGGGCCTGCCCGGTGACAGATTCCTGGCCGACACCCAGGCCCTGGTGGCGAAGTACTCCCAGAGCAGCGACTGATCCATGACGAGGCCGTTTCCGATCTCCGCGGCCGGCAAGGCCCTGCACGAGGGTTGCTTCAAGCTGGTGCGGGTGATGGTCATCGCCCTGGCGGTGGCCGCCGGGGTGAGCATCATCGCCATGATGACCGTCACCTGCCTGGACGTGGTTCTGCGCCTGTTCGGTCGCCCCCTGACCGGCGCGGTGGACATCGTCAGCGTCGCCGCCGCGATCGCCATCGCCGGCGCTCTGCCCTACACGACGGCGGTGAAGGGGCACGTGGCGATCGAGTACTTCTTCCACAAGCTCTCCCGTCGCGGGCGGATCGTGGTGGACACGGTGGTCCGGCTGCTGGGGATGGGGCTGTTCGGCCTGCTGTGCTGGGGGAGCATCCGGTACGGCTGCTCGCTGCGGCAGACGGGGGAGGTTACGCTGACGCTGCAGTTGCCGGTTTTCTGGCTGCCGTGGGTCATCGCCGCGTCGTGCGCGACGGTGGTGCTGGTGATTTTGTATAACCTGCTGCACCCGGGCAGGGAGTTCATGAAGCCGTGACGCCGCTTGAGGCGGGCATTCTGGGCTGCGTGCTGCTGATGGTGCTGCTGATCGGCAGCATGCCGGTGGCGTTCGCCATGGGGGTGGTCGGGGTGGCGGGGTTCGCCCTGCTCAGGGCCGACGCGGGCGCCTCGCTGAGCATGATCACCACCACGCTGTACGAGACGCTGTCGTCCCACAGCCTGACGGTGATCCCGCTGTTCGTGCTGATGGGGCAGATCGCCTTCCACGCCGGCATCAGCCGGCGGCTGTTCAACACGACCTACCGGTGGCTGGGCCCGTTGCCGGGGGGGCTGGCGATGGCGACGGTGTGGGCCTGCACCGGGTTCGGCGCCATCTGCGGCTCCGGGCCGGCGACGTCGGCGACCATGGCGTCGGTCGCCCTGCCGGAGATGAAGCGCTACAAGTACGACATGGAGCTGGGCACCGGCGCCGTGGCTGCCGGCGGCAGCCTGGGCATGCTCATCCCGCCCAGCGTGGTGTTCATCTGCTACGCCATCCTCACCGAGCAGTCCATCGGCAAGCTGTTCATCGCCGGCATCCTGCCGGGGATCATGATCTCGGCGCTGTTCTGCGTGACCATCTACATCACGTGCCGCTGCCGCCCGCAGATGGGCCCGCCCGGGCCGAGCACCACCTGGCGGGTCAAGCTGGCTTCGCTGGCCGGAGTGGGCGAGACGCTCATCCTGTTCGCGCTGGTAATGGGCGGGATGTTTTTGGGCTACTTCACGCCCACCGAGGCCGCCGCC
>Ga0111188_1036_pt1 | contig 12880 bp, 5 predicted proteins | sample DeeMarSWOR324_28_FD_80358 | JGI IMG/M metagenome (GOLD analysis project Ga0111188, IMG submission 80358) | Planctomycetes bacterium SM23_25
TCGATCTTCCGTGCCAGATCCTCTTTGCCGGCCGCGCGAGCCAGATCGAGGGCCTTCTGTGCGGACTTGGCCGCTTCGTCGAATTGCCCCCTTTGGGCGTAGTTCGCTCCAAGAAGCTGGTGGAGCGCCGGCGACGTGTCAACATCCGGCTTGAGACGCACGGCTATCGAGTAATGACGGACGGCCTCTTCCAGCCTTCGCTGGGCGGCCAACGCCATGGCAAGTAGGTAATGGGCATCCGCCTTCTTCGGGTCAAGACGCACGGCGGCGGACAGACAAGTCGCAGCTTCGTTGAACCTTCGCGCGAAGAGCAGCGCCTTTCCAAGGTGGTAGCGCATGTCCACCGGCTTGTACTGCGGGTCGGTGCTGTTTGGCATCCGGCGCAAAGCCTGTGACAGATGCTGAACGGCTCGGCCGAACTTCCTCTGGTGCAACAGCGCCATGCCCAGGTCGTGGTGTGCACGGGCGTTGCCCGGATCAAGCTGCAGCGCCTTCCTGTAATGCTCCATCCCCTCCTTATACATACTCTTGACGTTGTACAGAAGCAATCCCAGTTTCTGGTGAGCCTCCACCTTATTAGGGTTGAGTTCCAGCGCTTTCCTGTAGTTGCGTATTGCGCCGTCTGGCTCGCCCCATCTGAAGAACTGATCTCCCGCTCTTAGATAAGAATGATCGTTCACGAATTGCTGGTGGATCCTCTTGATAGCAAGGGGGCCCGTGTTGACGAACTCAGGTATGTTGGCGGCCCGGTCCGGCGCAGTAAGGTGCGAAAGCAACACGGGAGGAGTGCTGCGCCCTTGCTCGTCGATGTGCGTGAGGAAAAGCTGCGTGTAAGCCGAATTAGCTTTCGACGAGAACACCAGCCACTTGCCGTTCGGCGACCAACTGTGCCAGGAGTTCATGCGACTCGTGTTGCATCGCAGCCTTCTAGCCTTGCCTCCCTCGGCAGGGATGATATAGAGCTCGCTGTCGGGCTGAAGCAGCATGTAGCTCTTGGCCTTGCAGAACACGATCCACTTGCCGTCCGGGGAGTACTTCGCGAAGAAGTTGCTCACGCCGTTGTTGGAAGCGCCCTGAAGCGGCTCGGGCTTGCCGCCTTTGCCCTCGTTGAATGGGATCCTGTACAGGTCGAACAGGAAGGGCTTTCCGTCTTCGAGGAACTCCTTGCACTCTTCTCTCGTCAGAAGCACCTTGCCCTTCCCCTTGGTGTGCTTGAGGTCGTATGCTCGGGTCCTGGCAAAAACGACGTACTTCCCGTCAGGGCTCCAGGTCGGATTGCTCTGGACGAATACTGGATCATCTGCTCCTGGCAGCGATTCGAAGGTATTCGTTTCCCTGTAGTACACGGCCAGGATGCCCTTGAGTGGGAAGAACAGCTGGGAGAAGTCGAGGCCCGGTTTGGGAACGAAGACAGACTTATCTTTCACGGTGCTGAGGACGAACCTGCCGTCCGGAGAGACCTGGGAAAGCAGGCCGAACGTCTGCTCCCTGTCCTCCTTCCTGTAATCATTCCACGTTATGATGTCGCTCGTAGCCAGCACCATCTGTTCCGCGACGCGCGTGATAACGTAGGAGCCCTTGCTGTTGGCGTAATCGACGTCCATCGCGAGGGTCCTGCCATCGCTGGTGAAAGAATGGCAGTTTCCACAGACCGGCAGCTTCTCCAGGACAACCGGAGGCTGCTGCGGAGAGGAGATGGCCCCAAAACGCCAGCGGATGTGCGAGGGATCCTTGACCGCATCGACGAAGGGCAGGTTCACCTCGCGGTAGAACAAGGGCGCGCCCACCTCGTCTTGGGAGGTACGGATCGAGATGCGGCCTGCGGTCAGGATCGTTTCGGGCGCGGAACGATTGACGCCAAGGACGGTGACCTTTGCCTCCTTCTCGACGGACCTGCTCTTGATAGCCTCCCACTGGCCTGCATCGGGCGTCCACTTCGGCGCGCGGCTGAGGAAGCTCAAGCGCCCGCCATCGTCCTGGAAATCGATTACGACCAGCCAGGCATCGCACTCGGACCGGTCGTCCTTCCAATGAAACGTAGGGGGCACGATCTCCGGCGGGAACAGCGTGCCATCGAGCGGATAGCTGACCGTCAACCCGCTGTACTCCCCGTCGGCCCTGTAACCGGCCAGGATGTCCTCCGCGCGGAGGTCCGGCTTGCGCAAGACCATCAGGACCACCGCCACCGTCGCGACGGCCACCACGCCGACTCCCGTCACGAGACGTAGGACCGATCTTCGCATAGATCCCACCACGCCGGATGCCCTAGTCCGTTCAGGCATCTCGCTCCCTCCGAAGTGATCGTCAGGAACCGCCTATCTGTTTAGTCGATTCTCCGAAGGAAGAGCTCCCTTCGACGGCGTTAGAGCAGTTCACGACTCTCTTTAGAGCCAAAGGGCGGCTGCGGCTTCGTCTGGCGGCGTCGGTCTCCGTCGGCGATGCCTTGCATCGCCTGCCTGGACCTCCTTGCCAAACTCGTCCTCGCTCCGCCTGCATCTCCAGACCAAATCGTGAACTGCTCTAGGAAGCGCTGAACGCAAGCCCTATCGGAAAGGACCCGCGTCGGATGTTCGTTTCCGCGGGCGACTCCTCGATCGCCGCCGGGTGCACATCGATTCGCACGGAAGCACCCGTTTGTGGTTAATGTTACGCCGCTACGCCTGATCTGTCAACATCCGGAACCGTCCAGCCACGGCCCGCGGCGGCACTAGCGCGCCTGCTCCGCAAGTGCCTCGTACGCGGCGAGGGCCTTTCGGTATTCGGCGAGGCCGTCGGGCCGAAGCACAGGCCCGCAGCGCTTCAGCTCTTCCTGCCTGCGGCGTATGAGGTAGTTCACCTCTTCGCGGCGCAGCCGAAGCGGCCGTCCGGCAATGTCCACGTGCACCGGGCTGCTGTGGGCGAAACGGATTCGCTCGTCCGGCCGCTGCTCGAACACACGGACGGCGATCCAGGATGCCCCGGTCAGTTCGACGCCGGCTGCAAGGGGGCCTCCGTAGCCGCCCCGATGCGTCTTGCGGTTGCCCGCGGCGGGGCGCTTGACGCCGCGCCCGTTGACGGCGGTCTCGATCGGCCGGAGGAGGCAGGCGCTGACGGCCAGGCCGGTGACGCCAACGGAGTGCTTCCTGCCGGCCTGCTGCTGGATCGTCGCGCCGGGCGCCTGCCCAAGGCGGACGGCAAGGGGCCTTGCGTCTGCACGCTCTGGCGGCGGTGCGGGAATCCGCTTAGACTGTGCATCTGAGGCGCACAGCCCTGGCAACATGCTGCCCGGCATGTTCGTTAATCATGTCGGTCAATGATGCCGTCCTATCTGCGAGAAAGGCGGTGCAGAACCATGACACGCGGTTTGCGGATGTTCGTCGGCCGGGTGATGAGAGCGCTGCTCGTCATCGCCGTCTTCTCGGCGGTCGCGGGCTCGGTCTGGGCAGGACCTGGGGCAGCACGCCCGTTCGAAGGCGGTAAGTTCACGGCGGCAAACACGATCGACAGGCTGGTACTGAGGACCCTGCGCGAGAAGGCCATCGAACCGGCGAACCTCTGTTCCGACGCTGTATTCATCCGGAGGGCGCACCTGGATGTGATCGGTACGCTGCCGGAGCCCAGAAGGGTAAGCGAGTTCCTGCTGGACCGCCGCCCCGGCAAGCGCAGCAGGCTGATCGACGAGCTCATGAAGCGGAGCGAGTTCGCCGACTACTGGTCGCAGAGGTGGGGCGACCTGCTGCGCGTCAAGGCGGAGTTTCCGATCAACCTGTGGCCCAACGGGGTCCAGGCCTATTCCCGCTGGATCCACGATGCCGTTCGGGACAACATGCCGTATGACCGGTTCGCTCGCGAGCTTCTGACCTCCAGCGGCAGCAACTTCCGTGTCCCGCAGGTCAATTTCTACCGGGCGGTCCAGGGGCGGCAGCCCTCCGCCCTCGCCGGGGCGGTGGCCCTGACGTTCATGGGTGTCCGGCTCGAGCAATGGCCACGGGACCGGCGGGCTGGCATGGAGGCATTCTTCTCCCGCGTGGCGTACAAGAAGACCGCCGAATGGAAGGAGGAGATCGTCTACTTGGACCCGGCTCCGGCCGGCCCGTTGACAGCGGTGTTCCCCGATGGCAAGACGGTGCAGATCCCACCGGACAGGGATCCTCGCACGGTCTTCGCCGCTTGGCTGGTCGCTCCGAAGAACAAGTGGTTCGCCCGCAATATCGTCAATCGCATCTGGGCGTGGCTGTTCGGCCGGGGGATCATCCACGAGCCGGACGACATCAGGCCGGACAACCCGGCCGTCCATCCGGAAGTCCTTGCCTTTCTGGCTAAGGAACTGGTGGAGGCCGACTACGACCTTCGCCACATCTACCGGCTGATCCTCAACTCCAGCACCTACCAGCAGTGCCCGATCCCCCGCAGCGGCGCCCCCGAGGCCGAGGCCCTGTTCGCCTGTTACCCGGTCCGGAGGCTGGACGCGGAGGTGCTGATCGACGCCCTGAACTGGATCACCGGCTCGCGGGAGAGTTACAGCAGCGTCATTCCCGAGCCGTACACCTTCATACCCGAGCAGGAGCGAACCATCGAGTTGGAGGACGGAAGCATCACCAGCCAGTTTCTCGAGATGTTCGGCCGCCCGTCGCGCGACACGGGCATGCACTCCGAGCGCAACAACAAGCCCAGCGAGGCCCAGCGGCTGCATCTGCTGAACTCGACCAGCATCCAGAACAAGATCGAGCGAAGCGGACGGCTGCGAATGTTGCTGAGGGCCTCCATGGGGAATCGCCGCAGGCTGGTTGACATGATCTACATGACCATCCTGTCGCGCCCGCCGACGCCGTCCGAGCGGGGCGCCGCGGAGAGATACTATCAAGCCCAAGGCCGGGGGCTGGGCATCAGGAACGGCACGATCGACCTGATGTGGGCCCTGATCAACACGAAGGAATTCCTGTACCGGCACTGAGGCCGACCGCCTGCCAGACGAGAGCAAGGAAACGGCGATATGAGCAAACGGCAGATGAGACTGACGACGCGGCGCGAGGTGATGAAACGCGGACTGATCGGGGCGGTCGGGGCGGTCCTGGTCGGTCCTTCCTACCTCCGGGCGAAATCGAAATCCCTGCGCCCCAGGGCCAGATCCGTCATACAGATCTGGATGTGGGGCGGCCCGTCCCACCTGGACACGTTCGATCCCAAGCCGGAGGCCGGCTACGATTACTGCGGCCCCCTGAAGAACCCGATCAAGACCAACGTGGACGGCGTCGTGATCGGCGAGCTGCTGCCGATGCTGGCGAAGCAGGCCGACAAGTACTCGATCATCCGCAGCATGACTCACGGCATCAACGCCCACGAGACGGCGTCGTACCTGGTCCAGACCGGCCACGAGCCCGGCAGGCAGGTCTTCCCGTGTATCGGTGCCGTCGTGTCGCTGCTCAAGGGCTATGATCGCGGCTACAAAGGGTTGGTTCCGCCCTATATCGTGTTGACCCAGCCACAGGGCCGCTTCTCCGAAGCGGGCTTCCTGGGGCCGAAGTACAAGCCGTTCGCCACCGGTGGGGATCCCAACAAGGATCCCTTCGCGGTGGAGGGGATCGTGGCGAGGGGGATTTCCGACAAGCGACAGCGCGATCGTCGCAAGCTGCTGCACTCGCTCGATTCGCTCGGGAAGGCCATGCCGAACAGCGCGAGCTTCAAGCAGTTTGACCGGCACGAGGAGAAGGCCTACGACCTGATGTTCGGGGACGCCAGGAAGCTGTTCGATCTGTCGGAGGAGAAGGACGAGACCCGGGAAGCCTATGGTCGCAATACTTTCGGGCAGTCCTGCCTGGTGGCGCGGAGGCTGGTCGAGCGCGGCGTGCCCTACGTGACGATCAACTACAAGGGGTGGGACACGCACAAGCAGCACTTCGAAATCATGCGGCGGAAACTCCCCGAGATGGATCGAGGTATGGCCACGCTGCTGAAGGACCTGTCCGAGCGGAACCTGCTGGACAGCACGATCGTATGGTGGAGCGGCGAGTTCGGGAGGGGCCCGAAGGTCCAGTGGGACTCGCCCTGGAACGGCGGGCGCTCACATTACGGCCAGTGCTTCTCCGCCGTGCTTGCAGGCGGGGGCTTCAAGGGCGGCCGTGTCGTCGGCGCATCCAATAAGTACGGCACCGAGGTGGCCGACCGTCCGGTCTACCCGCAGAACCTCCTCGGCAGCATCTACGAACTGCTCGGCATCGACCCCGACGGTCCACTGCCCAACAAGCGAGGGCTGGACGTCAAGGTCATGCCGAATTCGGACCGAGGGAGAGGCCGCCTCAGAGAGATCATGTGACAGGAGCGTGAGAATGTCTTTCGTGCGCAGGTTGACGTTTGCGGCGGCGGTCCTGTCCGTCGCGACCGCAAGGGGCCAGTCGGTCAGGAGGGAGCCGCACATCGGCTATCTCTATCCGGCAGGCGTCCGACAGGGCTCTACGGCCCAGATCATTGCCGGGGGCCAGTACCTCGCAGGTCCGGTCGAGGTCTACGTCTCCGGCAAGGGAGTCCGGGCCTCGGTCGTCCGGTACATCAGGCCCATCTTCAACCTCCAGAGGGCACAGCGATCTGTGCTCCTGAAACGCATGGCCGAAGTCCGGGAGAAGAGGCTGGAGGAGGCGGGCGTCGGGTCGGCGATCCTCGCAAGAATGCGGTCACAGGCGGAAAGAGCATGGGCCTGGATGAAGAAGGAGAATGTCAAGGCCGAAGACGTGAAACTTCCGGACCACCAGTTGCTGTCCGACCTGGATAGCAAGAGCCTCAGAGAGCTGATGCATGTCAGGTACTTCCTGTTCTTCCCGAGGAACAAACGGCAACTGAACCGGCAGCTTGCCGAGTCCGTGCTGGTCGAGGTCACCGTCGATCCCAATGCCCCGCCCGGTGACCGGGAACTGCGGATCAGGACCAGGGGCGGGTTGACGAATCCCGTGGTGTTCCAGGTTGGCCAGATGCCGGAGGTCCGGGAACTGGAGCCGAACGACCGGAAAGGGGGCATCGACCTGTCCAGGGCACCGATACTGGGCAGAATGCCCAAGGTACGACAGCTCCTGGAGCCCAAGCCCGTCAAGCTGCCGGTACTGTTGAACGGACAGATCATGCCGGGAGACGTCGATCGTTTCGTGTTCCGCGCGAGGGAGGGACAGAAGATCGTGATCGAGGCCAGCGCTCGGCGGTTGGTCCCGTACCTGGCCGATGCCGTGCCCGGCTGGTTTCAAGCTACGCTCGCCCTCTACGATGCGGATGGCCAGGAAGTCGCCTTCGCGGACGATTATCGGTTCAACCCCGACCCGGTCCTCTTCTACAGGATCCCGAAAGACGGTGAATACGAGCTGGAGATCCGCGACGCCGTCTATCGTGGACGGGAGGACTTCGTCTACCGCATCGCCGTGAGTGAACAGCCCTTTGTCACGCAGGCGTTCCCTCTGGGTGGGAGGGAGGGTGCCGAGACTCTCGCCTCCATCGACGGTTGGAACGTCGCCCGGAAGCGGTTGCCGCTCGACACAGGGCCCGGAGACGGCTGGATACGATACGCGTCCTGCCGCCACGGCGGGTTCGTCTCCAATCCCATCCCCTACGCCGTAGACACGCTGCCGGAATGCGAGGAAAGCGAATCCAACGACACGATGAGGGATGCGCAGCGGATCGGCATGCCGAAGATCATCAACGGCCGTATCGCCAGAGCAGGCGACGTTGACATGTTCCGGATCGAGGGCGATGCCGGCGACAGGATCGTGGCCGAAGTGTCCGCCCGCCGGCTGAGCTCGCCGTTGGATTCGCTCCTGCGCTTGATCGACGCGTCGGGCAAGGTGCTGCATTGGAACGACGACCACGTGCTGAAGGACGAGCACCTCCACATCGACAGGCTCGGGCTGATCACGCACCACGCCGATTCATACCTCTCGGCCGAACTTCCGAAGAAGGGGGCCTACTACGTGCAGTTGTCCGATGCGCAGCACCACGGTAGCAAGGCCCACGCCTATCGCCTGCGGATCTCGGCCCCACGGCCTGACTTCGCGCTCCGCGCGACGCCCTCCAGTCTCCATGCCCGTCCCGGGGCCACCGTGCCGATCTGTGTCTACGCCATGCGCAAAGACGGGTTCGGAGGCGAGATCGAGGTGAGAGTCAAGGCCCCGTCCGGTTTCAGACTCACGGGTGGGCGAATTCCCGCCGGGTGCCATCGCATGCGAATGACACTCACGGCCCCGAACAAGGCGCCCGCTCAGCCGGTCGCACTGAAGCTGGAAGGCATCGCCCGGTTCGGCGGAAAGGCAATCCGTCGGCCGGCCGAAGCCGCGGACAACGTGATGCAGGCGTTCCTCTACCGGCATCTCGTGCCTGCCCAGGAGATGCTGGTTGCCGTGAGGAAGCAGAGATGGCCGGCGCCCCCCATGACCGTTGCAGGGGGCCGTACTGTTCGCATTCCCGTCGGGGGCTCGACGCGCGTCCGAGTCAGAACCGGGAACAGAAGGCCGATGAAGGGACTCGTGCTGGAACTCAATGACCCGCCCGAGGGCCTGAGCCTCCGCGATGTATCCGTTGTGTCCGACGGGCTGGAGTTCCGCCTGCAGGCCGACGGGGAGGCCGTGAAGAGCGGCTTTGCGGACAACCTGATTGTCGAGGCGCTCAGGGAGTATGTGCCCAAGACCAAAGACGGCAAATCCACGGGCAGGAAGCGCCGCTACTCGACGGGCTTCCTCCCGGCGATCCCCGTTGAGATCGTGCAGAAGTGAACAGCCGGCGCGGTATTTCCATCAGCCATTGGCAGCTTCCGTCAGCCATTGTCTACATCCCCGGAGCGCTCCACGAGGGCCCGCAACGCCCTCATCCATGAATCGCCGTCCCGCAAGAGGCCCTACGCCGACGACTGCAGTGGGTTGACCTGGGGATTCGTGGGCTATCTTCCCGATGGCTCGGCGGTGCGGAATGGCTGCTCGGCGTGGGCTCTTCCCCAGGGCCCACCAGGTCCGACTGACCGGCCATCAGCGATCCATCGTATTGGCCGGCGCTCGAACGGCCGTGATGTGTAGGGTGCTCAGATGGAGCTCCGCCAGGGCCAACAGCAGCGTGCCCGCGCCGGTGGTGCTTTCATAGTGATCCGTCTTCAGACTGGCGCGCGGGAGGGGATTGTCGCCGAAGAACCTCTCCACGGCGACCTCGCCGAGCCGGAAGGCACGGTCGTGATACTTCCGCTGCGCCGTGGCTCGGAACGCGGCCAGCTCCAGGCTGATCGCGTGCCCGAACGTCAGCGGCCACGCGTCCGTCGAATCGCCAGGCAGCGAGTCCATGTAAACTTCCGCCGCCGCGACGATCAGATCGCGGTATGCGGTTCTGCCGGTGTTCTCGTATCGGGACACGCACATCATCGCAATCGCAGCGGTGGTGTACCTGCCGTGCTGTGCCCCCCATGGCGGGGTGCGGGCGCTGCCCGCGTCGGCCGCGGCCGGACCGACACGCGCGAGGAATCCCTTCTTGTCCCTCAAATCGTGCGGCAGCGAGCAGAAGAACCGGTCCTGCCGTGCGGCGAATCCGGTCAACCGGGCTCTCAGCGGTTCCGGCACCTTTCGAGCGGCCCCGTCGCAGTCGATCGCCAGCGACAATTCCGGGCCGACCTCGACCGGCGCGGGTCCGGATCGGGCCGATTGCATCGTCGCAGGTCGTAGCCTCTCGCATCGTGTCAGCAGGGCGCGAATCGCGCCGAGAGACTCCTCGTCGTTCGTGTGGGCATAGGCCTCCGCCCAAGTGCGGACGAAGAAGCCCACCTGTCGAGGGCAGTCCGCTGGCGGCAGCGGCGAGGCGTAGCGGGAGTCCACGTGACGGTCCTGGCCGGCGGCACCGCGATCGGGAAGGCAACGCTTCCGCAGCCCCACCGCGAACCGTTTGCTCTGCTCTGGGGCGAGCTGGAAGCACCTCTCCCACAACATCCAGGGGCCGCGGAACGGGTTTCCGGATCTCCCCGCCCCGGCCGCGATCTCGTCGCTCAGCACGTTCCAGCATCGATGCTCGTCCCACGGCAGCATCCCGGTTTGCGGCGAAGCGGCGTTCTTCAGGAACCACCTCAGAGCGTCATCGGCGGCCTTCCCGTAGCGGTCCTCTCCGGACAGCCCCACCAGGAAATACAGCAACCGCAACACATTCTGGTCCGTCTGGGGATTGGCGCCAGCCAGCGGCCCCCCGCGGGGCCCCGGGCGAATCGCGGCAGGAACGCCGCGGGGAGCGGCCGGCCGGGTCTTCAGTGGAGAGAGCGTCTTTCGGTCCAACGCGCTTAACAGCAACCCGGTCTTTTGCGGGCCGTAACGGTCGCGGCCGTGTTGCAGCATCGTGTCGGCGTAGCGATAGACCACGCTGATGAACGGGGACCGCGGGATGCCCTTGCGAAACATAGTCGGCAAGTCCAGGTTCTCAGCCCGGCCGACCGCTGCATACGCGCAGAAGACGCACGCCACCACGAGCGGATGCCCACGAAGACGCCTTCGCATGCCAGGGTGGCCCGTCATGGCCGGTCCTTTCCAGATCCGAGGTGTTACCGATCGATCGTGTTGGCCGGGATGCTTACCTTGAGATTGTGGATGGCGGCGTGGACTTCCACCAGCGACAGCGCGAGCGAATCGGCGCCCGTGATTGTCTCGTAATGTCCGGTCTTGAAGCTCGCCCGCGGCAGGGGACTGTCCTGGAAGAAGATCTCCACGGCCATCCGGGCGAAGCGGCGGGCCTGCTCGAGATAGACGCTGCGCCCGGTCAGCTTGTACGCAGCCACCTGGGCGCTGATCACGTGACTAAAGCTCATCGGCCAGACGTCCACGTCCTCGTCAGGCAGCGTTCCTACATAGGCATCCGCCACGGCGGCGACCAGATCGCGGAACGCCTTCTTGCGCGCCTGCCGGTAGCGGGCCCAACCGAACATGGCCCAGTCGGCCGTCACGCCGGAGGCATACCCGGCTTGCCACGTGGGCCGGAAGGACCACGTGCCGTCCGGGCGGCCGTACTGCTTGCGCAGATGATCAAGGATCAATTGGTCCTCGACCCGGGCGAATTCGCGCAGGCGAGAGGCCAGTGGCTCGGGTACCATCGACGCGGCGGTGTGTACATCCAGCGGCCCCATCGTTGCCTGCATCGGGCCCTTCGGGGTCGAGCGCTTCCGCTCGAACCGCCCCAGCACGGTCTCGATGGCCCGCAGGAACGTCTTCTCCTTGGTGTGCTTGTACGCGTATGCCCAAGTGTGAATGTAGAAGCCGCCGTGACGCGGGAAATCCCTTCCGTCTCGGGGACCGTGCCGGTCATAGGGAGCGTGCCGATCAAAAGCGCCCGTGCGGTGGTCGGCGATCTGATGGTTCCAGAGCCCCAAGGCGAACCGCCTGGCCGATTCGCCGGCCAACTGGAAGGTCCTGTCCCACAGCACCCAAGGGCGCGCGAACTCGTGGGTCAGCGCCGTGCCGCTGGAGATCGGCCGATCCAGGATCACGTCCCAGGACATGTGCTCGCCCCAGGGCAGCAGATCCGTGGACCGAGACCGGGTATTCTTGAAGAACCAACGGATCTCCTGGTCGGCGACCTCACGGTAGCGGGGGTTCGCCGTGATCTCGCTCAGGACGTAGAGGACGCGCAGCAGGTTCTGATCGAGCTGCGGGTTGGCCCCGGTCAGCCGCCGCCACGGCAGCCCGGTACGGTCCCCGCGGCGGATGCCTCCCGGCGGCGCGGGGCGAATCTCCAGCGGCTTGAGTCGGAGCCGGTCCAGGGCACTCAACAGCAGTCCGCTCTTCTGCGGCCCGTACGTATCCCGGCCGTGCTCGATCATCGTGTCGGCGTATCGGCGGACGACGTCCAGAAACGAAGGCCCCGCCCGCTGAAAGGACGTGACGCTCACGGCTGGGTGGGTGTCGTTGAGACAGTCCTGGATGTAGTCCCGTTCATAGAAGCGAATCCCGCTGCCGCCGTGCCCCTGGCCGGTGAGGACGTCGAGGTCGCCGTCGCCGTTCCAATCCACGACGTCCGCTCCCGAGATCATCATGATGGAGTACGGCTTGACGATCGCGACACCGTCCGGATCGGAGAACACCGGTTCGCTGCCTGGCTCGTTCGAGCCCACGTTCCTGTAGAAGCGAATGCTGTGTTCGAACTTGCACGCGATCAGGTCCTTCCTGCCGTCGCCGTCCCAGTCCACGAAGCAGCCCAGGTTCGGGCGAACGTAGGGCCTCAGCGCCAGACGCTTGGCTGCAGCGAAGCGCGGCTCGGCGTCCGTTGCGACGTTCCTGAGGAAGTAGAAGCCGGGATTGTCCTGGTCGGAGAAGATGAGGTCCTTCTTGCCGTCACCGTCCCAGTCGCAAACCATCACGTGCGATCGGGTACCCCGGTCGATGGGCCGCAAGGCCCCGTCCGCATCGAGGCCCTTGACCTTCCGTCCGGGCCCAAGAGCGGGCTTGGCCTTGGCCCCCTCGTTCAGGAACACCGTGACCGTGCCGGCGCCGTCTGAAACGACCAGGTCGATGCGTCCGTCGTTGTTCCAATCGCAGACGTCGGGTCGAGCGTGTCCCTGGCTGCCGGCCAGACTCAGCGGCTTGCCGCCGGCCGATAACCGTTTGCCCGCGGAGAAGATGGGGAACAAGCGGTTCGTCCGATTCTTGAAGCACCAGACGAAGCCGTCGCAATCACCGGCCAGCAGATCGGTCTTTCCGTCGTGGTCGAAGTCCACCGCGCGAACGACGTTCTGGCGAAGGGCATCGCAGATCTGGAACGCCTCAGTAAAGGGGGCTCCGTGATGCGCGTCGGTCCTTTCCCACTTGGGCGCGGTCGCGGTCCCGACGTTCCTGAGCAGGGCCCCGAAATCCCTCTTGTTCGAGACGTGGTCCAGATCGGCTAGTTCCCACGCCCGGTCGATCACCAGGTCCAGTAG
>Ga0111188_1150_pt1 | contig 12632 bp, 15 predicted proteins | sample DeeMarSWOR324_28_FD_80358 | JGI IMG/M metagenome (GOLD analysis project Ga0111188, IMG submission 80358) | Planctomycetes bacterium SM23_25
CACCGAACGCACCCATGGCCAACCCGCTAGTCCGGAAATTCCTGGCCTTCCTTCAGCACGAGCGGAACTTCTCCGACCACACCATCCGCTCGTATGCCGCCGACCTGGCGCAGTTCGTCCGGTTCCTCGCCGGCGAGGGAGAGGCGGCTGACGCCATCGACGACGAGGCGGTGTGCGACCGGATCCGCGGCGCGGGCCCGATCGACCTGCGCGGCTTTCTGGCCGAACTCCGGCGGTCCGACTACCGCCGCGCCACCCTCGCTCGCAAGATCGCCACCCTGCGGTCCTTCTACAAGTTCCTCGCCCGAGAGGGAGAGGTCCAACGCAGCCCCGTCTCGTCCGTCCGGACGCCGCGGCAGGACAGACGCCTGCCGAAGTTCCTCGACCCCACCGACGTCGAGCGCCTCCTGGCCGCACCCAAGGGCAAGGACCTCCTCTCGCTTCGCGATGCCGCCATGCTCGAAGTCCTCTACTCCACCGGCATGCGGGTCAGCGAACTGGTGGGCCTCAACCTGGAAGACATCGACCCGATCTCCGACGTGGTGCGCGTGCGCGGCAAGGGCCGGCGGGAACGCCTCGCGCCGCTCGGGTCGTACGCCGTCCGGGCGCTGAACCGGTACCTGGAGGCCCGTTCGCAGACCGACGCCCGCGACGAGGAGGCCGTCTTCCTGAACCGCCACGGCCGCCGACTCAACGTCCGCAGCGTACGACGCAAACTCGCCAAGTACCTCGCCATGGCAGGGTTGGACCCGAGCGTCAGCCCGCACACGCTGCGGCACTCGTTCGCCACCCACATGCTGGAACGGGGGGCCGACCTGCGGGCCGTCCAGGAACTGCTCGGCCACCGCAGCCTCTCGACCACGCAGATCTACACGCACGTCACCGCCCGCCGCCTCAAAGAGATCTACGAGGCGGCCCATCCGCGGGCCAACTGAGTCGGCTTTGGGCGCCATGGTGAGGCCACGCCGGGGAAGGTGCCCCGCCGCTTCCGCGGCGGGCTCGAAGCGCGGCGGGCGCGAAGCGACCGGCGTGTCGAGTTGTCTGCCGACGCTTGATACGTTCTAACGCACAATCGGCCGCTTTTCTAAACTGCAAGATTCACGTATCTGGGCTCTTGCCGGTTTCGATTTGCTTTCCCTGATTCCTGATGTATACTGACGGCAGTTCCGGGGGGAGTGCGACAATCGGGGGCTGTGCTCGCGCGAAGGGCGCGCCCTTTTTTGGTACGCCGTGGCATGTTGCGGGACCTGCCACAGGAGGGATTTCAGGACGTACCGACAGCAGCCGTGTGGCTCAGGGCGGATGACTTGCGTGTAGGGTTACGCAGTGGCTGCGCCTGCCAAAGAGCGGATCGTGACAATCCGAGTCTGCGCATGGGGGCTATTTCCGGGGGAATGGCCTCACGGAGGACAGCCTGTTTCCTAGCGTCGCACTGGCAAGGAGGGGGAAACACCATGTGGACGCGGAACAATCGTATTGCGGCGTATTGGACAACCTTGGCGGCCATGCTGGCGTTGATCGGGCCGCTCGCCCAGCAGTGCCTAGCCGACTTCATCCTGTGGGACGACGAGGAACTCACGGTCGACACCCACCATTCGCAAGGGCTTCTCTATGGCACGAGTAGTGTGACCATTATCCCTGGTGGGTCGGTGACCGCCCTCTACGCTTATGACACCAGCATCGTCGACATCTCGGGCGGGTGGGTGCGCTCCCTCTGGGCCTACGACAGGAGCAGCATCACGTTTGATGCGCGCGACACTCGGTGGGTCCCGCCCTTGGAGTTCGACGTGTACCTTCAGACGGGGGCCTCCTGGCCGGACGACGCCACGTGCGCATATACCGGCATCCGGGGCGCGTTCGTGTACACCATTCCCCTCGAGGGCCACCCGTGGGTCGAGCGGATCGACTACGGCAGTTACAGCAAGTACCTGGTGGACGATTACGGGAGCGTCAACATGACCAAGGACGACCTCGAACTGGATGTTTATTACGACGCGAACGGCGACCCCTGGAGGGTGGACATCATCCAGGCCAGAGGGTACAACTCGACTTCCATACAGAACCGGTTCATCATCGACTTCACGTTCTGTGGCGAGGTCATCGTGGAAGACTGGGCGGGGAGGCTGCTCGGCGGCACGCCCCACTACGGCGAGAGCATCGAACTCCACTTGCCGGATGACTGGTCTTCCTTTGTTGGTGATCCAGTGCTGGGTACGGGAATCCTGAGCGGCGAGTGGTTCGATGGCACGCCGTGGACGGTGACCATTGTCGAGAACGCTTCCACAGCAACCATTCGTGTCGTTCCCGAACCCGCCACGCTCGCGCTGCTGGCCCTGGGCGGGCTGCTGCTGATCCGTCGCCGCGCGAGGTGAACCCCGGCAAGAGAATGGGCGGCGGTTGCCGTGGGGGAACAACCGCCGCCTGTGACTGTGGTGCCTACCCTCACGCGGCGAAGTATTCGCCTCGCGGCCCGGCCAAGTCAAGCGCCAATACCCCTTCGGCCTCACCGGCCAAGCGGGTCACTTGATCATCGGCGCGCGGCGTCGGGGGCCATGCCTCCCCCTGGCGCGCGACACCTTTGGTGCCGGCGGCGGGTTCGGACCTGTGCCTGCGCCCGCCGGCGCCCGAATGCTGGTCCTTGGGAATCCCAGGCTCTTCTGAATCCCGCGTGGGTGTATCCTCTCGGCCGGTCGGCCCCTGTAGTACTATCTACGCGCACAGCCCAGCGCCCAGTCCGTTGAGGCGAAGCATCGTCTGTTGCGAAAAAGCAACACGTCCGCGGGATGGGCGAATGAGTGCCTATGTGTTGGTCGGACAAGGTCTTATGCCTTCGGTCCCAGATTCGTTCGGCACGGCCTCGACTGGGTGTTGCTGAGATACAGCGCGCTCGGAATAAACGGACCTGCCACGTCGCCCAACTTAAGAGCCCTTTTCCGGCCCTCCAGCCGCACTCATGAGCCTTCCGTGCGGTTTCCAGGCTGTCCGGCACGAGAGTTGCAGACCGCTTTCCATCCAGGCAGTCGTTCCTGTCCGAGCGAGGGGGAGGGCCGATCCGCTGACAGGCGCACCATCTGACCTGACCTGTTGAGCCCAAACACGGTCACCGCTCGTCTGCACCAGGCCAGACCGGGCGTCCCAGCCGGCAGGCCCCGTCGCAACGGGCGGCGTAAGGGTTCGTCTCAAACAAGCGAGCGGCTTCAGAGAGTGCAAAGGAGACTGGCCATGCACGTTGCACGACGAGGTATTCGTATGAAAGGCTGTCCGGTGCTTTTCCTCAGGGCGGTCGTATCTGCGGCCTTGGGCCAGACCCGCGCTACGTGGCTGGCAAGCGTGGGGCTGGCTGTGGCCGCCGTGCTGGGCGTTTGCTCCGCCTCGCAGGGCGGCATAACGTTCGAGAACCCGCTCGGGCCTCCCGCGGGATCCAACAGCGGGATCTACTCCGACCAGTTCCTCGGCGCACGCTTCCAGTTCACGGACCCGGTTGAGGTGGAATCGGTCGGAGGCGAGTTCCGGAACTTGGGTGGAACTTACTTCGCCGCACTCGTGCCGCTCGCCTCGATGGGCTCTTTGCCGACAGGGGACCCCCCGAACGGCGTGCCCTTCAACCCCGGCGAGGTGTTGGCCTATCAGACGTTTGCGGGAGCCGTGGGCAGCACGCCTGCGATTCAGACCGTGCCGTTCTCCATTTCGCTGCCGGCCGGCGTGTATGGCGTGGTGTTCGGGACGGGCCTCTATGGAACCGCGTCAACCTCGAATCCGGGCATGCCGAGGTACGGCTCTGTCCCGGGGAGCGCCGGCTTCTTCTGGTCGACCGTTCCCTATCGCTGGCAGAACGGGTCGCCCGGTTTCCAGCAGAGAATTCAGATGACGATCGTCCCCGAACCTGCCACGCTTTCGCTGCTGGTCGTGGGCGGGATGGGCGTGCTGATCCGGCGCCGGCGGCGCAGGGCGTGAGGGTGTTCAAGCGGCTCATCGGCCGACGATCCTGTCCGGGCGGGAAAAACGCGCCGGCCGCCCGGGAGAGGGGGGGACGTCACCTCCCCCGTCTGCGGCGCCGAAGACGGTTGTGAGCGGGCGCGCGGGCTCCTACAATGGCCGCATGCACGCCACGCTGCTTGGCATCGCGATGCTGGCCGCCGCGGCGACCGGCGCGACCGCCGGCGACGCGTCCGCCCGGCCGGCGCCGGCCGAAACAACCGTCGAGGGGCCCACCGCCCGCGACGGCATCCTCACCTACACCGTCACGAGCCGGTACCTCAAGGGGCCCAACCCCGTCGAGGTGCTCCTGCCGGACCGCATCGAGGCGGGCAAACGGTACCCGGTGCTGTACATCCTGCCGGTGGAGCCCGGTACGGGCGGCCGGTGGGGCAGCGGCATCGGCGAGGCCCGGCGCACGAACGTGCACAACACGTTCGGCCTGGTCTGCGTGGCGCCGGCGTTCGACACAACGCCGTGGTACGCCGACCATCCGACCGACCCGGCGGTCCGCCACGAGAGTTACCTGCTGAAGGTCGTGCTGCCGCTCGTCGAGGCGCGTCACCCGGCGCTCGCGCGGCCGGAGGGGCGGCTGCTCGTGGGCTTCAGCAAGTCCGGATGGGGCGCCTTCAGCCTGCTGCTTCGCCACGCCGACGTCTTCGGCCGCGCGGCGGCGTGGGACGCGCCCATGATGGAGCAGGCCCCGACGAAGTTCGGCATGGCCGAGGTCTTCGGCACGCAGGAGAACTTCGAGCGCTACCGCATCACCGCCCTGGTCGAGCGGCAGGCGGGTCTCCTGAAAGACGGCGCGGCGCGGCTTGTGCTGCTGGGATACGGCAACTTCCGCACCCCGACCGAAGGGCTGCACCGCAGGATGCTCGCCCTCGGCATCCCGCACGTTTACGATAACGCGACCGAGCGCCGGCACCACTGGGAGAGCGGCTGGTTCGCCGGGGCGGTCCGGCGCCTGATGGAACTGGCGCCGGCGCCGGACGGCAAGACGGGGGCGCCGTAGCGCTTCGCCTCCCGGCAGGGGGCGCGCATGAGCATCGCCGAATCGCTGAAACACGTGTCGCTCTTCTCGGGCCTCGACGGCGCGGCCCGTGAATCGATCGCGCGTCTGGCCCTGGCCCGCCGCATGCCCGCCGGACGGACGATCTTTCGCGAGGGCGACCCGAGCGACGGCTTCTACGTCGTCCTCGAAGGGCAGGTGAAGGTGTACAAACTGTCGGCGGACGGGCGGCAGCAGATCCTGCACGTCTTCGGGCCCGGCCAGGCGTTTGCGGAGGCGGCCATGTTCGCGGGCGAGACGTTCCCGGCGTTCGCCGAGACGTTGGCCGAGAGCCGCCTGGCGTTCTTCCCGCGCGACCGGTTCCTGGCCGGTCTGGGCGAGAACCCGGCGCTGGCGTTCGGCATGATCGCGTCGCTCTCGCGGCTGTGCCGGCAACTGGCCGCTCTCGTCGGCCAGGTCGCGCTGACCGATGCCGCCGGCCGCCTCGCGCGGTACCTGACGGACCTGGCCCGCCGCAAGGGCGTGCCGCTAGAGAAAGGGGCGAGCGTCCGGCTGGACCTTCCGAAGGGAGAACTGGCGCGGCTGCTCGGCACCGCCCCCGAGACGCTCAGCCGCGCTTTCGCCCGTCTGGCCGAAGGCGACGTCCTCGCCGTGGACGGCAAGGTCATCACCTTCCGCGACCCCGACGCCCTCGAGGCCCTTTCGGGCGGCGGGGTGGGCGAAGACTCTTAGGCAAGCAGGCAACTGGGTCTCCAGCCCTGCTTGTTGAGCCAGAGAATTCCGTTGACGGCCCGCGAGCCCGTCGCTAGCCTTGTGCCCCGTTCGAGGGCGAGATGGGCGAGCGGCATTACTTGTGAGCGCATCTTTGCTTTTGTGACGATTCTGAGTATACTTGAAGGGTCAATCGGCGAGGGGCAGATACTGCCTGCCAGCTGCATTAGGGCGAAAGGGGTCACTGTATGTGCGATTTCGGAGACGGCATCAGGTCTGGCAAGTTGCCGGCCATCCTGTATACGGACGAAACCCAGACGAGCGATCAGATGCGAAAGTTGCTGGACTCTTGTGGAGCGACATACACCGTCTCTGACACCTCGGCCGGAGACTTCGACAGGCCCGTTGTCATCGTCGACGGCTGCTTCCTTGGGATTAGGGAATTGCAGGACGTTCTGAAGGCGGACTAGCACCGCGCCACCAGGGGGGAAGCCACGTCCCGAAACCAGATCAACATCGTCCTCTTTGGCCCCTCGGGCGTAGCAAAGGAAACCGCGGCTAACTCGCTGGCGCATGTCTGTCGAGCACATATGACAGGCGCCAGAATCCAGATACTCGATATACGCGAGTGCCTGGGTGATAGCACTCACGTCCTGCTCATACGAACACAGAAGAACCAACGAGAAGCAGTTACGGCAGCCATCGGCCGCATGTCCGGCAGGCTGCGAGACGCCGATCTAAACATCCTGTCGCTACACGCCTGCCATCAGTGTGGCAGCATCCCTGTATTCCCGTGCTCCTCAGAGGCAGTGAAGGGCCTGGATCCCGCCATCTGCATCACGCTCATCGATGATGTCTACTCGTGCCGACAGAGGCTGGAGCGCGGAGGATACCCGTATGGCTACCATCAACTCCTGAACTGGCGGCAGGTCGAATGCGGCATTGCGGACCTCATCGCTGACGCGTGCCGTATTGAGAACGTGTACCTTGCGGCCAAGCACCCGCGGATGATGGTGTACCGTCTGCTTTTTGAGCCGAAGCGCCCGAGGCTTTACTCCGCCTGTCAGATTACAAACGTCAGAGATGACCCGAAGGCCCGGAAGGAGATCGAGGCTCATCGTCGGCACATTCATCAGCAATTTGTTGTTTTTGACCCTCTGACCGTAGATGACCGCATTCTTGTCAACTCCCTGCCTGGTGAGGAGGCCGAGGCAGAAACCTTACAGGTTGGCATCGATGCTAGGTGGCCCTCCGACCTCTCCGATATTGGGTCCCACTACGAGGGCCTTGTGCCTGAAGATCCGAACCTCTTCCCTTTGACTGTGCAAGTTAAAGAAGCCGAAGAACTGAACACGCCAGACCAGATGAGTAGCCCCATGAGCACCATCGACGCCCAGATAACGCAAAGGGATTTCCGCTATATTGACCAAGCCGACGCGGTAGCCGCATATCGGCCCCGCAAAGGACATGAGAGCCGTGGCGTCGCAGCAGAAAAGATGTACGCAGCCGGAAGCGGAGGTAAGACGGTGATCGAGTACTCGCCTTGGGAGGATATCGAAGGGACGCAGTCGAGGCCCTTTGCCACACCAGTCGCGGGCCCTGTGCTGCAGGACCTCAGCAACTTCTACAGGAGCCTCGAGGCATCTGCTCGGCAGGAAGCCGAAAGACGCTACGCTCGCAAGAATGCGTACTACACGAGATTTGAGGCATTTCGCGACCAATTCTCGCAGTAGCGCATTTCAACGTGTGTCCACAGTCCTCCTCAGGCACTTACAGCTTTCTCGGACTATGGCGGCATGATAACCTTCCGCGACCCCGAGGCGCTCGCGACGCTCTCGCAGGGCAGGGTCGGTGAGGAATAGCCGTCCTGGCACCCCGAGGCGGCGATTTCGGCGCCCTTTCCACCCTTTGTTGACCTGCGTCAAGGCCGCCGGTGCCCGTGCGCGGTACGATGGGGGAGGAAAGAGGAACCTGTGAGGAGACGCTCCCGTGGCAACAGGCAAGACGGTGAAACGCCAGATCGTCCGGATCGACGAGGACCTCTGCGACGGCTGCGGCGCGTGCGTCGCCCCGTGCGCCGAAGGGGCGATCCGCCTGGTGGACGGCAAGGCGAAGGTCATCCGCGAGGAACTCTGCGACGGGGCCGGCTTCTGCCTGGGCGTCTGCCCGACGGGGGCCCTCTCGATCGAGGAGCGCCCGGCCCCCGCCTTCGACCCCGAAGCCGCCCGCGCCGAACAGCAGAATCGCCCCGCGCAGATCCTCCACGAAACGTGTTTCCGCTGCGGGGCGAGCGAACGGGAAGCGGTCCTCTTCCCGTGCCGGCACCACGGCAAGAGCCAGTGGGTCTGCGTCCCTGCCCAAGCCAAGACGCGGCATGCCGCAAGGCGGCCGGGGGACCTCGCGACGCCGAAGCGGTCGCGGCCAAGTGCCCCGGCCTCGCGATGGCCGCGCGCCTCGACGCCGGGTTCCGCGACCTCCTCGCCGCGTACCACCGGCGCATCTGGGGCGGCGGGACGATCCCCCTCAAGTACAAGTACCTGATGGCCCTGGCGACAGCCGTCACCGGCCGCGAGAAGGAGCGGGCGCTCCTGGAGGCGAACAAGGCGCTTCGCTGCGGGGCCACGGCCGACGAGATTCGCGAGACCCTCGAGATGTGCGTCTGGCTGGGCGGCAGCCCGCTGCTCGTGGAGATGGTCGGGCCCGTCATGCGGTTCGTCGCGAAGCGGCTGGCCACGGCGACCGAGCGCCGTGACGCCTGAACGCAGAGAGCGCGGAGGATGCAGAGAGACGCGCAGAGAAAGACAGGGAAAGGCGAAGCCATGGGCTTCTCACGCTCTTGTGAGCGGTTCTCCGCGGCCTCGGCACTCTCGGCGGTCTCTGCGTTGAAACAGACCGGCCGACGATTCCCCCAGCCGTCTGAGGCCCCTCACGTTTCGCTTGACACGCGCGGCCCGCGCGGTACGTTGCACGGGCCATGCAGGCGACACCTCTCGGCGGCAATACGCTCTATTTCGCATACGGGGCGAACCTCAGCCGCGCCCACATGGCGCTCTGGTGCCCCGACGCCGTGCCCCTGGTGCGGGCGACGCTGCCCGACTATTGCCTGGTCTTCCGCTGTTGGGCCGACATCGTGACCTCCCAGGGCGACCGCGTCCCGGGGGCGCTGTATGAGGTGAACCTGCGCGACCTGGCGGCCCTCGACCAGTTCGAGGATTGCCCCGTCCTGTACCGCCGCATCCACGTGCGGGTCGCCTCGGAACGGATGGCCTTCGACGCCATGACCTATCAGATGAATCCCGGACACCCGCTCGCCTTGCCCCATCCGGACTACCTCGAACTCATCCTCCAGGGCTACCAGGACTGGAAACTCGACGCCCGTCCGCTCGCACGAATTGAAAGGGAAGCACGTGAGTCCATCGAACGACGAACGCAACGCCCTGCTGGCGGCCTATGACGACCTGCGCGTGGCCGACGTCCGCGACGGCCTCGACACCCTCATGATGCACCGCCAGGGGTCGATGACCCCGGCCATCCGGCCCCTGTGGCGGACGCGGGCCTTCGGCATCGCACGCACCTGCCGCTACGTGCCCTACGACGAGACGATCCCGAACATGACGCCCGAGGAGTACTGGAAATGGGTCGGCGAGTACTACCGCAACGTCTGCTCGTACCCGTGGATGGGCAAGGTCGAGCCGGGCGACTTCATCGTCATTGACGCCAGCGGCGTGGACGCGGGCCTGATGGGCTCGAACAACTCGCTCGGCGGCGTCAAGAACGGGGCGCGCGGCTACGTGACCAACGGCGGGGTGCGCGACACCGACGAGATCATCCTCCAGAAGATCCCCTTCTGGTCGGCCATGTGCTCGCAGAGCATGGTCCAGGGGCGGCTGGAGTTCGACGCCATGGACATCGCCGTCACGGTGGGCGGCGTGACGGTCCATCCCGGCGACGTGGTCGTGGCCGACGGCGACGGCGTCATCGTCGTGCCGCGAAAGGTCGCCCTCGACGTCGCCCGCCACGCCAACGCCGAACACCAGCGCGACAAGAAGGGCCGACGCAAACTCTACGAGGCGCTGGGGAGGAAACTCGACGAAACGGTCAAAGACTGAAACGACGTCATTCGTCATTGGTCACTGGTCATTTGTCACTGGTCACTGGTCATTTGTCACTCGGGACGGCGTATGCGCCCCGTGACAGCCCGTGACAAGTGACCAATGACAAGTGACGGGTGACACCCGCGGGAGGCCCCGATGAAGACCCTCGAACACTCCGGCCAGTCGCAGGTCGTCATCGTCGCCCTGGAGCCCGGCGAGATGCTCCTGGAGTCGATCCGCGAGGCCGTCGCCGCCCGAGACATCCGAAACGGCGTTGTGGTTTCCGGCATCGGCACGCTCAAGACCTGCCGGATGCACTACATCACGCACACCGACTTCCCGCCCGAGGACGCGTTCTTCACCGTGCGCGGGCCGCTGGAACTGGTCTCGGTCAGCGGCATTATCGCCGACGGCCAGCCGCACCTGCACATCACGGTCTCCGAGGGAGAGGACCAGGTCTGGGCGGGGCACCTGGAGCCGGAGAGCGAGGTGGCCTACCTCGCCGAGATCGCCATCCTGAAGTTCAATCGGCTCGAGATGACCCGCCGCAAGGACCCCGAAAGGAACGTCAGCCTGCTCGGGCCGAAGGGGTAGGCCGGGGCGCGCCCCGGCATCGGCTTGATTGGCGCCGCCCGCGGCGCTATAATCGCGCGCTGACGGACCTTGGGATGGAGGCGCGGGGGCGCGTGCGTATCACGGTCAACGGCGAGGACCGCGAGGTGGACGAGCCGACGACGGTCGCCGCCCTGCTCGACGCGCTCGGCGTGCCCCGCAAGGCCGTCGCCGTCGAGATCAACCGCGAGTTGGTGCCCCGGTCGCAGCACGAGGCGCACAGGCTGGCCGAGGGCGACGCGCTTGAGATCGTCACCCTCGTCGGCGGCGGCTGATACGATTTCGGATTTTGACGTTTCGGCCTGCCGCGGCACGGCCGCGGCCATGCCAGGGAGTGCGGATGGCACGCCCGAAGGCAACCACGTGGTGCGCTTCGGGCTCCTTTTAGCCGCGACCCGAAGGGGAGCGCGCCTGGCCGAGCAGCCGGCGCTCAAGGAGTTCAACCATGCCCGAAAACGACACCCTCCAACTCGGCCCCTACGCGTTCACCAGCCGCCTGTTCGTCGGCACCGGCAAGTACGCGACGTTTCCGCTCATGGCCGACGCGCTCGACGCCTCCGGCTGCCAGGTCGTCACGGTGGCGGTGCGGCGGGTGAACCTCTCGGACAAGTCCCAGGAGAGCCTCCTCGACTACATCGACCGCGACCGGTACACCATCCTGCCGAACACGGCCGGGTGCTTTAGCGCCGACGACGCCGTCCGCACGGCGCGCCTCGCCCGCGAGGCCCTCGGCGTCGAGTGGGTCAAACTCGAGGTCCTCTCCGACCCCGAGACCCTCCTGCCCGAGCCCATCGAGACGCTGAAAGGCCTCGACACGCTCGTCAAGGAAGGCTTCACCGTTCTGGCGTACTGCGGCGACGACCCCGTCATGGCCCGGCGCCTGGAGGAAGCGGGCGCCACGAGCGTCATGCCGCTCGGGTCGCCCATCGGGTCCGGCCAGGGCATCCTGAACCCGCAGAACATCCGGATCATCGTCGAACGGGCCAAGGTGCCGATCATCGTCGATGCCGGCGTCGGCACCGCCAGCGACACGGCCGTCGCCATGGAACTCGGGGCCGACGGCGTGCTCCTGAACACCGGCGTCGCCAAGGCCCGCGACCCCGTCGCGATGGCCCGGGCGATGAAGCACGCCATCGAGGCCGGGCGGCTGGCGTTCCTGGCCGGCCGCATCCCGCGCAAAGAGTACGGCTCGCCGTCGAGCCCCACCGAAGGGACCATCGCCCCGACGTCATAGGCCGGCGTGCGCATTTAGCCGCCGCGCTTGCGCGGCGCGTCGATCAACGGGCGAGGATGCCCGATATGGCCGAACCGCACCAGGCCGTCGCCGACCGCGCCGAGGCCCATTTCCAGGAGCACTACAACTGCGCCCAGTCGGTTCTGTGGGGCGTGGCCGAGACGTGCGGCCTGGCGTGTCCGGCGTGCATCCCCGCGGTGGCCCTGGCGATGGGCGGCGGCATCGGGCACACCGGAAGGGCGTGCGGCGCGCTGACCGGCGCCGTCATGGCCCTCGGTCTGGCGGTGGACCGGGCCGTGGGCGGGTCGATCTCGGACAAAAAGGACGAGGCCAACCGACTGGCTGCCGCGCTGGTTCATCGTTTTGCCGACGAGTTCGGCACGACCGACTGCGCGGCCATCCTGGGCTTCAGTTGGGAAGAAAGCGGGGCGCTCGAGCGGTACTACCGCGAGAACGCCAAGGACGCGAAGTGCACGCCGTGCGTCCGGTGGGCTGCCGCCGAGGCCGCACGCACCATCGAGGACCTTGGCGCCGGCCCCGTGGGCCGGTAACAAGCACGCGGCGGGCAAGTTTACCCGCCGTGGCGGGCCGGCCGGCTAACGCTACTACGCTACGTTCCGCGCGGCGACCTTCCCAGGCCGCCGCGAAAGCGGTTTAGGCCTGTTCCTGGGCCGGTAACAAGCACGCGGCGGGCGAGCCCGCCGGCTAACCCCCGAGGCCTGCCTTGACCGATTTCGTCGGATCCATCCTTGCACCCGACGGCCTGGTGGCCAAACGCCTGCCGGGATACGAGCACCGTCCGCAGCAACTCGAGATGGCGGCGGCAGTCGATGCCGCCTTCGCCGGCCGCCGGCACCTGGTCGTCGAGGCCGGCACGGGCGTCGGCAAGTCGTTCGCGTACCTGGTGCCGGCCATCCGCGAGGCGGTCCGCGAGCAGCGGCGGGTGGTCGTCTCGACGTACACCATCAGCCTCCAGGAACAACTCATCGAGAAG
>Ga0111188_1214_pt1 | contig 12454 bp, 4 predicted proteins | sample DeeMarSWOR324_28_FD_80358 | JGI IMG/M metagenome (GOLD analysis project Ga0111188, IMG submission 80358) | Planctomycetes bacterium SM23_25
TGCGAAGCTAGCCGCGGACCAAGGCCAGGCCCTGCCCGACAAGGTGGTGCTGGCGGCCCACGGTCGGGTCTGGACGACACCGGGTGTCGTGGAGCGGGGCGCAGCGCGCATCAAAGTGCCCGACGTCCGAGTTCCGGCGGCCTTTGTCATTGTGTCGGCCGATGCGGCCAGGCAGAAGGTGGGGCAGCTGATCGCCTATCCCGCCAAGCACAAAGCGCGGTGGGATGAGAAGATCGCGCTCTACGCTTCCCAGTCGCCCCCATGGTTCGACCAGTGGGCCGGGAGCGTCCATCTGCCGGTCCGGCGCGTGAAGGCTGATGCCTTGGCGGATAAGAGCTGGAAGCCGAAGGCCGAGAAGAATGTCCTGATTCTCGGTCGAACAGGCGCCGGCAAGGCGCCCGACCACGTGATCGGGGTGGCAAAGCAATGCGACGTTAACATCGTGGTCCTCGAAGCCGCGTGGTTCGGCCAGACCAAAGCGCCCAAGAAGGCGTTGACCGTCGGGAACGAGCAAATGGCCCGGGGGTTCCTGTCCGTCCTGCGTGAGCAGAAGTGGCCCCGGCCGATAAGGTTCGATCGCCGCGTGCTGCCGTGGGACGGTATCTGCAACCGATGGGCGTGGATCACCGGCGGCGTCGGGCCGGTCGTCGAGGAGATCGGGGATCGCCGGCGTAAGCAGAGGATCATCCTGAGCTACGTTCCCTGGCACCGGCAGCTCGGGCGGGGCGAAAGCGCTGAAGCAGCCCTGCTGGCTATTCTGCACAGCGCTGCGGAGAGGCCGAAGCGTACGTGGCGAATGGCCGAGATGATCTGGCCTGAGTCCAAGGAGGTGAAGGCTAAGGAGCGGCCGGTGGTTTCCGCGGCGATTCGTGCATGGGCGGAGGCGAAAGACGCGCCCCCGCGGTTGTATGTGGTGGACCTTCGTGGCAAGACGTCCCCGCCGGGCGACCTGCTGCGGCGGCTGAAGGACCGTCAGGACGGCTGGCTCACCCGCGGACTGCTTCCGTTGCTGATTCTGGGCCAGGACAAGCTGCTGGAGGACTGGAAATGGGCTAAGATCAACCGCGAGAAGGAACGGTCCGACAGGCAGAGCGTCATCTGGCTGGCAGACGACAAGCTGCCGCCGGACAAGAAGACGCAGTTGCGCCTGATGCAGGTGCTGACCGAGCAAGGTGCAGCGATAAGGACACCGACAAGAGCAACAGGAGACAAGCCATGAAGAATGCAGGAACCAAACGCAGCGTAGCCGTGCTTCTGACAGGATGCCTGCTCGTACTGGCGGCCTTCACGGGCGCCTACGCCCAGGATGCGGACAAAGAGCTTGCGGCCAAGCCGCGCGCCAAGGCGACTCGGGGCAGCAAGAAAAAGCCCGAGGCAAAGGACAAGAAGAAAGAACCCGTCCCGGTCCGCAAGATTCGCGTGGCGGTTTTCAAGCTCGACGTGATCAAGGGTGTGGAGGTCGACCCGGCGGCGCTGACGGACCAGATCAACACCATGCTGGCCGCGCTGCCGAAGGTCACCATCGTCAACCGCGACAGGATCGCGGAGGTAGCCGCCGAACACACCATCGCACTGACCGGCTTGGTGGACACCGAGACCGCGGTGAAGCTCGGGAAGTTCCTCAACGCGCAGTACATTGCGGTGGGGCGGGCCAGCAAGATCGGACAGACCTTCTACATTGTGCTGAAGGTGGTGGACGTGGAAACGACCGTTCAGACCACCGTCTCGGCCAAGGGGTCCGTCCAGAAGGGCTTCGACGCGGTGCTGACCCGGCTGAGCGGGGCGCTCACGGCCAAGATCAAGCAGTTGCAGCGCCCGGTGGTCGAGCAGGAGGATCCGGCCCTGGCCAAGGTTCGTAAGGCGGCCAAGGTGCTGGCCGGAAAAGTCGTTCTCGTGCAGATCGAAGAGACACACGTCAACCGTCCCCTGCGCGACCCCGCCGCACAGTTGGCTGTAACCAATCGGCTCAAGGGTTTCGGGCTGAAGGTAATCGTTCCCAAGGATCCCGAAGACGGGTGGAAGAAGGCGCTGCTGGAGACGGGGAAGTTCGCCGAGAAGAAGGTGCATTACCTGCTGGAGGGCGAGGGCATCAGCGCCTTTGCCGCCGAGTTGCACGGCATGAGATCCTGCCGCGCCCGCGTGGAGCTGCGGCTGATCGCCGTGCCGGGACGTACCGTGACGGTCGCCGAGAAAGGCGTCGGCGCCAAGGTGGACCTGGTGGAAGCGCTGGCCGCCAAGGCGGCCCTGGAAGATGCCGGCGCCAGTGCGCTGGATGCCGTAATTCTGCAATTGGCCAAGCAGAAAGACAAAGGCGCCGCCGGCAAGAAAAAGGACTGACGTGACGCGGCCTCGGGCCTCAGAGCCTCGAACGCGATTCTGACGGGAGACCGAATGAGCTGTACCAGGGGTACCTTCCGGATCTTGGGGACTGTGGTGGCCGCGGGTCTGGTCGTCTTCGGCGCAGCGGCCAAGCCGCTGCAGACGTCGGGCCTCGAAGATCTTCTGACGATATCGTTGGCCCGGGACAAGACGATGAGGCTCGTCGACCGAAAGCATCTGGACCTTGTGGCTCGTGAGATTGCCTTGGGCCGCATGTTTGCAGGTGCGGCCGTCGGTCGGCGCCGCAAACTCGGCCGAATACTGAAGGCTGACGCGATGCTGCTGCTGTCGCTCAAGGCCGGGGCCGGTCAGGACACGCTACGATTGGTGATTTGCCACAGCCGCAGTGGAGCAAGGCTCCGCGTGGCGTGCTTTCCGTACGACAAGGACAAGGTCAAGGACGTATCGGCGGCTGTTCTTGACGTTATCCGCAAGACGCGCAAGCAGTTCTCGGGCGGCCTGCGGGAGGTCTACGGCATTCCTCCGTTCGTCTCGCGCGGGCTGAGGCACAGGTACGACCATCTTCAGAGGGGTTATGCGAATCTGCTTGCTGAAGCTCTTGGCGCCCGGAAGGGCGTGGCCGTGATCGAGACAACCGAGGCCCGGCAGATTGTCCGCGAGATCGCGCTGACCGACGGGAAGGGCGTCGTACGCACCGTACCGTTGTTCGTCGAGGGCGAGTTCAAGGTGGCCGCGCCGGCTGGAAAGAAGCCCACCGTAACGTTCCGCGTGAAGATCACGGGCTCGCGCGCGGCTGCGCGGGTCTTGCCCGCGCGGGCGGTTGGGCTCGCCGAGGCTGCGGAGTTTGTCGGCAGGACCTTGCCGGATCTTATCGCGAAGGAAGAAGCGGGCAACGCCTATCCGGCGATGTCGGTAGCGCAGCAGGCGGCGGAACTTACCTCCCGGGCGGACGTATTCGCTCGCATCGGCGCGTGGGAGCATTCGACGGGTCTTCGGGAGGCGGCCCTGCTGTTGAAGGACGACGCGGCGCAGCGGCAAACGCTGATCACCGAGTATGGTCGGCTCGCCATGGGCAACTGGCCGGCTGGGATGCAACTCGACACGGAGGCGCACCGGGCGGGCTGTCTGCACCGGTCGAGCCTGTGGCTCACATCGGTGGCCCATCTGGAGTACCTGATTCGCAATCGTCAGATGGCCATGGTCGACGCATGCAAGCTGGTCCACAGGGTGCTGCGGGAGGTGACTACGATTCGGGCCACAGGTCTTTGGGCGATGCCGCCGCTGGAGCGGGCCAAGAAGCGGTTCCTGCGCGACGTGTTCCCGCTCGTGCTCAACCTGAAGCACGGAACCACCCGTGCAGACCTGCAGGCGGCGGACATCGCGTACTGGAACACCGTGCTGTTCGAGCTGGTGATGTTCAACTATGAACGCAACCGGCTCAAGCCCGAGGACCTGGACTATATTTATACCACCATAACGAAGACGATGCGGCCGGGGATGCACCCGACGAGCACACTTGTCTATTTCATGTCAGGCTCTCCAGGTTCTCTGACGTACAACCCGGACATATCCGAGAAGCGATATCTGGCATTTCTGGGCAAGGTAGCCCGCTCGGATAGACCCGTTTGCCGGATTCTGGGGCGCTATGCGATTCTGTTCCGCCGGTGGTGCCTCGAACGCTCCAAGCCGAACGTGGACCTGGCTGCGTTCCAGAAGGAAGCGACACAACTCCTGGCCGACTACCGCAAACTGGAGCCCAGCCTCCTGCCCCGCTCAGCAGCGGCCGGCAGGACGGTCCTGCACGTGAAGCTCTCGGACTTGAATGCATATGTCGCACATGCAATCAAGCGGGCATCCGAGCCGCGCGGAGGCACCGTAACGGCCGCGGCGCCCCCCCGGACGTGGGCGGTGCAGTCTGAACCGATCGACGTGAAGGTCAAGATGCTTTCGGGCGAGGTTGTCCCGTTCAAGGGCAAGAGGTGGCGAGCCGCGGGCGGGTGGGGGACGATGCAATATCTGATCAACTGCGGCAAGGGAACGGATGTCCTGTGGCAAGGCGGTGCCGTCGCGGTCATGCGCACCAAGGGCCTGATCGAGGAGATCCTCGTTGACAGAAACGTCCACATCAATGATGTCAAGTGGGACGGAAAACGCCTGTGGGTGGCCACATCCAACAAGGGAATCCGGCTTCTCGACCTCGACGGGAAGGTCATTGACCGGATCGCAGACAAGCAAGGTCTGCCCGCGGCCGATAGGGGGATGAGGCTCTGTCCGATCGGGACCGGCAAGGTGCTGGCGGCCGGCGCACTGGGGCCGCACGAGCGACTGTGGCTGGCCATCGTCAAGTATGACGTGCGGGCCAACGTGAAAGTCTTCCATCGGGCCACGCGCGTGCTGCTCGCCGGGCAGGACTGGTCCAAGGTCCCTCCCGACGTCCATCGCGCGGGCAAACCGGAATGGACACATAAGCTCGATATGGGCAAGAAAGATAGCGCAGGCGTCATCCTGGTCGGAAGGGGTTGGCGGAAGGGGGCCCTGCAGGTGGACCTTGCCACGTTGAAGGTCTCGATGTATCCCAAGAGCGTGTGGTCCAACATCGGCCGCGACGAGCAGCTCTTCAGCCGGAACGGGCGACTGTATCAATCGCATAGCGGCCCACTGCTTCTGTGTGGGAATGATCTATACGAATTCGAGATCGGCGTGTGGCACCGGGTGGACCTGAAGGCGTGGAAGCTGATTAAGATCGGCCGGCAGTCGCACATGTTGCCCATCCGCCAGTTCGGCGTCTCATCGCACTATGGCCTGGTCGGATGGGGCAGTGGGGGGTTCTATCGTCTCCGGTTCAAAGACCGGACGCCGTCCAAGACGAAACGTGCCGATGCGAGGGACTCAAAGGTGGGGCCATGATTCCAGAAGTCCACGGAAGTAGCCGCAGCAGGGCCTGTCTTTCGTGGATTGCAGGGCTGCTGTTGTTGGCGCCTGCCTCAGTGGCGGCAGCCGTCCCCAGGCCTTCGGCCGACAGTGCCGGCAAACCCTGTGTCGCCATTCTGGAGGCCGAGGTCATCGGGAAAGTTGATGCCGCCAAAAGGCGCGCGATGGCCGGCTGGCTGGATACGCTCCTGACCGAAAGCCTCGCCAAGCGGAAGGACTTTGTGACGGTCGATCGCCAGGCGCTGGATGAAGTCTTGGCCGAGAAGACGGCCAAGGCCGGCGGGCTGACAAAGATTGATCCGAAGGACGTTGCAGCGCCTCTCCGGCCGTTCTGGTCGGCGGGCATACTAATCTGCCCGGTCATCCGCCAGGCTGATCCGAAGGAAGCATCTGCTGGCAAGATGATCGTCAGCGTGGAGGCGGTACTCGCGCAGACGGGCCAACTGCTGGCGAGCCTTTACGTCCAGGCGGACGGGAAGACCGAACAAGGGTTTCGCAAGGCCCTTGCGGGCAGACTGGGGGCCTTCTGGCAGGACGCCGGAAGGCATCTGCGGCAAAGTTCCGGCAAGCCGCTCGTGGATATCTCCGGCAAGCTGACCAGCAAGATCACGCGCTTGCAGTGGATGGTCGATGACCTGCGCGACGCGGCGGAGGCGCGGGTTGCGCTGGCGCAGAACGTAGCCCCGCTTGTTCCCCGTCAGCCGCTGAACACCAAAGAAGAGCGCCTGCTTCGCGTGATGGGGTTGTCCGTGGCGAAGCCAGGCGACGAGGCCGCCGGCCTGGCCCCTGTGCCGAATATCCGGCTCTTGATGGAATTGACCGAAACCGTCAGAACCGGGGTATCGTTCGCGAAGACGCCGATTAGCCTGAAACTCTCCCTTCAGAGGGCGAAATCGCCCGCCATAACCACTGCAATAAAGAGCCAGGTCGGCCAATGGGAAGCATGCCGAAAAGACGCCCTTGTGTGGATCGATGCGCGGGTGCGTGCTCTGTCCGACGGCGGCCCAACAGCAAAGGCAGACGACGAGGCACGGGCAAGAAAGCTGGCCCGGGAAGAACTGGCCGCGATCAAGCAATGGACCGCACTTGGCTCCAGGGATCAATGCGACCTGCCCCGGCAGGTGCGAAGGCTCATTCTGGATCGCGCGCTGCGGAGCGCTCATCTGGACCCTACAAGCGAAACCGCCGCCTACCTCGTTGCCCTGCAGGTCGATTCGCTCTACGAAGGCAGCGGGTACAACGACCGGCCGCTGGCGTGCTATGACCGCATCATCGCCGAGTGCAGCCGCTACTTGGACCGCTTCGGCCAGAAGGTGGTGGATCATCATCGAGAGGTTCTCGACCGTCTGGGTCGCATGGCTGCCTGTGCGTCGTACAAGGCCGAAGACCGCCCCCCGGGCAGGAGGCACATATTCCCCGTCCCCAACGAGCTGAAGTGCCACTACGTCCGCATCTTCGTGAGGGCCTGGGCCGAGTACGGCTACCTGGGCGAGATCGACAAGAGATACGACAACTCCAACAGCTTCGAGGCCTTTGGGTATAACCTGGTCCACAAGCTCATACCGAATTGCCCAGACAAGGAACTGGACCAGGAGCACGAGTATTGGAAGAACTTCTGGGACAAGAAGATCCGAACGATCGAGAAGCGCAAGCGAGGCAAGTTCAAGGTTACCCCCGTGCCATGGGAGTTCGTGGAGGCCACGTTCGCCGCTTGTCGAAAAGACCCCAGGGGCGTCCGCGCGGCACTGCAGCAACTGGCGCGGGTCTGCCCGAAATCCAGAACCTGGGTCTGGGGCGGCGACAGCTATAAGGAATACATCGTTCCGGTCTACCTGAAGAAGGCGGGCGATCCCCAATGGAAATCATGGCAGCCGGACTTCCGGGCCAAGGCCGAGGATAAGATCTCCTACTGGGAAATGACGGCGTTCATGAACCGCCTTCGGCCGCGATTCCCGCAGGCGACGGCTCCCGGTCCACCCCCGAAGATCCCCGCACGTGTTTTCGTTATCCCGGAGAAGGTCCGCAAGGTCGGCCGGGTCCGCGGATCCAGCCGCCCCTCCGAGGAGGTCCTCCTGCTGGTGGATGGCGAGGCCTGGCTGTCGCTGCCGGGGCCGTGGGCCGATGCCAGGCCCCTCAGCCGCGATCCCTCGGTGCTCTACAGCGCCAAGATGCCCAAGCCTGACGGCAAGGATATCCACCTGGACCCCCGACCTCTGCCCTGGCCGGAACTGCCAAATAGGGATCAGTCCGACCGAAAGGGCAAGTACACCATTCGCTGCCATCTGGTTCAGGCCTCGAAAGCCGGTTCGACAGTCTGGCTTGGAACGGACCAAGGCCTGGTGCGGTTCGACCACGCGAAAGGCGGCGCGTGGAAGGGGCGATGGTACACCACGCGTGACGGCCTGCCGTGCAATCCGGTTGTGTCCGTCTGGCCAGGCAAACTGAACGGTCGCGACGCGCTGCTGCTGGTCGGCAGCGGCGGCACGAGGAAATCCGGAGCGTGGCTGACATACGTCCATACGCTGGATGTGGCCAACGGGGAAACCACCATCCTCTTCGACGGGAACAAAGCGAACTTCCAGCTGCCTCCTCGCCCCGCGGCCAAGCTGAAGGACGGGCGAACGGCCCTGGTGGAGCTGATCGGGCAGGGCGTGTATGGCGACGTGGATCTTCGTGACATCCGGGAATTCCTGCGGGAATGGGTGTACGGCCGAGTTGCGACCGTGCGGCAGGAAGATCCCGGGACCAGTTCGATCTGGGAGGGTGTGTGGGACGGCCCGGCCCGAAGAAGCTACCTGCGGGAGATCTCCGCCAACACCGCCAAGCCCACTTCGCGGCGGGCGTTCAAGTCACAGCGAATCACCGTCTTTCCATTCGAACCGGCCCGCGACCTCTTCGGTGACATTATCTTCCTGAATGATCCCAGCGGATCGTTGAGCCTGTCGCCATACTTTTACACGACGTACATGGTCGGCGTGAAGGACACGCTCTGGATCGCGTGCGCCTGCGGCGGCGGTCCCGGCAATACCATGGAGATCATCGGCTACAGGCCCGGGGTCCCCAACCGACGTAAGCCGTCCACTGCATCGGATACCCGTGGAACGACGGCGTCCGCCGAAAGCTGGATCGGGCCGTTCTTGTCGCCGGATGGCACTCCCATCACCAACATGCACTCTCCGGGCGCTGATCACTTGCTCGTCACGACCCGCAAGGCCAGCTACCTGGTTTCCTGCCAGGAGGCGGTCGAGGCAGCCCNCGATGATCCTGCGCCGGCAGTGGGCCAAGGCGCTATCGATGCTGGACGACCGCCGGCGTGCACTGGCCGCCAAGCCCGCGGACGCCGGGGAACCTGTCCGCCTGCGGCTGTGGCGGGCGCACGTCCTTGCCCGCATGCCTGACGGGTTGGACAAGGGCATCGACGAATACCAGGCTGTGGCGGAGGACTCGGCCTATCCCCGGTGCGCCCGGGTTTTCGCTCGGATGAACCAGGTGTTCCTTCTGCACAAGGCCGGGCGCTGCAAGGAAATGCTGGATCTGGTCGATCGCGTTGTCCGAGAGTTCCCGCAGGTCCGCCCCGACAAGGGGCACTCGCTGAAGTGGTACATCAACGACGCCAAGCGGAATCTCAAGAAAGCATCCGACGCGAGGGACTCAAAGGTGCAGCCATGACCGAGGAAGGGAAGAAATGATCGACCGATGGGGACGCCTTCGGGCCTGGTGTGTAGCGGTTCTCTTGCTAATGCCTGTGGGCATGCCGGCCGAAACGCCGGCCGCGGCGCGGCAGACGGAAAAGACCTTTCGCATCGCCGCGATGCCGGTCGTTCTGCAAAAGGGCCCCAAGACGCAGTTGGCCGACTCGGACGCCAAGGCGATCGACGACCGGATCGATACGCTGCTGGCCGCACAGAGCAGCGTGCGAGTCCTCTCTCGCCAGTTCATGGCGGAACTGCTGCGCGAGCGGGCGACGGGCCTGGCGAATCTCAGCGCCCAACAGCAGCAGCAATGGAGGCAGTTCATGGCTGCCGGGGCCTACCTCTGTCCTGTGCTGAAGGCCACCAAGGGCAAGCAATTCACACTCACGCTTGAGCTGATCGCCGTCCAGAACGGCCGGCGACTTCTTGAGCGACACATCCAAGGGAGTATCTCGGCGCCCGAGGCCTGGCTTGGGGAGCTCCGCGGAGCCATTGCCGGCTTGTGCAGGGAGCTGCCCACAGCCGTGGGCGATCTGGAGAACGTGCTGTTGATGGAACCATCGCTGAAGCTTCCGGCCGAGCTTCCGCATACGCGCCATCTGGTGCCTCTGCTCCAGAGCACGCTGCAAGCCGCCTTGGATCAGTCGCTGCATGTGAGGGCCCTTACGCCTCGCTTCCCGCAGTGTACCCGCGAGGAACGTCTTCTCCGCCTGGCCGGGCTCACCGACGCCCGGCATGCGCGGAACGGATCGCAACTGATTGCCCTCAAACCCACACCGGACGGGCGCCTGACCATCGAGTTCGCGGAAAAGGCCATCCACGGACCGGTGGACCAATTCCCCATCACCGCAGCGGTGGTCCTGCGTGCCGACGCGAAGATCATCTACTCCCGGGCGCTGAAAGGGAAGCTGGGTGCGTTTCCCGCCTTCCGCGCCCGGATTCAGAAGTCTGTCGGCGAGGCCGCCGCCGCGCTCGCCCGCCACGTAGGCCGCGAGGGACCGCCCCGGCCCATCGAAGTCCAGGAGGCCCGCGCCCGGCGCCAGGCTCAGGCGGAACTCGAGAGCGTCAAACACCTCACCAAGGTGCCCTCGGGCGAGCTCAGCCACGCCCAGTCCGCCCGGATAGCCGGACGCGCGCTGAGGGCATGGCATCTGAACCCCGCCAGCGAGCAGGCCGCGTACCTCGCCTGCACCTACGCCAAGTATCTTCATCCGACCGACAGCAAGGGGAACCTGCCGGAGCACGCCTACTGGTCCGCGATCGAGTTATGCAAGCGGTACCACGACCAATTCGGCCCCAAGGCCGGCCATTACCGGGAGGTGGCCAATGCCCGGTTCACGGCCGGCTGGCGGATCTACGCCCGGGCCGAGCCGGTGTCCTGGCGCCGTCGGTTCTGCCTGGAGTGTCCCCACACGCCCGCGCTGTTCCGTCCGGGACGCGAGATGGCCCGTGGACTGGCCGACGTGGCCTGGTGGGAACTGGCCCACCGGGAACGCAGCGGCAATACGATCGAGGTCTGGCTGGCCTGGGTGATGAAGTACATCCCGCACATCCCCGCCGGCCAGTTGCAGGAGGAGCTGGACTACTGGCGAACCTTCTACAATGAACGGTTCCTGCCCGCGTGGAAGGCTGCGCCCGCCAGCGCGTCCGGCTCCGGCAACCAGAAATCCTACTGCTGGGAAATACTCCTGGCGACTTTCTACGCTCGCATGGAGGAACCCGAGAAGGTCCGCCAGTGCCTCCAACGCGCCGCCGCGAAGTACCCCAGGTCCGACCGGGGCGTGTGGCGCGACCGCGGTCAGTTTATCTCCGTGCTGCTCAAGCATGCCGGCGACCCGCAGTGGAAAACCTGGAAGCCGGAGTTCTCCGCCGTGGCGAAAGTCCCGGTCAGATCCGATGCCCTGACATCACTGGTGGCCTACCACAACCGCAATCACAGCCACAGACGTTCGCCCGCTGCCCTTCTGGGCAAGGGGTGGGATCGCTTCCTGCCTGCCCCCGCGGTCGTGCCGGCTGCCCGTGTGATCATCCCAAAAGAGGTCCAGGACAAGGGCCTACGCCCCAGTCGGTACGAACAGCCCCGCAAGACCCAGCCGTTCGGTGTGATCGGCGACGACTGGATCCTGTTTGTCGCCCCGGGGCTTGATGACTACCTGAACCTGGAAACGGACACGCACCTCTTTGTCGCCCGGCGCGAACCCCTGTTGGGGCGGGCAGTCAGCGTCACGTCAACATTTTACAGCCTTCCCTGGCCCGACTATCCGCGCGTGCGGAAGTCGAAGCGAGGCGACAATCTCGTGATCACCGATTACCTTGTCCGCGACGCGAAAGGCGGCGCCTTCACGCTCTGGGTCGGCACGGCCTACCACGGGGTGGCGAAGATCGCTCGCGGGACCGGCGGCAAGACGGCAGGGCGGTGGTACACTCCGGAGGATGGGTACCCCCAGGGGCATACCGTATACGGGCTCTGGCCCGGGAGGTACAAGGCGGCTTCTGGAATCCTGATGCTGCTGGCCGAACGCGAGGCCAAACGCGCGTCCCTCTACTTCCTCAATCCCAAGACCCACAAGTTCACGTTCCTGGCCAAGGACCCCTGGCCGACCAGGATCCGCTACCCCGACGGCACGATCGCGTGCATCTCAGGCACCCGCCCGTTTGTCAACGAGGTCGAGAGGTCCCTGCCTGCGTGGAACTCCATGCAGGCCGGAGGCGTCCTGACCAATGCCGGACGAAAGGCCCTCGAAACGCTCGACCTTGCCAAGGCGACATTTTCCGCCAGCGCCTTGGGCGGTCACGTCATGGCCTATGACGCCGAGTCTGGCGTCGCGCTGGCGATCGGGGCCGGTCGGCTAGCCGAATCTAATATCTCCGCATTCGACGTTGGCCGCAACAAGGCCCACACCGTATCGAGAACCTTGCCGGCTTCTTCTGATCGCTTCGAGCAGCCGTTGGGCATGGAGGGACTGAGCATCGGCACGCGATGCACGGTGCCGCTCGGTTACATCACTACGGCCGTTGCCGTTGGCCAGTACGTGTGCATAGGGATGAATTACCGCGACCACAACTGGACCCGTACGGGCGACATGCTCTTCATCTGGAAGCCGGGGGCGAACCTGGCCAGCCCCCTGAAGGGCGACCGCTGGTACGGCCCGTTTCGCCTGCCCGCCGGCCGGCGCATCGTCGGGATGATGCCCGATCCGAAGGGCTGCCTGTGGGCCTCGACGTACGACTCGCACCTGTTCCGCGTGGACGTCGCCGCCGCGGTCCGGGACGCCCAACGCACCGGCCGGGTCTTCGACTCGAAGACGTTCATGGACAGGTACCTCGGCGCCCTCACCAAGTGGCGCGACAAGGTCCGTTTCCATATGTCGAACCAGGAGATCGACAAGGCCATCGCCGAGATCGACAGGCAGTGGGCGGCGCTGGATTCGGCATCGCCCAAGCACGAGCGGACCGACCTGCTGATGTTCAAGGCCGCCGCGTGCACGCTG
>Ga0111188_1362_pt1 | contig 12378 bp, 13 predicted proteins | sample DeeMarSWOR324_28_FD_80358 | JGI IMG/M metagenome (GOLD analysis project Ga0111188, IMG submission 80358) | Planctomycetes bacterium SM23_25
CCGCCGACGTTCGTGAGAAAACGCCTGGAGAGCGACGATGCGGTCGTCGAGGCGCTCTTGGCGCGCGGCGTGGACGTCTCTTTTTTCGGGGCCGAGGACCGCCTTGCCGGCGCGGGCCAGACCCGCATCCGGGCCGCGTGGCCGCGCGGCCCTGCGTCGATGACCCGGGAGATCAACGACGGGTCGCTCGTCCTTGAAGTGTTCGACCACAGCCGGTGGCTTCTGCTGACGGGCGACCTCGAACCGGACGGCATGGCCGGCCTGATGAACGCCGAACCGCACCTGCGGGCAGACGCCATGCTCTGGCCGCATCACGGGCAGGCGGACCAGGCCGTCTGCCGCCTCGTGCGGCACACGGGGGCCGAGGTGCTCGTCATCTCGGCCGCCGCGTCGCCCAGACCGCCCCCGACACCCAAGTGGCTGTCGGCGTTGGGCGTGCCGTGCTTCCACACGGGGGTGTCGGGCGCCGTCACCATCGACTTGGCCCAGGGGGGCCTGAAGGTCATGACGTTTCGCGGCGGCGTCCAGGCGCTGACCGGTCCCACGCCGGGTCCGGAACCCGTGATGCAAGAGTGACCGGCTTGGTGAAGCGGCGAGCGGGTTACGCCGTAAGGACCAGGTTGTCGGCGTGGATGACCTCGTCGTACTGGTGGTCGCCGAGGATGGCGGCGAATTCGCTCGAGCGCCGGCCCTTGATCTTCTCGACGTCCTCGGCGCTGTAATTCGCCAGGCCCTGGGCGACGGTGTCCCCCTCGGGGCCGACGACGGAGACCACGTCGCCGCGCGCGAAGTTGCCGTCCACGCCCGTGATGCCCGACGCCAGCAGGCTCTTGCGGGCGCGGACGGCCCGGGCGGCGCCGGCGTCGACCAGCACTCTGCCGCGCGGCCGCCGGGTAAGGCCGATCCACCGGCTGCGAGCGTTCATCTTCTCGGCCGTGGGTACGAAGAGCGTGCCGACGGGTTCGCCCGCCACCAGGTCGGTCAGGACGTTGGGGGTGCGTCCGTTGGCGATGGCGGCCATTTCGCCGGCCGCGACGACCATGCCGGCCGCCTCGAGTTTCGTCGGCATCCCCCCGGTGCCGAGCGACGAGCGGGTCCTGTCGGCGGCCGCCGTCACCTCGGCCATGTCGTCAACCACGTCGAAACGGTCCCGGCGCTGGGGGTCGCGGTAAACGCCGTCGACGGTCGTGAGCAGCACCAACAGGTCGGCCCGCAGGAGGTTGGTGACCACGGCGGCCAGGACGTCGTTCTCGCCGAAACGGATCTCGTCGACACTGACCGTATCGTTCTCGTTGACGACGGGCACCGCGCCGTAGTCGTGGAGGGCCGTGATGCAGTTGCGGATGTTCAGATACCGCGTGCGGTCTTCCACGTCGTCGCGGACGAGCAGGATCTGGGCGGCGTGGCGGCCGTGGGCACGCAAGGCCCGGTCGAACATCCTCATCAACTTCGACTGGCCGACCGACGCGCACGCCTGGAGGTGGGGCAGGGCCTCGGGGCGGCTGCCGAGTTCCAGCTCGCCCATGCCGGCGGCGATGGCGCCGCTGGAGACGATGACGACCTGAAGGCCGCGATCCTCCAGGGCCGTCACCTGGTCGGCGATGCGGCGGATCTGCCCCTCGTCGAGCAGGCCGGTGTCGGCGGCCAGCACGTTGCTGCCGAGTTTGACGACCACGCTGCGGACGCGGCTCATCAGGTCTTTGCGTTGCTGGCGGCTCATCGAGTGCCCCGGCGATCAGTCCGTTCCTCGAAACTGCAAAGGACGCAAAGAGCGCAAAGAGAGGCGACATCCTTTGGTGTTTCCCCAAGTAACGCTGTGCCGTTCTTTGCGTCCTTGGCGCTCTTTGCGGTTCCATCCCCCTTTCGACTGTCAAATACCGAGCGCCTCGCGCACCAGGTCAATGGTTCGGGCGGTGGCGCCTTGCATGGTGCGGATGGTCTGGCGTGCGGCTTCGCCCATTTGACGGCGCCGGTCGGGGTGCGTCAAGAGGTCGGTCACGGCGTCGGCGAGTTCGTCGGTGCCGGCGACTTTGCGCGCCGCGCCGGCAGCGACCAGGGCAGGGGCCTCGACGGGGAAGTTGTACATGAGCGGGCCCCACAGGAGCGGCTTGGCCAGGGACCCCGGCTCCATCGGTCTTGGAGCCCTGCCACTCGGTGGTGCGCGAGCGGCGGACGACGCCGAGGCCGGAGGCCAGGATCGCCTCGGCGGCCGCGTCGAAGTTCTCCGGCCGCCGCGGCACGATGACCAGCCGCAGCCGCGGATACAGGCGGCGGACCTGCTGGTAGGCCACCAGCAGCGTCTCCTCTTCGCCCGGCCCGGTGCTGCCGGCCACGAGGACCGATTCGCCCGGCTCGATCTTCATGTCGCGGGCCAGGTCCTCGGCGCCGGGGACGTGGTCGGCGAAGATAACGCCGTCGTGTTTCATCTGGCCGGTGATGCGGATGCGGTCGGCATCGGCCCCAAGGCCTGTGAGGCGGTCGCGGTAGAGTTCGGCCTGGACGCCGATGGCGGCGCACGAATTGAACACCGCCTGCATGACGGGCCGGATACGCCGGTAGCCGCGCGCGCTGCGCTCGGTCATGCGGACGTTGACGCAAACGACGGGTACGTTGCGCCGGGCCGCCATGAAGAAGAAGTTGGGCCACCATTCCGATTCGACCTGGATGACGGCCGACGGTTTGATCCGCTTGAGGGCCCGCCGGACGCACGGAGACCGTAAGGTCGGGGAAGCGCTGCCTGGCCCGCTCGCGGCCCGTCATGGTGGTGGTCGAGAGGACGATCTCGGCGTCGGGGTACGCCTCGGCCAGGGCGGGGATGAAGGTGCGTGCGGCCTCGACCTCGCCGACGCTGATGCAGTGGACCCAGAGTCGCGGCTTCAGACCGAGTTTGCGTTTCGGCACGAACCCCCAGCGTTCGGCGAAGCCGCTTCGGTACTTTCGTCGCGTGGCCAGCAGGACGAGGTAGTACGGCCACCCCACCAGCGCCGCGAGCGCGTAAGCGAGGTTGACGGCAATCACAGGAAGGATGCCCGGCCGTTTGGGGTCCATAGGGTGAGGATGGTACCAATCGCCGCCGGCCTTTGCGAGGGTTCTCCGGCGAATCGGGGGACTCGACCACGCCGCCCACGCGTCACTGCTTTCCCGCCGCCCACCGCGCCGTCCAGTTGATGAACGCTTCGGCTTCGTCGCGGTCGTACTCGCCGCCGGGGCAGAACCAGACGCCTTCGGGCTTGAGGTGTTCGGCGACGGCGCAGGCGTCTTCGGTGTCTTCGCAGACCAGTTGGATGCCCTTGCCGGTGGCCTGGACGTGCCGGTACACGTCGATCCACCGTGCGGCAGGGCCGTTGCCGGCGCCGTAAATCCACTGGATGGCGTTCAGTTCCGGCAGGTCGAGCAGGGCATCGAGGTGCCGCAGGGCGCCCGGACCGTCGAGGTGAAAGACCGAGCAGTCGAGGTACCGCATCTCGTTGAGGATCGCCGGCAGAATCGCGTCCTGGAAGATCCGTTCCGAAACCATGCAGATGAAGTCGCACGAGACGGGGTACGCCGGGCCGGCGTGCAGCGCCGGCGTCCACGTCGCGCATGGCTGGCCGCGCGCGGCGATGCGGTTCCACAGGTCCTCGAACATGAGGGCATAGGCGACGTCGGTGACGTGGTCGCAGGCCAGCCGCACGCCTTCGAGGTCGTCGGCACAGTCGATGGCCATGTCCTGCGGGTTCCGAAGGGCCGCCACCAGGTCGCCGTTCGTGTGCAGGTCGGGCAGGGCGGTGAGCCAGCGGCCGCGGCCGCGCTCCAGCGAAAGGTCGGTCATCGCGCGAACCGCGTTCCAGTAAGGCGTGTCGAGGTCGGGCTGCATCCCGAGGATGTCGCGGCAGGACCCGGCGATGGGAATGGCGTAGGTCGTGGTGGGCGCGAACCGGAGTTCACACCCGAAGACCGTGGCCGCGAGTTCCGGCCCCATGCCCGGCCCGTAGCAGGGGAACGTCTCGGCCAGGTAGACGCCGTAGACGCCGACGTCGGCCCGCGCCTCGGCACAGGCCACGTGGTACTCAACGTCCATCCAGCGATCGCGGAGGCAGGCGTGCGGTGTGTCGGGCAGGCGGGGCGGGCGGTCGGGTCTGACGCTGATGGTCACGGGCGGCCGGTCGAGGATCGCGCCGTGCCACCACGCCTCAAAGCGCTCGAGGACGCGGTCGAGGTCGGGCTTCCGTTCGAGTTCCATCGCGTGTCTGGCTCCGTCGCGCCGGCGTGAATCCGGCGGGCGCGCGACGAGCGTAGCGGGCAGCGCCGGTACGGTCAATCGTATACCCGCCGGGACCGAATGCCGTTTTGCCTTGAAAGATGGTGGCGCGGGCGGTAAAGTCAACCCTTGGCGAACGCGCACGTCGCGCATGAGCGGATCGGCAGACGGCGAATGCTCGACACCCTTTCGGAGACGGTTTCGGCGTGGCCGTTCGGCGTCTTCTTCTTGTTGTTGGGTGCGTGCGTCGGGAGTTTCCTGAACGTGTGCATTCACCGGCTGCCGGCAGGCAAGAGCCTGGTCTGGCCGCCGTCGCACTGTACGGTGTGCCTGGCGCCGATCGCGTGGTACGACAACATCCCGGTCGTAAGTTACTTTGTGCTGCGGGGGCAGTGCCGGCAGTGCGGGACGCCGTTTTCGGCGCAGTACGCGCTGGTGGAGGCGGCATCGGGCCTGATCTTTTTCGGTTTCTGGCTTGCGTACTTCATTCTTGGGGTGCGTGATGGTGCGGCCGACGTGGGCGTGTACGCCGTGCACATGGTGCTGGCGTCGGCGCTCGTGGCGTCGGGCGTGATCGATTTCGAGCGAAAGGAGATCTACACCTCGGTCACGAACGTGGCCCTGGCCGTCGGCCTCCTCGGATCGTTCCTCTGGCCGCAGGTCCAGCGCGTGGGCGCCTATGACGGCGGGCTGCCCGACTGGACCGGTTGGGAGCGGGCCGACGCCGTGCTGCTCGGCCTCGTGGGTGCGGCGGTGGGCGGGGGGCTGATCTTCGTGACGCGGCTGCTGGGCACGTGGGCGTTCAGGAAAGAGGCCATGGGCGTCGGGGACATCTACCTGATGGCGGCGATCGGCAGCGTGCTGGGCTGGGAAGGGGCCGCACTGGTCTTTCTGGTGGCGCCGTTCTTCGGCCTCGTCTACGGCCTGTGGCACCTGGCGCGGAAGCAGGAGAGCGAAGTGCCGTACGGCCCGTTTCTGGGGTTGGCGGCGGGCGCCGTGATGCTGATCCAGAACCATGTCGTGGCGTACTTCCGGCCCGGCATCGAGGCGATGTGCGAGATGGTCTTCGGATAGTGGGCGAAACCGCCCAATGCGGTGAAAGGGGAAAGGAGATCACGATGCGACCCGAGAAGGATGTAACGCGGCTCATCGGACGGGCGGCCCTGGTGCTGGCGATCGGGATCGTCGCGGCATCGAGCGTGGGCTGTCAGCAACAGCAACTCGAAGAACGCAACGCCGCCCTTCAGAAACAACTCGAACAAGCCCTCATCCAGAACGCCGACCTCCAGGCGGAAAACGACAGCCTGAGGGGACAGAACCAGGAACTCCAGGGCGACCTCGCCAGAGCCCGCGCCGTCCCCGCGCCGCCACCGACCGCCCCCGCGAAGCCGAAGCCCGATTTCGGCGAGGGGGTCGACGTCTCGGTCGTCGGCGACGTCACGACCGTGACCCTGCCCAACACCATCCTGTTCGACTCCGGCCAGGCCGTCCTCAAGTCCGCCTCGAAACGCGTCCTCGACCGTGTGGCGTTGGTCCTGAACCGCGATTACGCCCGCCAGTTCATCCGCGTCGAGGGCCACACCGACAACCAGCCCATCCAGAAAAGCAAAAAACTCTGGACCGACAACTGGGACCTCTCGTGCAACCGCGCCATGGCGGTCGTCCGCTACCTGATGTCGAAGGGCATCGAGCCGAACCGCATCTATGCGGCAGGGTACAGTTACTACAAGCCGGTGGCGTCGAACTCCAGTGCCGACGGTCGAGCCAAGAACCGGCGGGTGGCTATCGTGGTGTCGCCTCGGTAGAACGGCCTGTCGCCGGACAACCGGCGATCCGGGCGGCAGACGACCGGACCTCGCGGCGGGCAAGACGGCCCGCCGCGACTCATGGACGAGACGGGGACCTTACCGCGTGATGGTGATCGTCGATTACGGGATGGGGAACCTGCGGAGCGTCCAGAAGGCGCTCGAGCGGATCGGCCACGCGGCGGACGTCTCGGACAGGCCGGACACCGTGGCGGCGGCCGAGCGGCTCATCGTACCGGGTGTCGGCGCCTTTGGCGACGCCATGGCGGCACTGCACGCGGGCGGCCTGATCGAACCCATCCGCGACGTGGTCGCCGCCGGCCGGCCCATGCTGGGCATCTGCCTCGGCCTTCAGATCCTGTTCGACGAGAGCGAGGAAGTGGCCGAAGCGCCCGTCGAACTGGCCGCCATGGCCGACGCACCGTTTCCGAAAGGCCTGGGCCTGGTCCCGGGCCGTGTCCAACGATTCAGCGACACACTGGCCGAGCGCGGCCTCAAGGTCCCGCACATGGGGTGGAACACGGTAAGGCCGACGGGCAGGTCGCCCCTGTTCGAGGCCGTGCCGGAGGAAGGGGTTTACTTTTACTTCGCGCATTCCTACTATGCGGCCCCCAGGGACGATGGTGTCGTGGCGGGTTGGACCGATTACGGTGGGCCGTTCGCAAGCGCCGTCACGTCCGGCAACGTCCATGCGACGCAGTTTCATCCGGAGAAGAGCCAGGCCGCGGGTCTTGCGGTGCTTGAGAACTTCGTGACGCGAACGTGAGAGGCCTCTCCCGCGGAGCGCATGCCCCATGCTGATTCTGCCGGCAATCGACTTGCGGGCCGGGCGCTGCGTACGTCTGCGGCAGGGAGACTACAGCCGGGAGACGGTCTTCGACGACGACCCGGTCGCCGTGGCGCGGCGGTTCGAGGACGCGGGCGCCGCGTGGCTCCACATGGTGGACCTCGACGGGGCACGCGAGGGCGAACCGAAGCACCTCGACAAGGTCGCCGCCGTCCTCGAGGCCGTCGGCATGAACGTGGAACTGGGCGGCGGCTTCCGGACCGCCCAGGCCGTCAAGACCGCCCTCGGCCTGGGCCTCGCGCGGGTGATCGTCGGAACACGGGCCGTCCGCGAGCCGGACTGGCTGGCGGAGATCGCGACGCGATTCCCCGGCCGGGTGGCCCTCGGCCTGGATGCCCGTCGCGGCTGCGTTGCCGTGGAAGGCTGGGAGAGCGAGACCCGACAGACCGCCGTGGAGATGCTCAGGGCGGCTGCGGCCCTGCCGCTTGCGGCGATTATCTATACCGACATCGCCCGAGATGGTATGATGGCCGGTCCGAACGTCGAGGCGACGACCCACGTGGCGAAGGCCAGCCCGTTCCCGGTCATCGCGTCCGGCGGCGTGACGACGGTGGAGGACATCCGCCGGCTGAAGGCGTCCGGAACGATCCATGGCGCCATCATCGGCCGGGCGCTGTACGAAGGAACGATCGACCTGAAGGAGGCCATCGCGGTCGCCGGCGACCCGTCGGCCGGCTGAACCGCGCCGGTGCGAGAGGGAGTTAACGGCCGGGCCCGCCACGGCGGGTAAACTTGCCCGGCGCGTTCGTGCAAACGCGACTCAACCGGATGCACTTGGAGGCAACGATGGCCGGAGTCCAAACCGACGCGATCCGAAACGTCACGCTCATCGGCAACACCGGGGTCGGCAAGACCCAACTGGCCGAGGCGATGCTCCATCACGCCGGGGTGATCAACCGGCTCGGGACGCCCGACGAGGGCAACACCGTCAGCGACTTCGAGCCGGAAGAGAAGGAACGCCGCGCCAGCATCGCCACGAGCGTCCTGCACCTCGCGTGGAAGGACCGGCACGTCAACCTGCTCGATACGCCCGGGTACGCCGACTTCATCGGGGCCGGGCTGCGGTCCATGGCCGCCGCCGACACGGCCGTCCTGGTCCTCAGTGCGACCGTCGGCGTGGACATTCATGCCCGCCGCCTTTTCAAGGCGGCCGGCGACGCGCATCTTGCGCGGATGATCGTGGTCAACAAGGCGGATGCGGAGAACGTCGAACTGGAGTCGCTCGTCGGCCAGGTCCGCGAAGCCCTCGGACCGGCCTGCCGGCCGCTGACGATCCCCGCGGGCCAGGGCACCTCGTTCACGGCCGTTGTCGACGCGTTCGCCGGCACCGAAGGCGAGGCGATCCTGGACGTGGCGAGCGCGCACGGCGAACTCGTGGAGTCGATCGTCGAGGCCGACGAGAACCTCATGGAGCGGGCCGGCGGCGCGCTCGTGCCGATCCTGTTCACCAGCGCTCGCAAGGAACTGGGCGTCGAGGCGCTCCTGGACACGATCGCCCGGTTCGCACCCAGCCCCGCGCAGGCCGCGCCGCGGACCGCACGCCGCGGAACCGGCGACGAGACGGAGGACGTGCCGATCCAGGCCGACCCGGGCGGGCCGCTCTGCGCCCAGGCCTTCAAGGTGGTCAGCGACCCGTTCGTCGGCAAGATCGCGTATCTGCGGATCCTGAGCGGCGCGCTGGGCGCCGACTCCTCCGCGCGCGTCAACGACGAGCGCCGCGAGACGAAGTTCGGCCAGATTCTCCGATGCCAGGGCAAAGATACGGAGCCGATTCCGGAAGCCGTCGCGGGCGACATCGTGGGCGTCTCCAAGATCGAAGAACTCCGTATCGGCGACACGATCTGGGGCGGTTCGGAGCCGCTCATCATGCCGCCGATCCAGGTGCCCGTGCCGATGTTCTCGCTGGCCCTCCAACCGAAGAGCCGCGGCGACGAGCAGAAGATCTCCGAGGTCCTCGCCAAGGCGATGGATGAGGACAACACCCTCAAGACGACCCGCGACCGCCAGACCAACGAACTGGTGGTCAGCGGCCTGGGCGACACCCACCTGATCGTCCTGCTGGCCAAACTGAAACGGCGGTACCAGTTGGACGTGAACACCAAGCCGCCCAAGGTCCCGTACCGCGAAACCCTCATGGGCAAGGCCGAAGGCCATTACCGCCACAAGAAACAGACGGGTGGCGCCGGGCAGTTCGGCGAGGTGTTCCTGCGTGTCGAGCCGATGGAACGCGGCCAGGGGTTCGAATTCGTCGACGACATCTTCGGCGGCGCCATTCCACGACAGTTCCTGCCGGCTATCGAGAAGGGCGTTCGGGAGGCCATGGACGACGGCGTCATCGCGGGCTACCCGTTCCAGGACGTCCGCGTTTCGGTGTACGACGGCAAACACCACCCGGTGGACTCGAAAGAGGTGGCGTTCAAGATCGCCGGCCGCAACGCCTTCCGCGACGCCGTCACCAAGGCCAAGCCGACCATCCTCGAACCGTACGTCAACATGGCGATCACGGTGCCCGACGAGTTCCTTGGCTCCATCACGGGCGACCTCAACAGCCGCCGAGGCCGCATCATGGGCATGGAGGCCGGAACCGCCGGCACGCAGACCATCAACGTCCAGGTGCCCCTGGCCGAGGTCGCCCAGTACAACACGCAACTGAGGAGCATCACCGGCGGACAGGGCAGTTACGTGATGGACTTCTCGCACTACGAGCCGGTCCCGGCGAACGTGCAGCAACAGATCATCGAGGCGGCGGCCAAGGCGAAGACGGAAGACCACTAGGCGGGGCGCGCGGCGTCGCCGGCGGCGCCCCGGCGGTAATTCGGGCAAGTCGTTTGCCTCTAGCGGCGGTGTGAGGTATAATCTGGCGCATCTCCTCGGCTCGAGACGGGTGGGGAACCATGCCTTCTGCGCCCGGCCGTGAAGAGAATATCCCGGAAATCATCGGCGAGATTGTCGGCACGTACGACGAGATCTCCACGATCAACCACCTGGGCCTGCGGTCGCTCCCTTCACGCGAGGCCGTTTCCGAGATCATCGACGGACTCCGGGAGATCCTGTACCCCGGGTACTTCGGCCGGCGCCACTTCACCCCACAGAACATCCGCTACCACATCGGCGACCGTATCTACCAGGTCTACCGCCTGTTGACCGAGCAGATCTATCTGAGCGTGATCCACGAATGCCGCCGCACCGACGGGGAGTGCGATCATTGCAACACTCAGGCCACCCGGCTGGCCGTCGAGTTCATGCGCCGCCTGCCGCAACTCCGCCGCATCCTTGAAGCCGATGTCCGCGCCGCGTACGACGGCGACCCCGCCGCCAGGAGCCTCGATGAGATCATCTTCTCCTACCCCGGCCTGGCGGCCGTCACGGTCTACCGCCTTGCCCATGAACTGTGGGAGATGAAGGTGCCCTTGCTGCCCCGGATCATGACCGAGATTGCCCACGCGAGCACCGGCATCGACATCCACCCCGGCGCGCGGATCGGGGAGCGATTCTTCATCGACCACGGAACGGGCGTCGTCATCGGCGAGACGACCGAGATCGGCAACGACGTCAGGATCTACCAGGGGGTTACCCTCGGGGCCATGAGTTTCCCGAAAGACGAGACCGGCCAACTGATTCGCGGGAAGAAACGCCACCCGACCATCGAGGACGGTGTCACGATCTACTCCGGGGCCACCCTCCTGGGCGGTGAAACGGTCGTCGGCAGGGGAAGCACCATAGGCGGCAACGTCTGGCTCACGACATCGGTGCCGCCCCATTCGATCATCATGATTGAGGAGCCGGCGCTGGTGGTCGAAGACAAGGCGCACAAGAAAAGCGTCCGCCAAGGTGGCGGCAAACCGGCGGCGAAACGGAAAAAGTGACGGGAGTTTTTTTTACTTGCGGCCACGTAAGAGACGCTCTAGCATCCACTTGGAGCAAGTCTCGGGTTGGAACGATGCCGTACCACTGAGACCCATCCCCGTCGCTTCCGAGGTGTCCGCAGGCCGTCGGAAAGGGGCCTCGGCCGACCGGCGCCGACCGAACGGGAACGAGGCAGACATCGAACCGGGATCTTCGAGCATCCACAGGGGGCATCTATGAGGACCGTCACCAAGAAGGAACTGGCGGACCGGATCGCCGACGCCACCAAGGCCAAACGCAGCCTCGTCAAGGATATCATCCAGCGGTTCCTTGATGAGATCGTCGACGAGTTGGCCAGCGGCAACCGCCTTGAGTTCCGCGACTTCGGTGTCTTCGAGGTGCGCACCCGCAAGCCGCGCATGGCCCAAAACCCCCGAACCTTGGAACGCGTGCCCGTCCCGGTCAAGTCTACGGTCAAGTTCAAAGTCGGCCGCCGCATGAAGGAGTCTGTTCAGAACGCCGCATCCGAGGTCCCGCCCGCGGAACCCGAGCCGCGCCGGCGGGACGTGCCGGCGCCGACATCATCGCGCGTCTCAAGGCCGCCGACGGGTCACTAGGGCCGGCAGGCTGCGGGTGGTGGTCGACCGGCATCGGCCGACCATGCATGTCATCCTCTCGGAGTCAGGCCGTGAGCATGAGCCGCGAAGAGACCATCCGGCAGTTGGCCAGGCAGGTTTTTGAACTCACGAAACGGACCTGGTTTCACTCCCAGCGCGAGAAGTTCAAGGGCGGTTACGACCTGTCGGAGTCTGAGTTCCTCGCGCTCGATGCCCTCGAACCGGTGCCCTCGCTCTCGGTGGGCGAACTCCGACGCCACGTCGGCGTTCTGCCTGCCCAGATGTCGCGCGTCCTCAAGGCCCTCGAACAGCGCTACGACGAGAAACTCGTCCTGTGCTCCATCAACCCCAAGGACAAACGCAAGGTCGACGTCTCCATCACCCCCAGGGGCCGGCGGGCGGTGGACGCCTACCGCAAGGCCAAGATCGCGGCGAGCATGCGGGCGCTCGGATCCTTGAGCAGCACCGACCTGGCCAACCTGTCGGCCATTCTCCGCAAGGTAGGGCCTGCTCTCGACAAGGGGCCGCCGGGCACAGACGCCTGACGGCAGCCGGGACGCCCGCCCGGGCGGAGCGACCATCACCGCTTGGAGGAACCCGCACGTGAAGGTGGCGCTGGCCGGTCTCCCCCTTTCCGGCAAGACGTGCCTGTTCGACGCCCTGTCCGAGGGCGCGGTCGACTCCGCTGCCCACCCCGCCCGCGCCGACCATCCGAACGTGGCCAGCGTCGCCGTGCCCGACCGGCGCCTGGACTGGCTCTACGAGCACTACAAGCCGCCCAAGCAGGTGCCGGTTCACGTCGAACTTCTCGATCTTCCGGGGCTCACCCCGGGCCGCAGCGACCTCGCCCTCGCCTCGCGTGCCGGGCCGCGTCGATCCGAGGGCCGACCGCGACGTCCTCGACGGTGAATTCCTTATCTCGGACCTCGACGTCGTCCTTCGGCGGATCGAGAAGATCGAAGGCCAGATCGCCAAGCCGCTGCCGCACCGCGAGGCCCTGAAACACGAGTTGGAGTTCCTGAC
>Ga0111188_1116_pt1 | contig 12349 bp, 11 predicted proteins | sample DeeMarSWOR324_28_FD_80358 | JGI IMG/M metagenome (GOLD analysis project Ga0111188, IMG submission 80358) | Planctomycetes bacterium SM23_25
GCCAGCGTCGAAGGCGATCCGGGCATCGCGAGGGTTTACGACTTCACGACCTGGAAAGAAGGCATGAACTTTCCCGGCTCCACGCAACTCGGGCTGGGCAAGAAGCTGCTCGAACAGTATCCCTGGTGGCAATTCGAGCCGCACCCGGAGTGGGTGGAAGCGGGCTGTTTTGCCGCCGGGATTCCGGGCGAAGTACGCTTCATCTACCTGCCGCGACGCAACGTGTACAACTGGACCGGGCCGGTGGTCAAGCAGCTTGAGTGCGACGTGCCCTATCACGCCTTCTACTTCGATCCCGTCAACGGGAAACGGTATGACCTGGGAACGGTCATCAGCGCCGGGCCGCCAGCCAGACCGTTTGAAGGGCACACGCAACCCCTGTTGTTTGAGGATCGTTTTGAGGGGGCCGATGCCTCGGCCTGGAAAGACCACGGCACGCCCACCCGGCGCAAGGACGGCCGCCTGCTGGGCGGCAAAGGCGTGGTGACGATCCTGGAGAAGGTCAACGACACGGACCTGATGGCCAGCGCTGACGCCAACAGCGACGCCGAGGCGGGCATCATCCTCCGCTTTCACGATCACGACCACTATCTCGTCGCCCTGTACAGCCCTTCGCTGAAGAAGATCTACCTGCATGACCGCAAGGGCGGGCAGTGGGGCGACCCGCTCGGAGAAGTGTCCGTGCCCGAGATCGGTCCGAAGATCCATCTTACCGCGGCGGCCTGTGGCAAGTACGCAGCCATGGTGATGACCGACGGCAAGAGGACCTATTACACCCCCGTGGTTACGGTCGGCAATACGACGGCCGGGAAAACGGGTTTGTGGCTTTTCCAGATTGGCGACCGGCAGGAATACGACAATTTCGAGTTGTCGAGGGCGAAGTTCGCCCCCGCGATACCTGTTCCGGACAAGCAGGCCGCGCCTCGCGGCGTCGATGCCAAGGTCGTGCGCCTCCGCACGGACGAGTACCGCGCGCCGAACGTCCCCTCGCCCCAGGACTGGGTGCTGGTGCTGGAGTAGAACCATGAAGACCACACTGTTCGTTCTTGTTGCAATCATCAGCATCGCCCTGCCGGCCGAAGCGCTGGACCTGAAGGCGATCACCTCGAAGCCCACTGCGGACAACCCGCAGTTCGATAACAAGGAAGCATGGCCGGACCTGGTAGCGGAAGGCCGCGGCCGCTTCGTCGGCGTGAACCTGCATGTCTGGAACCCCAATCCGTTCGGCAAGGTAGTCAAGGTGCTCAACATCGATGCGCAACGGTTTTCGCCTCGTATTCACGGCACGATGCTGGCGGCTGCCAGGGGCTGGTGGTGGGGCGAAGGAGACGAGAAGTTCTTCGTCGACGGCGAGAAGATGCCGTCCACGTTCGGAACCGGCAGCGAGGATTACTTCGCCCACGCCTGGATGCAGGCGCCCGCTGGCCTGCTCCGCAAAGACATGTCGCCCAAGCCTGCGTACAATGTCCTGAAAACACTGATCAAAGAGCAATGGTGGACGGAGACGAGCCTCACGACGGACGCCAGCGGCACAGCAACGTTCCGCGGCTTCTACGGCGAATACGAGTTGACGGTGACAACGCCGGACGGCGGGCAAAGGCGGATCAAGAACCTGAAGATAAGAAAATCGCCGCAACAGATGACCACCAGTTGGACGGTGGATGGTGCGCGGGAGAGGAGAACATGGTGAACGTAACGCGACGAGGATTCTGCAAGGCACTGGCGGCTGGAGCTGTGGGGGCTTCGGCCGCTGCAACTCATTTGCTCGGACAGGCCACGCCAGACAAAGATGCCAGCGGGAACCTGGTTGAGCCCGCGCCCCAGCCGCGCGCGCGGCATGCCCTGGAGTTGCGGATGGATGCGGCCGCCATCAGGGCGGGCTTGAAGAGTCACGACCGGGCCCTCCACATCAAGGCCGGTTGGATCCGCGATCCCTACATCGTGCTCGCGCCCGATGGTTACTACTACCTCACCGGCACGACGCCGAACCCGGACGAGCCCCGCGAGCAAGCCGACCCGTACAACACCGGCCTCGGCCGCGGCAGTATCGTCGGCTACCGCATGCGGCTTTGGCGCAGCGAAGACTTGATCTCCTGGGAGTATCTGGGCGAGCCGTTCTCCCTGTTGGACGGCTATTGGGCGAAAAAACGGCCAGAGGCGTTCAAGGGCGAGAACCGCACGCAATGGCGCCTATGGGCCCCGGAGGTCCATTTCCTCAACGGGAAGTGGCACCTGGTTCATACCTCACCCGGGCCGGAACGGGCGGGATCGAACCTGGCGGTCGCGCAGGGCGACGAAATCAAGGCCCCGTATGCCTTGCCGCTGGGCGATCTGTCTCGCGGCAGGCACGACCCGTCGCTGTTCCAGGATGGTGACGGCGAGGTGTACCTCCTTTGGGGCAACACGATGGTGGTCCCCCTGAAGAAGGACATGACCGGTTTTGCGGCTGAACCGGTACGCATCGATCCCTCAGGCAGCCGCCCGGGTCCCGACGGCAAGCCCATCAGCCAAATCGGCCACGAGGGGGCGACGATACGCAAGATCGGGAAAAAGTACGTCCATTTTGGCACCGCGTGGTCGACCGACCGCCCCCGCAAGGGAACCTACAACCTCTACTACTGCACGTCCGACAAGATCGCCGGCCCGTATGGTCCGCGACGGTTCGCCGGTCGGTTCCTTGGTCACGGCACGCCGTTCCTGGACAAGGCCGGCAAGTGGTGGTGTACTGCCTTTTTCAACGCCAACGTGCCGCCCGTCGTTCATTCCGAGACCCTGAAACCGTCCGTCGGCGACAACGCGTACACGATCAACCAGCAGGGCGTGACGATCGTGCCCCTGGATGTGCGAGTGCTTGAGAACGGCAATGTCCGCATCCGGGCCAAGGACCCGGCGTATGCCAATCCGGGGCCGGAGGAAGTGCAGCATTTCCGGGATTAGAGTCGACTCGCCGGAGCGCCTAAGTGAGTGCCGCTTGTCCAGCGAAGCGATGACGCAAAAATGAACACCGGTATACAGAGTGGTTCCGGGACCCGTGAACGGTCACAGAGCAACAAGAAAAGGGGGAAATTATCATGCAAAGACTCATACTCGTGCTGGTAATGGCTGCACTCGCAACAACCGTTTCGACAGGGGATGTGCAGGCCCAGCAGGATGTCCGCCGATTGCCCGTGAAGGAATACCTGGACCGTTCCTGGGAGCCAGGGCCGATTGCCAACAGCATGTTCACAGACGCGGAAAAGGCCCAGATCACGTCCAAGTAGCGGGCATTCGGCCGAAGGAGCAAAGAAATGAGAACATCGGTCATTGCAGCCATCATCCTGGCCGGCGCTTCCTGGGCCGGCGCGCAGAAGCCGGTCGAGCCGCCGGCTAACGCCCCGGCCGCGGTCGAGTGGAACGCCGCCACGGGGAAACTGACCCTGCGCTATCGCGGCGACGCGATCCTCGAGGCCGTGGTCACGGCCGAAGACAAGGACGGCAGGAAGCCCGCGACCGGCGTCAACATGGCGCCGAAGGAAGAGACAGGCGAAAAGGTGGAGCAGCGTTTGACGTTCAGCCTGGCCCAGCCCCAGGCGGGCGCCGCGCTCGTTTTGCGCGGCACGGTCACGGGCAGCGGGGAGGCGTTTCCGGCAGAGACCGAGAGCGAGGCGCAGAAGCGGTTTCCCTATGTTCGCAACAGCGTGGGCTTGAGCCGCAACCTGCGCAACAACGCCGTCTACGACCGCCGCTGGGACTGGGTGCTGATCGGCCCGGCCGACGGCAAGACACGGATCACGCCGGCCTCGTCGGACGAGGGACGCGTGACCTTTGCCCTGGAGAGTCGCGGGGGAAGCATCGAACTGGTCTTCCACCCCCGTTTCTACCAGAAGCACCAAGGGTTCGAGTACTACCAGCCCTGGACGTACAAGGTATGGAAGGGCTCGCTTACGGGCTACTGCACCTGGTGGTCGTACCGAGGGGGCTTCACGCAGGCCGTACTCGACGGAATGCTGGAGGTCTTTACCGAGAAGCACCTTCCCGATTTCGGCTACGACTATATGCAGTTAGACGACTGCTACCAGAAGGGCAACGGCAGTGCGCCGTGGAACTGGCTGAACTGGAACGAACAGAAGTATCCCGGCGGCTGGAAGTCGGCCATGAAGTCCATCCGCGATGCCGGCATGAAACCCGGCATCTGGGTCCATCGCGTGCACCGCCCCAATGACCCCGGCGTGAAGGAGGTCATCGAGAAGCATCCGGACTGGTTTGTCCCTGGGGCCGACGGCAAGCCGCATCACCAACGCGGATTCTGCTCGCTGAACACACTCAACAAGGAGGCCGTGGACACGATGATCCGCGCCCTCTATCGCGGTCTGGCGGAGCAAGGCTGGAACTACGTGAAGATCGACGGGACCGGGGACCTGCTTAATGCATACAAGAACAAGGCGTGCGCCGAGTTCTTCAAGAACAATCCCACCACTCCGGAGCAATCACTGCGGGCGTGGGATGTGGTTGCCCGCGAGGAACTGGGACGGGAGGTCTACATCCTCGCTTGCCACACCGTCGGGAACGCCCGAAATGTGATCGGGTTGGTGGAACGCTGGCGCAATACAGTTTTCTGGAGGGCGTGGTCTGGCGGAACGATCCCGACCATTGCGACGTTCTGGGGACATGGCTGATGGATGAGGATGCTCAGATGGCGGTCTTCGCCACGGAGGCCCCCGTGCCGGCTCGGACCATCATCCGGCCCGCGATCTGCGCCATGGCCGGCGGGGTGCTCATGGTCAGCGACAAGATGGAGGTGTACCGGGACGACCGGAACATCGAGGGGATGAAGCGCAGCGCACCCGTGCTCTCTACCGTGCCGGGGCAGCTCTACGGCTGCGGCCGTCAAGCCGTTCCCTGGTGGCTGCAGGAGATCGACCGGCCCTTCGACCATTGGACCGTGCTGGCGCGGATCCAGTGGGGGGAGAAGAGAGAGAAGGAATGGGTGTTTGATTTCAAGGGTTCACCGCAGCAAGAGGTCACGTTCGCGGACCTCGGCCTGCACGGCGATCGCGAATACCTGGTCTTCGAGTTCTGGACCCAGAAGTTCCTCGGGAGGAGCAAGGGCTCGTTCACTGCGCCGGCGATGGATGAGAACAACGGCATGCAGGTCTTCGCCATACGCGAGGCGCGCCCGCATCCGTGGGTCCTCTCGACCACGCGGCACATCTCCCAGGGCGGCGCCAGCCTGTTGGACGAGCGCTGGGACGACGGAAAGAAGATCCTTTCTGGCAAGAGCGCCGTGGTCGGCGGCGATCCGTATGTGCTGACGGTCCACTTGCCCGCCGGTTTTCGGCTCGCAGGCGCCGAAGTCGCCGGCGAGAAGGCCGAGATCGCCAATCAGGAAGAGACCGCCACGGTGCGCACCGTGCCGGCGGCCACAAAGACAGTGGAATGGCGGATGACGTTCGCGAAGTGATACGGCTTACCGTTCCACAGGAGAACCCGCGTTAGAAGGAGAACCCAATGAGGAAGCCGCTACTCATCGCGGCCTGCCTTGCGCTCACGCTCCTCTCGCTCGCGGAGCCGTCGCCGGGCCTGCTCGTCCATCGCCCGGTAGGCGCGGCTGACCGACCCCAGCGAGAAGCAGTTCGCCCAACCCTCCAGCAGGCGCTTGAGTTCCCTCACCTTCTCCGGGACCGGTGGCCGGGTGCTCCTTCGACCGGTCAGCCCCCGCAGGGCCGCCACCAGGCGCGCCAGCCGCTTCTTCGACGGCCGCGTCCCGATGTACCACCCTTGGCGCGGCAGCACGCCTAGGCATGGGCCAGCACGTCACGCCGGTACACCTTGTCGTACAGGGCATAGAATCGGAAGCCGGGTTCTCCCTTCGCTTTGGCCTGGAGCGCCGCCTGCAGCCTCTGGACGCTTTCAGGTAATATGAAGGCCGTTCCTCCGTGGGGTAGATACGATCTACCCCGGTAAAGAAGGTGAACCCTAAGAAGGAGGAACGGCAATGCGTCAGGTTACCAAAAAGTCGGCAAGAAGCAAGGGCGTACCGGTGGGTCGAAGCGATGCGGTGTACGTGGGGCTGGCGCCGCGGGTGCGTCAAAGCGGGGAGCGGCGCCGCGACGGTCCGTTGCTGAAGGCCGGACGCGGGCGGCTGCGGGCGACGCTGGTGGAGGCCTCGTGGGTCCGGATCGGACACGACCCCGTCGCCAACGCGACCTACCGGCGGTTGGTCCACAACACCGGCTGCCCCAACAAGGCGATCGTGGGCGTGGCGCGGCATCTGGCGATCCGGCTGTGGCGCCTGCTGACCGGGGCGCAGGCCGACGCGCCGGCGGCGTAAGCCCCAGAAACAACGGAAACGACAACGACCGGTATTCAGGAGAACAACCTCAACGACTCCAGACGGGAGCACGACGGGTTGGGATTCGAGTCGGCGGGTGAACCACGATGTCATTCGGTGTCCAAAGGACACGTCCTCAGGTGGTGGCGCCCCCGACCCTAATCGGATACCTACCCTGTGCCCAAGGGCACGAATAGCAGACGGAATCCCGCTCATCCGTCAGCCCCCGTCATGGGACACTTGCGGAACGGCCTCATAGCAGGGCGACGGAGGGGTCGACGCGAACGAGAGGGCCGACGTCGAGGCCGGCGCGGTGGCCTGCATCGTCGTCTACAAGACCGACCGCCTCAGCCGCAGCCTGATGGACTTCGCCCGCATCATGGAGGTCCTGGACCGGCGCGGGGTGACGGCGGCCAACGTTGACATGATCGCCGAGGGGGCGACGGATACGCCGGCGGCGCTCACGCTGGGGTTTCCCGTGAAACGGGCTGGCCTCGGCGGCATCTAATAGGTAGCCAGGTGGGGCGCGGCCCTCGCCGGGAACGTTCCGCGGGGGTGCACGAGGGAATGGACGACAGCCCAGCCAATCAGATCAGCCTCCATGTCCCGCGGATGTACCGCGTGGCGTATCGGCTGCTCGCCGATGCCGATAAGGCTCACGATGTGGTGCAGGAGGCGTGTCTGAAGGCGCTGACCAATGTGGACGGTTTTGACGGCCGGGCGACAATAGCAACGTGGTTGCACCGAATCACCGTCAACTGCGCCAAGGAGGCGATGCGAAGGGACAGCCGCAAGGAGCACGCCCACCGGCGGCTCCAGTCCCAGCCGGCCAATCAGGTTCCGGGGCTCTGTCCCGCGGAAGCGGCCGAGACCAAGGAACTGACGGACCTGGCTTGGACGCTGCTGGACAAATTGCCCGAGGACTGCCGCTCGGCCTTCGCCCTGACGCAGATTGACGGGTACAGTTATGATGAGACGTCGGCGATCGAGGGCCTGCCACGCGGCACCATCGCCTCGCGCGTCTTCCGCGCCAAGAAGATCCTTCTGGAACAGATGAACGCCCATATGGGTCGGAGGGCGAACCCATGACGAATGAGCGAGATGAAGTCCTGATGTCCCAACTGGCCGACGGCGAGTTGCCCAGCGACCAGGCGAACGAGTTGCTCCTCCGCGTGCTCGATGCGCCGGCCGATCGGGAAAAACTCGAGGCACTGCTGCGCCTTCGCCACGCGACAGTCGATTGGCGCACCAGGCAACCGCCGCGTCCGGTGATGATCGTGGCGGACCGGCCCCGGACTTTCCGCCTTCGCCGGACAGCGTGGGGGGTGGGCGGCCTGGCCGCGGCGGCCTGTGTGGGCGGGCTACTGGCGCTGGCGGGCGTCTGGGGTGCTGGGCGGCTGGGCGGCCCGGTTCGGCAAACGTATCCGTGGCCGACCGTAGCCCGGGTGACGCGCGAGCAGATGCAGCAGGTGGCCATGGTTTTCGCCCTGCACGAATCGGTCGCGGGGCCGCTGGCCTGGTACGCCGCCGACGATCGAAATATCCGGCTGGCCTCCGCCGGGGGGACGGAGGCCGGCCAAACGCCCATCGCCGTGCTGCTGAAGTTGGGTTCGGCCAGCCCCGACGCGGCCCGTTCGACAGGCTCAGGGCAAGCCGCACGGACGCTTCTGATCGTCTGCCGGGAGGACCGGTCGGCCGTCATTGAACTGCCCGCCGATTCGCCCGGCCGGGCGGGCCTGCGGGTGTACCTGGCACCGCGGGCCGTCAACGGCAAGGTGGAAGTGCAGTACGCCATTGCCGTGGACGGTGCCGAAGACCGGCCGGCGGTCGCCCGTCTGGCGGGCCAGCGCCGCATCGGTCTGGCCGAGACGCCGCTGGGACAGGTGGCCCTGGGCGACAGGCTGCTCAGCGTCGAGGCCGCCGCCTGGCCTCTGCGGCAGGAGGGAAACCGGTGAGATTTCGGATTTCGGATTTCGGCCCGCCTTCGCCAAGGCTGCGGCGGGTAAAATTTCGGATTGCTTTCCGCGTCGTCGTCCCGCTGATGCTGCTGGCGGCGATGCTATGCACGGTCGCTCGCGCCCAGACCGTGGACATGGAAGTCAAGCGGCCCCCGCCGTGGCCGTGGGTGACGTTGTTCGCTCGGGGCGGGCAGGAGATGTGCGTCTACCTGGATCCCCGCTACTTTTCATTGATGAGGTCGCAGATCGTCCTGACGGCCTTCGGCCGCACGTGGTCGAAGCCAGCCGACGTCGCGATGAACTCAACCACCGTCTGGGCACACGTGGCCGTGCCGAAGGTGCGCGTACCGACCGTTTTCTCGATCCTCTGCTCAAGCACGTTCCTCGATTTGAAATTCAAGGGCCTCGCGGGCGAACTCGTCGTCTACCCCGACCGGGACGTGGCATGGGACGAAAAGATCGTCCTCTACTCCTGCGGGGCGCCCACCTGGTTCCACCAGTGGGCGACGGCCGTCGGCCTCCCGGTGACGTGGCTGAAGAGCCCGACCGCGCTGCGCGACGAGGTGAAGAAACTCGGTGACGACCGGCAGGCCGTGTTTATCCTCAGCGGGTTTTGGACCGGGAGGGACTTGGCCTACGTGGCGCACCTGGTGGAGGCCTCGCCGATCAATGTCCTCGTCCCGTCGGCCCGCTGGTTCTGCATGGACGCCGGGCCGGTGTCCCTCGATGGGGGGCAGATGCGAGGAGACCTGCTGGCCGGCACCGGCAAGCAATCGTGGCGCGAACCGCTCCAGTTCCGCTTCTGCCGACGCCCCTGCGGCGCGGTGATGAATCGCTGGGCGTGGATTCTCGGCAAAGACGGCCTGCCGCTGGTCGAGTCGGTCGCCGACGGCACCGCGCCGCCCGAGGCCGCGCGTTCGGTGGTCTTGAGTTACCTGTCGTGGGAGGATCAACTCGGACGTCGCGAAGAGGCCGACGCCACCTTGCTGGCGATCCTGTCGGCGGCGGCCAAGGCGGAGCCCCCGAAAATCGCCGGACATCCCGTGGAGTTCATCTATCCGAAGAAGACCGAGTTGAACGCGAAGGACCGTCCCGTTCTTTCCGCGGTGCGATCGGTGGAGCCTGTGCCGCGGGAAGATGGGAAGCCGGATTACAATCCGCCGATCTACTACATTCTGGATCTCCGGGGGAAGGAGGAGATTCGATATCCAGACGGTGATTTGTCCGGAATCTGCCGCCGCTCCATCGAAGACCGACAGCCCATTTGCCAACTAATCATCCTGGGCGACGACAGGATGCTGGACGAGTGGGAGTGGCTCAAACTCGACCGTGCGAAGAAACTGATCGGCGCCGCCGGCGTCCAATGGTTGCCGGACGATGAACTGCCGCCGTCAAAGGAGAATCAAATACGACTGATGTTGAAACTTACCGAACTCGGGGCGCCTCTGGCGCCCCCGGACCAAGAGGAGCCAAAGGAATGATTACGAGCAAGCGTTGCGTTTGTGTCGCATGCGTCGCAATCGCCGGCCTGCTGTTGGGCGCAAGGCAGTTGCCGGCCGAGGAAGCCGGCAAACCGGCTGCCGAGGCCAACCTTCGTCCCATCCGCGTGGCCGTGTTCGACTTCGACGTGCTCAAGGGCGTGGACCTGGAACCGGCCGCTCTGACCGACCAGGTCAATGCGATGCTCGCCGAAATGCCCAACGTGACGATCGTCAACCGCGACCAGATCAAAAAGGTTGCCGACGAACACAAGATGGCGCTCGCGGGCCTGGTGGACAACGCCTCCGCCGCGCAACTCGGCAAGTTCCTGTCGGCCAACTACGTCATCGTCGGCCGGGCCAGCCGCATCGGCCAGACCAACTATCTGGTGCTCAAGATCGTCGCCGTGGCCACGACTGTCCAGACGACCGTCTCGGCCAAGGCGGTCGCCGAGAAAGGCTTGGAGGCGCTGATGGAGCGGCTCAAGGACTCTCTGGCGCCCCAGGTCCGCGAACTTCAGAAGCCTCTGAAGGCCGAAGAGGACGAGGCCTTGGCCAAGGTCCGCGAGGCCGCCAAGGCGCTGACCGGAAAGGTCATCCTCGTGGACGTGACGGAGACGCATGTGAACCGTCCGTTGGCCGACCCCGCCGCCCAGATGGCCGTCGCCAACCGCCTCAAGGCGCTGGGGATCGAGGTGGTCGTGCCCAAGGAGCCGGTGGCCGGTTGGAAGCAGGCGCTGTTGGAGACAGGCCGCTACGGCGAGCAGAAGGTGGACCTCCTGCTCGAGGGCGAAGGCACCAGCGCCTATGCGGCCGCGATGGAGGGCCTCATCTCCTGCCGCGCCCGTGTGGAACTGCGCCTGATCGCCGTGCCGGGCAGGACCGTCACGGTCAGCGACAAGGGCGTGGCCGCCCGCGTGGACCTGGGGGAAGCCCTGGCCGCCAAGGCGGCCCTGGAAGACGCCGGCGCGAGCGCCCTGGAAGCCGTGATTCTCCAGCACGCCAAGGCCCAGGAAGAGAAGAAATGATGCGGTGCGCGCAACGTCGCCTGATTGGCTGGTTGTTGATGGTGTTGGCTTCGATCCCGCCGGGCCTCTGGTTGGTCCTCGGGGGCGCCCAGGCCTTCGCCGATGATCCGGCCCCGCTCCTCTGCCAAGCCAGGGCAGAACCACTCGCCGCCGCATCAGACTTGGCCGCCAGCCCCGCCTCCGGCGCCGGCGGCCAGATCTCGGTCGGACTGTCTGGATTCCACTATGAGCTGAAGGCAGCCGTTCAAGCCTACGCCCAACTGCACCCCGAAGTGCAAGTCAGTTTCGTTGAGGATTCATTCTACGCGCGGCGGGATTTTCTCGCCGGCCGGGTGGACGTCTTGGGCTGCCACGCCGACTTCTCCTACCATGTAAACACCCCAACGCTGCAGGAATACATCAAGGCCCATGGTGGACCCCCGAAGGAGGTGACGGTAGCCTATTGGCCGTTCATGGTGGCCGTGCACCCGGCCAATCCAATAAAAGCCATCACCGTCGCCCAACTTCGCCAGTTGTTCTTCAACCCCGAGGCGCGCTGGCCGGACCTGGGCCGCTCCACCGATGGCCGAATCCGCCTGTATGTCCACGACTCCGCGCTGATCGCCCGGCCACTGGCGGCATCCGAATCCGAACTGGCCTCTCCGCGGTCGTCCAAATCTCTCTCAAGAGAGGACGAACTACTCTCTTCCCGTGCTGTAAGCACGCATCGGGCGCGGACGCGAATGGATACGCCCAAAGACGTCCTCAAGGCGATGGCCCGCGACGAGGACGGCATCCTGACCTGGAGGCACAACAAGGAAACGGCCGCCAGCGGGCTGAAGATCCTGCCGGTCGTCTGCAAACCTGGCGAACCAGGGGCTCTACCGGCCGACGCCGCCGCGGTGGCCTCCGGCCGCTATCCGCTCCGCCTGCCGCTTCGCGTCGCGATGCACGCCGGGGCGCCCGGGCACGTCCAGGCCTTCGTGGCCTGGCTTCAAACCCCCCAAGCCGCGGAGGCGATGACATCGGCCAGGATTCCATGGGCCAACTACCCCTCGCCCATCGCTCACGTGAGCATGGCCGGGAAGGACGTTCCATCGGAGCCCCCGCCGCCGGAGGACCTGCCGGTTCCGGACGTGACGTTCGAGGGTCCGATCCAGGGCGCCGCGGCGGTCCTGCCCACCGACCCGCTGAGCCGGTATTTTCTGACGGGCGATCCCTCGCTCCTGGCCTTGTACGAACAGGCGATCGCCGACGGCATCCATGCCGACGGCCGGCTGAAACTGGTAGATCGCACGGAACTGTCCCGCGTGCTGGCCGAACGCCGCCTGCAGATGCTGGACTACCCCGCCCTGCCCAGCGAGCCGATCATCTCGGCCGACGTGATCGTGATCTCACACGTGGTGACCGAAAAGGGCCATACCTACCTTCGCATTTGGGCCATCCATGGGTCGAGCGGAACCCTGCTCGGCCAGTTGCGGCTGCCCATTGATTCGGCCGATCCGGCAACGTTCGAGCCTCCGCTGAACGAGTTCCTTCAGCGGCGGCTTGAAGGTCACCGGGTCGGCTGGATCAATGGGCAGTTTCAACTGGCTG
>Ga0111188_1209_pt1 | contig 12324 bp, 11 predicted proteins | sample DeeMarSWOR324_28_FD_80358 | JGI IMG/M metagenome (GOLD analysis project Ga0111188, IMG submission 80358) | Planctomycetes bacterium SM23_25
GCCTTCGTCCTCGAACATCCGGCGCTCGACCACCGCTTGCGTGGCGATGCCGGCGTGGTCGGTGCCCGGCAGCCAGAGCGTCTTGCGGCCTTGCATGCGGCGCCAGCGGACGAGGATGTCCTGCAGCGCGTTGTTCAGCGCGTGGCCCAGATGCAGTCGGTCGGTAACGTTCGGAGGCGGAATGACGACGGTGTACGGCGGGTTCGGCGCCTGGGCGTCGGGCTCGAAACATCCGCCCTCTTCCCACGCGCGGTAGATGCGGTCCTCGACCGAGGCCGGGTCGTAGACCTTCGGCAGCGTGGCGTCGGCCCGATCGTCGCTCGCTTCTACTGACACGTTGTCCTCCCTCCCGGTTTTCGCGAATCGCGCATCAGGCGTTGTACTATCGCGCCTGCGGATGCGGCCTGGGCAAACGCGCCGAACGCGCCGCGCAAGCGCGGCGGCTAAATGTGGCCGTTGCCGTTGCTGTCCCCCATCCCCCGTTCCCTGTTCCCTATTCCCTATTCCCTATTCCCTGTTCCCTGCTCCCCGTCTTTCGTCAGTTTGTACTCGATGCTGTCCACGAGCGCCTGCCACGAGGCGTCGATGATGTTCTCCGACACGCCGACCGTGCCCCAGTGCTCGTCGCGGTCCCTCGACTCGATGACCACGCGGACGCTGGCAGCCGTGCCGGCGCCCGAGTTGATAACGCGGACCTTGTAGTCCGTCAGGCTCATCTGGGCAAGGTTCGGAAAAGCCGGGTGCAGGGCCTTGCGAAGCGCCGCGTCCAGCGCGTTGACGGGGCCATCGCCCTCGGCCACGGTGTGCTGCCAGTCCTGGCCCACCTTGAGTTTGACCGTGGCCTCGGTCACCGCGTCGCGGTGCTCGTCCTTCTTGATGACGACGTTGTAATGGTCGAGTTCGAAGAACGGTTTCGCCATTCCCGCCAGCCGCCGCACGAGCAGCGCAAACGACGCCTCGGCCGATTCGAACTGGTACCCCGCGTTCTCGAGCCGCTGGATCTCGTCGAGAACCTTCCTCTGGAGGTCGGCGTCGGCCTCGAACTGCGTGCCGGCCACCTTGGCAAGGATCGTGCCGTGACCCGACAGTTCGCTGACCAGGATGCGCCGGGTGTTCCCGACCAGCGCGGGGTCCACGTGTTCGTAGGAATCGCGCTCGCGTGCGACGGCCGCCACGTGCATGCCGCCCTTGTGTGCGAACGCGCCGGGGCCCACGTACGGCTGTCCGGGCACCATCAGCATGTTGGCCAGGTCGTAGACGAACCGCGACGCGTCGGTCAGTTTCGCGAGGCCCGCCAGCCCCAGGCATTCCCGGCCCATCTTGAGTTCCAGATCGGGCAGGACGGCACACAGGTCCGCGTTGCCGCAGCGTTCGCCCAGACCGTTGATGGTGCCCTGAATCTGGGTGCACCCGGCACGGACGGCCGCCAGGGTGTTCGCCACCGCGAGTCCGGCGTCGTTGTGGCAGTGGATGCCGACCGAGCCGCCGACCTCGCCGACGGTCGCCGCAGCGGCCGCCTCAATCTCCTCCGGCAGGCACCCGCCGTTCGTGTCGCACAGGACCAGCCAGTCGGCCCCCGCTTCCAGGGCCGCGTGCAGCACGCGGAAGGCGTACTCGGCGTTGGCCTTGTGGCCGTCGAAGAAATGTTCGGCATCGAAGAAGACGGTGCGGCCGGCGCCTTTCAAGAACGCGACCGAATCGCGGATCATCGCCAGGTTCCCCGCCAGATCGGTCCGCAGGACCTTCGTCACGTGGAAGTCCCACGCCTTGCCGACGACGGCCACCGCCTCGGTCTTGGCCGCAACCAGGCCCTGAAGCGTGGCGTCCTCGCCGGCCTCGACGCCGACGCGCCGCGTCATCCCGAAGGCGACCGGCACGGCGTGCCGCAGCGGTTCGGCGCGGAGGGCCTCGAAAACGGCCGCGTCTTTGGGGTTCGAGACGGGGTACCCCGCTTCGATGTAGTCCACGCCGAGGTCGTCGAGCCGGCGGGCGATGTCGATCTTGTCCTGGAGGCTGAAACTGACGCCCTCGCCCTGGGTGCCGTCGCGGAGCGTCGTGTCGTAAACGGTTATCGTTTTCATGGCTTGCGCCTCGTCTATTGTGCGCGTCTGTGGGCCAAGCATGCCACATTGGCGTCGCCGGCCCGTCTGACGCCACAAAAAAACCCGGAGCCACCAGCCCCGGGTCCGTCGCTGCTTGGCCGCGTCTAGACCCGAGGCCCTCCTTCCGCCACGACGACCACGACGATACCGGCGCGCGCGGCACCCGGAGCCCCAGCGAGGCGTGCACGATTGCCTCGATGTCCGTGTGCCGACACGCCACGTCCTCCTTGCGGCGAATCGCCCGGCGACGTTCCCGGCCGGACGCCTACAACTCGCTTAAGTATACCATCGGCTCCGCGGGGGTCAAACGTTTATTGGAATCGGCCGGCGCAAGGGAAGGCAGCCGAGGGGAAGGCCGCCCCTACACCTCGTCGGGTATCTCGTAGCCCTTGCGGTAGTCAGGTTTGAGGAGGCGGTTGGCTTCGTCTTTGTCGAACGCGCCGGTTTTGGCGTCGTACACCAGGGCCGTGTTGCCGGCTCGGTGGGCGACGTTGCCCATGTGCATGGTCGAGCACGTCTGGTGCGTGACGGCGATGTCGGCGGTGGGAGCCTTGCGGCTGCGGACGCACTCGAGGAAGTTCTGATAGTGGGGCTCGTCGCACGGCCGGCCGTACATCTTCTCGACGACCTTGCCGGCCGAGGTCATCACGACCCACCCGCCGCCGTGGCGGCCGAGGATCATCATGAGTTCCGACCCGTAGAACTCGATGCGGGTGGCGTTCTGCGTCCAGTACGGGAACTCGTCCTTGCGGCGGATGGTGGCGGTGGTCTTTTCCATGTACCGGGGATAGCCGGTGAGTTCGAAGGTCATGACGAAATCGCCGAAATCGTAGTTGACCATCTGGACGTCGGGCACCTGCGAGTCGTCGCCGCGATGGCAGTAGCGGCCGCCGAGGGCACGGACGCTCTTCGGCATGCCGGGGTCGCCCATGAGCATCAGGGCCAGGTCGATCTGGTGGATGCCGTCGTTGCCCATGTCGCCGCCGCAGAAATCCCAGAAGAAGAGCCAGCCGCGGATAAGCCCCTGATGATACGGCCGCGCGGCCGCACGGCCGAGCCAGGCGTCCCAATTGAAACCATCGGGCTGCTTGCCGGGGTCGCCGAGGCGGAACGGGCCGCCCGATTTCATGTTGAAGACTCGGACCAGGCCAATCTTGCCCAGTTTGCCGCTCCGGAGGTATTCGAGGGCCTTCAGGTTGTACGGGCCGCTTCGGTTCTGCGTGCCGACCTGGACGATGCGTTTGTACTTGCGGGCGGCCTCGACCATCTTGCCGCCCTCCCAGATGTTGTGCGAAGGGGGCTTCTCAACGTACACGTCCTTGCCGGCCTGGCACGCGCGGATGGTGGCGGGGGCGTGCCAGTGGTCGGGCGTGGCGACGATGACGGCATCGACGTCCTCCGAGTCGAAAACCTGCTGCATGTCCTTGACGGACCTGGCCTTGGCGTCCTGGAACTTGGCGCCGTCGTCGAGCCGGCTGTCCAGGAGGTCGCACAGGCACGTGACGCGGGCACCCTGTTCCGCCAGGCCGTACATGACGTAGCGTCCTCGCCCGCCGCAGCCGATCAGGGCGACGTTGATCCGGTCGTTGGCCCCCAGGACGTGTCTGGCCCGTGCAGCGGTGTAGGCTGCGACGCCGAGGCCGGCGGCCGATCTTCCGCCCTTCTTCAGGAACGTCCGTCGCGTCATCGCCGTCATCGGTCCGTCTCCTTTCCGGTGAACTGCGGCCAGGCTCGGGCGCACTGCCCATGGTAGCACGACGGGCCGGTTCACGCCGCCTTTGTTTCTTTAACCGCCGCAGTGGAGCGCCGGTTCCCGTGTACGTGTTCCGCGTGCCCGCCAAAGAGGTTAATCGCGTGTGGCACGGCTGGCTTGTCCAGCCGTGGACACGTTTTTGGCTTGTCCAGCCGTGGACACGTTTTGTGGCAAGAACACGGCTGGACAAGCCAGCCGTGCCACACGCGCTAAACAGGTACGTTCCCGTTCGAACCGGCGTCGGACGTTCCAAGCGGGCGTGCGGACACCCGGGGCGGCATTTCGGCGTTGACAGCGGCGGATGAGGCCGCTAGAATCCGTCCGCTCTGAAGGGGAGTCTGCGTTTCCCACGGGGTAGCGGTTCCGCCGCAGCGTTTGGAATCCGGGGTCTCGGATGGGGGATCTCGGATGTGAGATCTGAGATCTGCGATTTCAGATTTGAGATTTCAGATTTGAGATTTGAGATCTCGGAACTCAGGCACGGGCGGACGTGGGGCTCCGGCGACGCGGCCGCTGAGTCCAAGCCTCGGAAACGCCAAACGGTGCCGCGCATCTCGTTCATGCGCGAAGAGCAACGGTCGTCCAGAGCCAGGACCTCGCAGCGGCGCGGCTTCGGTCGCCGTTGCGTGGCGGCTGTGGGTTGCGAACGTGACATTCTCGGCTGAGGCAACGTCATGGCAAGAAAACTGCCGTCCGACTGGTTCAACGAACCGCTCACGGGCATGCCCATGCGTGCGCTCCTGTACGCCACGGGCACCGTGACGCCGGAGGAGATGGCGAAGCCGTTCATCGGCGTCGTGTCGAGTTTCACGGACCTGATTCCGGGCCACGCGCACATGCGGCGGCTGGAGCGGAAGATCGAGCACGGCGTCTTCGCGGGCGGCGGCGTGGCGTGGCTCTTCAGCGTCCCCGGCATCTGCGACGGCATCGCCATGGGCCATTCCGGCATGCACTACAGCCTGCCCAGCCGCGAACTCATCTGCGACATGGTCGAGACCATCACGCGGGCCCATCGGCTCGACGGCCTCGTGCTGCTCACGAACTGCGACAAGATCACGCCCGGCATGCTGATGGCGGCCGCGCGGCTCGACATCCCGGCCATCGTCGTCACGGCCGGGCCGATGCACTCGGGCAATTACGATATGACGCGGCTCGACCTGGTGCACGACACGTTCGAGGCCGTCGGCCGCTTCAAGGCCGGCCAGATCGACGACGAGGAACTCAAGGCCCTCGAATGCGAGGCCTGCCCCGGCGGCGGGTCGTGCCAGGGCCTGTTCACCGCGAACACGATGGCCTGCGTCACCGAGGCGATGGGCATGAGCCTGCCGTACTGCGCGGCCGCCCTCTGCGCGAGCGCCAAGAAGGACCGCATCGCCTACGACTCCGGCAAACGGGTCGTCGAACTCGTGAGGCAGGGCGTCACGGCGCGGCAGATCCTGACGGCGGAGGCCTTCGCCAACGGCATCGCCATCGACATGGCGCTCGGCGGTTCGACCAACACCGTCCTGCACCTGATGGCCATCGCCAACGAGGCGGGCGTGGACCTGAAACTGGAGGTCTTCGACGAGATCAGCCGCCGGACCCCGCACCTCACGAACTTCCGCCCGGCGGGCGACATGATGATGGAGGACCTCGACCACGCGGGCGGCATCCCGGCGGCCATGAAACGGCTCAAGGACCGCCTGAACGATTGCGCGACCACCAGCGGCAAGACGACCCACGCCATCGCCGACGCGGCGCGCCTCTTCGGCGGCGACGAGTTCATCCGTCCTGTGGACCATCCGTACCACGCGGAGGGCGGCATCGCGATCCTGCGCGGCAACCTGTGCCCCGAGGGCGCCGTCATCAAGCAGTCGGCCGTGGCGGGCAAGATGCGCTCGTTCACCGGGAAGGCACGCGTCTTCGACAGCGAGGACGCGGCGAACCAGGCCATTCTGGCCCAGCAGATTCGGGCGGGCGACTTTATCGTCATGCGGTACGAGGGCCCTGCCGGCGGGCCGGGCATGCGCGAGATGCTCGCCGCCACCGCCGCCCTCAAGGGCCTCGGGATGCTCGAGAAGGTGTACCTGATGACCGACGGCCGCTTCAGCGGCGGCACGCAGGGGCCGTGCATCGGGCACGTCAGCCCCGAGGCGGCGGCGGGCGGGCCCATCGCCCTGGTGCGAGACGGCGACGAGATCCACGTGGACCTCGACAAGCGGCTGCTCGACCTGCACGTGGACGAGGCCGAACTCAAGAAGCGACGCGCCGCGTGGACGGCGCCCGAACCGAAGATCAACTCGGGCTACCTCGCCCGGTACGCGCGGCACGTGACCAGCGCGAGTACGGGGGCGATATGTAAGTAACTGCCGAGCCCCGGGCTCCGCCCGGGGGCACACTCGGCACCAAGAGTGCCCGCGACCGAAGGTCGCGGCTCGGAAAGGTCGTGGCCCGAAGGCGAGCGCTACCCGGTGGTGTAATTGGTAACACAGGAGGTTTTGGTCCTCCCATTCCAGGTTCAAATCCTGGCCGGGTAGCCAGTTAAGGCAAAGGCAACAACGTGGCCGACCGACCGGTCAAATCGCTCATCATGGCGGCGGGCATGAGCACGCGCATGAGAACCGAGCGCAACAAGGTCCTGCACGAGGTCTGCGGCAAGGGGATCCTGGCATGGGTCCTCGACGCCTGCCGCCAGGCCGGCATCGCTGAGCAGACCGTCATCGTCGGCGCGATGCGCGACCAGGTCATGGACGCCTTCGCCGACGCCCAGGACATCACGTGGGTCGTCCAGGAACCGCAGCAGGGCACCGCCCACGCCGTCATGGCCGCCGAAGCGTCGCTCTCGGACTTCGAGGGCGACCTTGTAGTCCTGGTCGGCGACGCCCCCCTGATCCGGCCCGAGACCGTCCGGACGCTCCTCCAGACGCACCGCGCCGAGGGGGCCGCCGTCACGCTCCTCACGGCCATCCTTGATGATCCGAAGTGGTTCGGCCGCATCCTCCGCGACTCGCGCGGCAACCTCCAGGGCATCATCGAGGTCAAAGAGGCGACGACCGCGCAACTCAAGATCCGAGAGGTCAACCCCTCGTACTACGCGTACGATTGGCCCGCCCTCAAGAAAGTCCTGCCCCGCATCTCCAACGACAACGCCAAGGGCGAGTACTACCTGACCGACGCCGTGGGCCTGCTCATCGAGGCGGGCAGCAAGGCCGTGGCCGTGCCGGTTGCCGAACCCGACGAGTGCGAGGCCGTCAACGGCCGCGAGGACCTCGCCCGCGTCACGCGCCTCATGCGGCAGCGGATCAACCGGACGCACATGGCGGCGGGCGTCACCCTGGAAGACCCCGCGACCACCTATATCGAGCACGACGTCGAGATCGGCCAGGACACCGTCATCGGCCCGTGCACCGTCGTCCGCGGCCCGTCGCGAATCGGCAGGAACTGCCGTCTAGGGCCGATGGCGCACCTTCGGCCAGGGACGGTCCTCGAGGACGGCGCCGAGGTCGGCGCCTTCGTCGAGACCAAGAACGCCCACCTCGGGGCCGAGGTGATCGCGCGGCATCTGTCGTACCTGGGTGATTGCCGTGTCGGCCCGCGGACGAACATCGGCTGCGGCACGATTACGGCCAACTCCGACAGGCACCAGAAGTACCACACGGACGTGGGGGCGGACGCCTTCCTCGGCGCCGGCACCATCCTGGTGGCCCCCACGTCGGTCGGCGACGGCGCGCAAACCGGCGCCGGCAGCGTCGTCACCAAGGGCCGCCCCGTGCCGCCGGGCCAGACCTACGCCGGCGTGCCGGCCAAACCGCTCGAACCACAGAAGCAGAACGACGGGGAGAACGCCGAATGAACACGCTCAAGGTCTTCTCGGGCTCCGCCAACCGACCGCTTGCCGAGGCCATCGCCAGGCACCTCGGCAAGTCGCTCTGCAGCGCCACGACCGCGCGGTTTCCCGACGACGAGATGATCGTGAAGATCAACGAGGACGTGCGCGGCCACGACATCTTCATCATTCAGCCGACCTGCCGACCGCAGAACGACAACCTGATGGAACTGCTCCTTTACATCGACGCCGCCTACCGCGCCAGCGCCGAACGCATCACGGCCGTTATCCCGTACTACGGCTACGCGCGCCAGGACCGCAAAGACGAGGGCCGCGTGCCCATCAGCGCCAAACTCGTAGCCAACATGCTTCAGGCCGCGGGCGCCAGCCGGGTCCTCACCGTCCACCTGCACGCCCATCAGATTCAGGGGTTCTTCGACATCCCGGTGGACCACCTGTTGCCCGAGCCGGTATTCACCGACTATTACAGGAGCCTGGGGCTCGAGGACCTGACGGTGGTGTCCCCCGACGTGGGCAACGTGAAGATGGCCCGTGTCTACGCCGAGCACCTCGACGGCAAACTGGCGATCATCGACAAGGAACGCCTCGGCGGCCGCGAGGTCCGCGCCGCAGCGCTCATCGGAACCGTCGAGGGCCGAAACGTGCTGATCGTCGACGACATGATCACCAGCGGCGGGACGATCAGGCGTGCGGCCGACCTCGTGAAGGAGTGCGGCGCACGCGACGTCTACGTCGCCGCCACCCATCCGGTGTTCTGTCCGGGCGCCGTCGAGAACCTCGCGACGTCGCCCGCCAAAGAGGTGGCCGTGGCCGACACGATCCCCCTCACACCCGAAGCCGCGGACCTCAAGAATCTCAGGCAACTGAGCCTCGCGCCCCTGCTGGGCGAGGCCATCAAACGCATCCACAAACACGAATCCGTGAGCGAGTTGTTCCTCCGGAAGACGAAGAGCAAGGCCTGACGGAAAGGAGTCGGCTGTGGCCAAGAGCACCGAAACGTTGCAGGCGAAGAAGCGCGACATCAGCGGCACGAAGGCCTGCCGCCGCCTCCGCGCCCAGGGCGACATCCCCGCCATCCTCTACGGGCACAAGGAAGAAGCCGTGGCGATTCAGGTTCACAAGGACGAACTCGGCCGGGCCCTGCGGCACCACGCCCGCATGTTCGACCTCAAGGTCGGCCGCAAGAAGAACACCGTCCTCCTGAAGGCCGTTCAGTACAATGCCTTGGGCGACGAGATCGTCCACGCCGATTTCATCCGCATCGCCATGGACGAGAAGGTCGCCCTCGACGTGCCCATCGAACTGAAGGGCCTGCCGAAGGCCGAGCACAGCGTGCTCCAACAGACCCTCGACCATCTCGAGATCGAGTGTCTGCCGTCGGACATCCCCGAAGCCTTCATCCTCCCCGTCAGCGACCTGGTCATCGGCCAGAGCATTCACGTCCGCGACATCGCGGCGCTTGAAGGCGTGACGGTCCTGACGGACCCCGAAACGATCGTCGTGACGCTGACGGCGGCCGCAGCCGAGGCGGTAGCCGTCGAGCAGCCCGCTCCCGTCGGCGAGGGCGCCGAGGAACCCGAGGTCATCGGCAGGAAACCCGCGGAAGACATCGAAGGCGAGGATGAGAAGGACGACTGAGCGGTCCGACATAGATTTTGCGCGGCGGGTGTCCTCACCCGCCGCGCCCAACCTAACAGGGCTTATGTCGGACCGCATAGATCTGCAAGGCCCGCGCACAACAGGTTTGGCCCTCAGCGCAGCGCCGGCCCCGCAGCGGGATAACGCACACCGCGGCCCGGGAGGTACAAAGAGGTTGCATGAAACTGATCGTCGGCCTGGGCAATCCGGGACCCCGGTATGCCGCCACGCGGCACAACGTGGGCTGGCGCGTGGCCGAGGAACTTGCCCGCCGCGCAGGCGCCCGCGCCTGGAAGGAGAAGTTCGAGGCGGCCGTGGCCGAGAGCCGCCGCTACGACCAGAAGGTCGTCCTGGCACGCCCGCTGACGTTCATGAACGAGTCGGGCCGGTCGGTGCGGCACCTGATGGACTTCTGGAAAGTGGAACCCGAGGACCTGCTGGTCGTCCTCGATTGCCTGGCGATCGACATCGGACGGATCCGCCTGCGGCCGGAAGGGTCGGACGGCGGGCACAAGGGCCTCGCGTCGGTCATCGCCCACGTCGGGCACGAGCGTTTCGCCCGCCTGCGGGTGGGGGTCGGACCCGCGCCGCTGCCCGAGGCGCACGCAGACTTCGTCTTGGCGCCGTTTGCGGAGGAGGAGCAGCCGATCATCCGGGAAGCGATCCTCTGGGCCGCCGACGCCGCCGAGTGCTGGATCGTCAACGGGCCCGACGAAGCCATGAACCGATTCAACCGGGCCTCAGAGACGTAGCACGCGACGGTGCGTGCCGAAACAGGGAGAAGGAGGAGGCCGAACGGCCGGCAAACCATGCCAACAGAGAACCAGACGCGCGTGTACGAAGCCATGTTTTTCTTGTCGATACCGCCGATGCCGCCATCTGGGATGACCTCACAAAACACATCGAGGGCATCCTGGCGCGAAGCGGCGCCGAACTCCTCGGCATCACCCGCTGGGACGAACGGAAACTCGCCTATCCGGTCGCCAAACGCAAACGGGGAACCTACATCCTGACGTTCTTCCACATGGCCAGCGGCGACGGCGTGGCCGAGATCGAGCACGACTGCCGACTGTCGGAGAAGATCCTGCGGGCCCTCGTCCTGAAGGCCGACCACTTTACGGTGGCCGACATGCGGGTGCAGTTGGGCGAGGACCTCCGCGAGGACGTCGCCAAGAAGGTGATGGCGGCCCGCGGCGAGCAGGAGACGCCGCCCGACGACGCCGAGGCCGCCAGCCAAGGGGCTGCCGAGACACCGTCCACCGACGAGGCCCCTGCCGACGAACCCACGGACGCCGCGCCCGCGTCGCCCGAACCGCCACAGTCCCCGGACTCCTGAAAGCGAACCCGCCCAAACCAGAGGACAAGCCATGGCCAACTACAATAAGGTCATCCTGATCGGGAACCTCACTCGCGACCCGCAGTTGCGCTACACGCCGTCGCAGATGGCCGTCTGCGATCTCGGACTCGCCGTCAACCGCCGGTGGAGCAGCCAGCACCGCCTGGGGACGCCAGGCCGAGAACATCCAGAAGTACATGAGCAAGGGGCGGCCCATCTTCATCGAAGGGCGCCTCACCTTCCGCCAATGGGACGGCCCCGACGGCAAGAAGCGGAGCAAACTCGAGGTGACCATCGAGCGGTTCCAGTTCCTCGGCGGGCCGCGCGGAGCGCCCGGAGGCGCACCCGCCGCGCCGCCCCAGGGCGCCGAGCGGCAGCAGACCTCCGGCCAAGAGGAGCAGAAACCGCCGGACTACGATTTCAGCCAGGACGTAGACGACGATACGATCCCATTCTAAGCAAGCATTGGAGAAGGACGTGGCCAAGTTCAGACCGAAACCGAAACCGCGGAAACGCCGCAAAATGGTCCGTTTTCGCGACCGGGCCAAGTGCCGCTTCTGCCGCGAAAACATCACCTACATCGACTACAAAGACACCCAGACGCTCCAGAAACTGGTGACGACGCGCGGCAAGATGCTGAGCCGCAAACGCAGCGGCAACTGTGCCAAGCACCAGCGCGCCGCCGCCAGGGCGCTGAAGCGCGCTCGGTTCCTGTCCCTGATGTCGTACGTGAGCTGACCCGAGCCGCGCGGCCGCGACGGTCGTCCAGGACGACACGATCACGCCGGCCGCACGCTGGGGGCGAGGAGAAAGTGTGATGAGAGTTTTGCTCCGACAGGACGTCCCGGAGTTGGGCGTCATCGGCGACGTGGTCGAGGTCAGGAGTGGCTACGCCCGCAACTACCTGCTGCCTCAGAACCTGGCCGTCGAGCCGAACGACGCCAATCTCAAACGCGTCGAGCAGGAACGCCTCGACCGCGAGAAACGCGCCAAGGAACGGCTCGAAACGCTCAAGGGCATCGCCTCGCGCCTGGCCGGCGCCAGCGTCACCATCAAGGCCAAGGCCAACGAACTCGGACACCTGTTCGGGTCGGTCAACGAGTCGCACATCGCCGACGCACTGGTGGCCGAAGGGTTCAAGATCGGTCCCGAGCAGATCGCCCTGGCGGCCCCCATCCGGACGCTCGACAAGTTCCGGGTGCCCGTCCGCCTGGCCGAGGGCGTCGAGGCCGAAGTGGACGTATGGGTCGTCCCGGCGTAACCGCCGCCGGGACACGCGCTTAGAAGCCGAACCGCCCTCCGCGCTTAGAAGCCGAACCGCCCTCCTCTGCCTCGCGCGGCGGAGGGCGCCTTTGCGCGCCGGGGAATAATCTTCTGCGGAATCGCTTGATTCTCCCGACCGCGCGGGATACAAACCTCATAGAGCGCCGCCGGTCGGCGGCGCCGTCGCAGGGCAGTGACCCATGCCAGACGACCCGCTGGTTGACAAGGTTCCGCCGCACAACCTCGAAGCCGAGATGAGCGTCCTCGGCGCCATGATGCTCAGCACCGAGGCCGTCGGCCTGTGCGTCCAGTACCTCGATTCCGACTCCTTCTACCGCCAGGAACACCGCACCCTCTTTCAGGTGCTCGTCGATCAGTACGAGAAGAACGAGCCGACCGACCTCGT
>Ga0111188_1105_pt1 | contig 12192 bp, 11 predicted proteins | sample DeeMarSWOR324_28_FD_80358 | JGI IMG/M metagenome (GOLD analysis project Ga0111188, IMG submission 80358) | Planctomycetes bacterium SM23_25
GGCCCAGTGCCGCGAGAGACGCGCCTGGAGCGCCTCGGTCATCAGCGCCGCCACGCCGCGGCTGGAGGCAGGCCGGACGGCAAACGTCCCCACGCGGACCATCTCGACGTCGGCCGGGAGCGACAGCGCCGCCGGCAACCGATGCCGAACCGTGACCACCGGCCCGCCGCACCCGGCGATCCACACGGTTGCCGCAACAAGAACCACCAGCGATGAGTCGCGCGCGGGCATCGTCTTGCCCCCTCTTCTCCGATCCGGCCGCATCCTGTCCCAATGATGTTACGCCGCCGCAGGCCGCCGTGCAACGTCAACCTCAGGAAAGTGGGCCAAATCGTTGATTCGCCCGGGGCGGACACCTATACTCGAAGAGGACCCATTTCCCCGGAGCGCTTGCCATGAAACGACTTCCGACGCTCATGTTTTTGGCCGCCGTGACCACGGCCGCAGGCTGCGGCGCGCAGGGCCTCATCCTGGGCACCGAAGGCTCGTACCTGCTGACGGTCCGCGACGCCCTGGCCTTGCCGGGCGAGGAAATCCAACTCCAGGCGCGGTTCCAGGGGGGGGACTTCCTGCGCGGCCGCCAGGGGCACGTCGTCCGGTTCGATCACGACGGCAAGATCTACAAGGCCACCTCGACCGATGCCCACGGCGTGGCGGCCGTGACCTTCACGCCCCCCCAGGCGGGCGACTACCGGTTCGTCGTCGAGGTGTCTCCGGACGGTCTGCCCGACGACCCGCCGGCCGCCCGCGAGTTGCTCGTGGCCTGCCGCGCAGCCGACGTGCCCACCGCCGTCGTAGACCTCGACAAGACGGTCGTCGCGTCGGGGTTTCACACGGTGCTGCTGGGCAACCCGACGCCGATGGCCCGCTCGCCCGAGGTCCTCAACCGCCTGGCCCGGACGCACACCATCGTGTTCCTGACGCACCGTCCGGACTACTTCGGTCCCAAGAGCAAGGCGTGGTTGAAGGCGAACGGGTATCCGCCCGGACCCGTCCTGATGTCAACCGTCGGGTCATTCCTGAAGGGGAGCGGCACGTACAAGAGCGAGATGATCGCGGCGCTGAAGAAGCGGTTCACCGCTGAAGAAGCGGTTCACAAAGGTCGAGATCGGCATCGGCGACAAGACGAGCGACGTCGAGGCGTACCACGAGAACGGGCTGAAGGCGTTCCTGATCATCCAGATCCCCGACGACGCCGCGCCCGAGACACTCGAGGCGCTGGCCGACTCGATCAAGGACCTGCCCGATGCCGTCCAGGTGGTGACCGGATGGGACCAGGTGGAGGAGGGGCTGTTCGGGCGCGGCAAGTATCCCCGCTCAGCCATGGAAAAGAAACTCAGGAGCCTGGCCGCCCAGCGCAAGAACCAAGAGGCCGCCAAGCCAGAATGACGACCCGGGCGTTAGCGGTGCGCCCTGTCAGGCCGGCGGATCGGAGGTGTCCGGTGAGAGCAGCGGCAGCGATGATGACGGCGGTCCTGGTGCTCGCTAGTGCCGGCTGTATTGCCTCGCACAACCTGGCCGAAGGCGAATTGACGCGCTACACCTCGGCACAGGCCGACACGGCCGACCTGGGCCCGTACTACCGGCCGTCGATCGGCGGGCGCCGGCTGCCCGGCAAGTGGGTCGTGCGCCGGCACCCCAGCCTCATCTGGGCCACCATCTCGCTCGTCCGCGCGGGCGACAGGCTCAAGGCGGAACCGGAAGAGATCGAACTCGCCGTCAGCCTCGCCCATGCGACGGCCCTGGCAAACGTCCTGGCCGACGCCCGTCTCGCCATCGAAGACCTGGCCGACATCAGCGAGATGGACCGCGAGGCGGACCGCAAGCGGTGGGCCCGCGGCGTGGCCGCCGCGCTCGTCCGGGTCGAGGCCGTCGCACGCCGCGTCACCACGCACGAACCCGACGCGCCGACCGCCAAGGGCGAAGAGCCCCTGGGCATGGCCGCCGGGCCTATGCCTATGCTCGAGATGGTGGCAGGGTACCTCAATGAGCGGTCCGGCGGCCATCTTCTGGGCGACCTGGCTCTGGAAGACCTCGGCCGCGCGCGGGCGCTGCTCGTGCAGGCCGTCCTGCGTCTGGGCTTTGCAGCCGCCGGCAGGCGACTCCCGGATGACCTTCGCGATGCGATTCAGACGCCGCTGCGCGACGCGGAGAACCTGAAAGACGCCGTGGAACCGCTGGCCGAGATGCTCCTGGCCCGCGTCGTCGAGGCCCCGCCGGAGGAAGCCGGCAGCGGCCTGTCGGGCACGTTGCGCACCGTCCTCACGTACGCGCCCAAGGCGCTCCTGGCCGTGGAGAAACTGGCGCGGCAGTGGGACCGCGTGGAGGCCCTCGAATTCGAGTTCCACCGCAAGGACGAGCACCCGGTGGTCGTCGTCACTGTCCGGGTGCAGCCGGGTCAAGAGGTGCGGCTGGACGACCTGATCCTGTTCCAGCCGGCGATCGTGTTCCGCGGCGCGAGCCGCATCGTCGTGCAGCCGAAGTTGCCCGGCACCGGCGAGACGGTCGTGGCGTTCGAACCGGTCGGCGACGGCGCCGTGGACCTGCGCTTCGAAGGATTGGCGTACGGGCTGGCACGGCTGCTGGTGATGCCGCTGGCGAGCGGGGCACTGCGCGAGGTCCGCGTGTTCGCCAAGACCCGCCAGGAGGGAGACCAGATCATCAATGTCGCCCTCCTGATGGAGGCGGCGGGCGAGAAAGGCGACCCGCGGCGGCTGCTGCATTTCCAGGACGTGCGGCACAAGCGCCTGCTCCGCGGGCCGTTTGAACTCCGGAGCGTCGTCGAGGGCAAGGAACAGGTCTTCAATTACCTGACGCCCGACCGCCGGTACACCTTCCGCCGCGTCAAGACGCCGCAAGACCGGTAGCGACCCGAGCGGACCGCTCATCGGGCCCCGGCACGTCAAGACAGGTGGCGGCCGGCGCAAAGGAAGAGCCCGCGGCACCAAGGCCGAGGGCTCGTCCTTGACCAGACCGTATCCGCCCCCCTAACGCCTGCGACGAAGGAGGACCATGCCGACACCGCCAACCATCAGAAGCGCGACCGTTGCCGGCTCGGGCATCGGCGACGGGAGCGACTGCTTGTCCGAGAGACCGCCGTCATGCACCGACGCCGTCAGCCACTGCGGCGCAAACGGGCTCGTGTAAATCAGCGTCACGGAATCTTCGCCGTAGCCGATCTGGTCGAACAGGAACGACCACACGGCGCTCGATCCGGTGATGCCGTAGAACGCCGGGCTCACGCCGCCCGGGACGCCGGGCGGGCCGCCATCGGTGCCCATGTTTCCGGCCTGGCTTGCCGTCTCCAGACCGACCGTAAACGAACTGACCTCGACCGAGTCGCTGTTGACGGTGTTGAGGATCTCGTAGGCGTACAGGTACTCGGTGGCGCCCGACGGGTCGTAGCCTCCCCCGAAGTCGCCGGGCGCGTAGACGGCGAAGTCGACGTCCACCTCCAGCGTGTGCGCGCTGTCGGAGGCGGTGAAGCGGCGCGTACCCTGCCACCCGTCCATCGCGTTCGGGTCGTCGCGCAAGAGCCCCGCTTCGGCCACGGCCGCCGCCAGTAAGACCGCCATTGCAGACACAACCACTATCGTTCGTCTCATTCCCGCCCTCCTGGGTTAAGAGGCACTGCGTCCACGCCCCGGGCGGCAGGCGCGACCCGTCGCGCCGTCTCCGCTCCGATTCCGGGCGATTCCTTTGACCGTGATCGCGTCCCCGTGCCGCCGCAGGCGACACGGCGGACGCGGTCCTTCTCGATGGCGGCGCCTGCTTGGCACAGTACCGCCGCGCTGCGGGCCTTGCAGACACGGCCCCAGGCGCGACCACCGCGCGGACGCTCCGGAGTCTACGTACAAAGGCCGGCCAGGCAAACGCGAGTACGGGCGGCTGCAACAGCCGGTCACAAGTGCTTGTGTTACAAGGTCTTACAGCCGCAACGACGACTCGCCTTTTCCGCACTTTGTGCGCGCACCCGCGGGAAAATGATCGAAAAACCGGGCCGCGCCCGCCGTCACGGGCGGCACACCGGCCCAAGCCCCTTCAGTGCCCGCTTGACCATCGCAGGCCGGTCTCGTAGAAAGGCAGCCTGTCCGAGAGAACGCACCAGGCCCCAGGGAGGAACGAATGAGCCAGCCCAACGCGAAGCGGCCACGCGTCATCGACTGGATGGGCGGCCCGTCCTATCGGCCGCTGCTGGAAGGCGAGCCCGCAACCTGCGGCATGCGAAGCGGGCGGGGGGAACTCGCGACGGGCGAGGAAATCGGCGAACACTCCACCGGCCGCCACGAGGAAGTCCTCGTCGTCATCGACGGCACGGGACAGGTCCACGTCGAAGGCCACGACCCGCTGACCATCCGGGGCGGCCAGGAGGCGTACATCCCGCCACAGAGCACACACAACGTCCGCAACACCGGCGAGGCACCGCTGCGGTACATCTACGTCGTGGCGCCCGTGGCTGCGGCGAACGAGGGGTGAACCGCGAGTCGGGTGTGCGCCGGGGCGCGGCCCGGCCTACATGCCGCGCGCCAGGCGGGCGGTGTCGCGGGCGATCAGGGCTTCTTCGTCGGTGGGGATGACGAGGATGCGGATGGGGGAGTCGGCTGCCGCCACGTCGCGGGGGGCGCGAGAGTCGGCGGCGTTTCGCCCGGCGTCGAGAACGTAGCCGAGCCGTTCCAGGCCGGCGCACGTGCGGCTTCGGATGTCGGCGGAGTTCTCGCCGATGCCGCCCGTGAAGACCAGGGCGTCGACCCGGCCGAGGACGGCCGTGTAGGCGCCGATGTACTTCTTCAGGCGGTAGCAGAAGACCTCGACGGCCAGGTGCGCGCGGCCGCTGCCCGCCTCGGCGGCGCGGAGGACCTCGCGCATGTCGTTCGAGACGCCCGAGAGGCCCAGGAGGCCGCTGCGGCGGTTCAGCAGGTCATCGACCTCGTCGGCGTCCATGCCGAGTTTCCGCATCAGGTGGAACACGATCGCCGGGTCGATGTCGCCGCTGCGCGTCCCCATGACGAGGCCTTCGAGCGGCGTCATGCCCAGCGACGTGTCCACGCTCGCCCCGCCCCGCACGGCGGTGATGCTGCACCCGTTCCCGAGGTGGGCGGTGATGACGTTGACCTCGGCGGGCGGGCGGCCGAGCATCTCGGCGGCCGCCTCCGACACGTACCGATGGCTCGTTCCGTGGAACCCGTAGCGGCGGATGCCGTGCCCGGTGTACAGGTCGTACGGAACGGCATACAGGAAGGCGTGCGGCGGGAGGGTCTGGTGAAACGCCGTATCGAAGACGCCGACGTGCGGGACGTCCGGCATCATGGCCATGGCGGCGCGGATGCCGATCAGGTTCGGCGGATTGTGCAGGGGGGCAAGCGGCACGCAGGCCTCGATCGCCGCGACGACTTCCTCGTCGATGAGCGTGCTCTCGGCAAACCGCTCGGCGCCGTGGATGCAGCGATGGCCGACGGCGTCGATGTCGCCCAGTTCGCAGATGACGGCGCCAGGGCCGCGCGCGAGGGCCTCGACCACAAGAGCGAACGCCGCCTGGTGGTCGGGCGCGTCGACGTCGCGGACGTCCGCAGCGCCGGCGGCCTCGTGCCGGATGCGGCTGCCCGCCTCGCCGATTCGCTCGACGATGCCCGAGGCCAGGACCTCGGCCGAGCCGCCCTCGCCCATCCGAAAGAGCGAGTACTTGATGCTCGACGAGCCGCAGTTGACAACCAGGACGTTCACCGGCGTGCCAACCTCTTCGGAAACGCCGGAGCCGGGCACCGTCCGGCCCGGCTCCGGCCGCAGCGAGACCCCTCTGTCCTCCAACGCCGTCCTTGCCAGGCGCCGTCGTCTTGTGCAAGGACGGGCGTTCGCTCGCCTCACACGGCGTCCTGGGTCTTCGGCAGATAATACTCGTTGTAGGCGGCCACGGTTGCCACGATGGCAAGGGGAACCGTGAAGAGCGCGCCGATGCCGCAGACAAGCCCACCGGCCATGGCAATCAATCCCAGGACAAGGCTCAGAAGCACCATCTTCCAGAAGTTGGCGAAACAGAACTTCACGCTCCTCGAGATGGCGTCGGTGGGCGACACGTCGGACAACGCCGCGATGGGCATCACGAAGAAGAACATCGGCCCCACCACCAGCGAAACGCACAACGTTAGCAGGATGCCGAGAACCGGGATGAGCGACAAGAGCATTTGCACCACCACCACCCCCAGCACGATGAGCGCAAGCAGGAGGAAGGTCAGGAAGCCTTTGCCGAAATCCCGGAAGCCCTGAAAGACGTCGCCGATGCTCGCCGGCTCGCCCTTCAGCCGTGTCTGGACAACCCGGAAGTAGCCGAACCACAAGGGTCCCCCGATGATGAGGGGACCGATGACGGTCAGGACGCTGACCCCAAGAATCGCCGCAACGACCAGGTAGCCGATCACGAACAGGACGAAGTCGCCGGTCACCAGGCTCCACGCCGCCGACAGGTAGCCGCCAAGGTCCATGTCCGGCCCCCCTGCCGGCGGGATGGGCTGCGGACCGGCGTCCTGGGGCTGGGAAGGACTCTGCTCGTCTGTCATCGCTCGTCTCCTTTCGCGAACCAACCGGGACCATTGCCCCGAGCCACGGAAGGCCCTCCTGCGGCAGGCCTGCGGTCCCACCGGCGCGAGTATAGGAACTCGCGGGGCCAAGTGTCAAACATTCCTGCCGGCCGAGAAAAACGCAGCAACGGCAACAGAACGGCTCAACCGCTCCCCTGCCGCGCGCCGATACTCCAGAGGAGAGCGACTTACTGGACTGCATGCGACCCGTTGCAGTCATCCCCGCCTGTAAGATGGACGAGGAGCGTTTCATGTCCTGGCTCAGGCGTCACATGGCGTGGGCCTGGTCGGCGATGCTGTTGGCCGGTCTGCTGGCCGCCGTGGCAATCCGCATCTGGTCCGACTGGGCAGGCGCGCCGGTGCGGTCGCCGGCCACGGAGAGCGAGGGCATCGTCGTCGGCCAGTCCGACGATCTCGCCACCGCCGCCCGGCAGATCCGGATGCTCCAGGACCAGAGCGGCGAGACCCGCCGCCGCCTCGCGACACTTCAGAGCGATGCCGCCGCCAAGCGGCAGCACGTGACCGTCCTGGACGCCATGCTCGCCTCCAATCGCCTGACCGATGGTCCGGCCTTCCTCCAGCAGGAGACCACCGTGCGGGCGCTCCAGAAGATCATCCGTGAAGCGGCCGATACCGGCGCCGGCGAGGCGGCGGACCAGAATCGTCTCGACACGGCTGCCGCCGTCGCCCGAGAGCGGCTGCGGCAAAAACTTGAGGCGATCCGCAGCCAACTGGCAGACGACATCGCCAGCATCGAAACCCGGGCCGCCGCCCTCAGGCAACACCTCCATCTTCAGACCACGGAACTCGAGCGGCTCCAGCGCCAAGTCCGGCAGCAACTTCAGAGCCGGGGGGCCGGTCGCCAATTTCCCCCGACGCTCTGACGCCGCCCGGCAAGTCAAGGCGTCCGTGGCACGCTCCGCCTGGGTTCCCCTCTCTCGGCCGCAGACGCCGCCCGTCCCGTACCGATCTCCCTGGGTGCCGGATGCCGACCGCGTGCGAGGGGCCGCCACCCCACCGCCGCCACGAAAAAAACGGTAGAACGCAGTTGTCGGCGGCGGCTCGGGTCCGTTATAATCGGCGCGGGGAGTGATGCGGGCTATTACGGGTAGGCCCTGACGTTCCATGTTGCCAGTTATTGGGCCCCGCGGCAAGGGCCGGCCTTAGCCCGGGGGAAGAGGCCGTGAGCGAGGTAAGAGGCATCCGGTCAGACCGGCGGAAGTTCAGGCGGTCGGTCATCGGCATTCCCGTTCAAGCGGTTCTCCACGATGCCCTTCCCGACGACTCCCGCCGCGTCGTCGGCCTTCACGTGCTGAACATTTCCCGAGGCGGGATGAGCGCGGCGTCACAAGAGGCCCTGGTACCCGCCCAGCCACTGACCGTGTTCTTCCCACCCGTCGGCTCCGGCAGGGGTCGTGATACCCGGGGGCAGGTGGTCCGGTGTGCCGACCTCGGCGACCACTACAGCGTGGGAATCGCCTTCGAGGAGCCCTGGCCGGACCCCGACGAAATTTCCGCAGAGTCGCACCGATTTCCCTGGCCATGAGCCCGGGGTGGTCGTACAGTACGGCGGCTGAGAGGCGCTCGCGCGGCAAGCATCCGGGCTGCGCCAAAGCCGAATAACAACCAGTTACCTTCGTCCAAAACACGACGGGCCGTCAACAAGGGGTCGGACGCGTGGTGGGGGGTGTCCCGCCGCCGCACGCTCCGCACGAGGGACTTGGGACCCGGAGGACCCCGCGATGACGGCTCGCGGCCCACCTGAAGTGTACGGCTGTCTCCTGAGCGCTGCCTGCTGTACCTGCCGTGCGGACCAAGCGGTGCATACACAGAATTCCGGGGGAGGCGTTTGCTTTTCGCCGGTTGTGCGCCATAATTCTCCGGCTGCGTATAAAGAGCGGGGGTTCTTTGTGCCGATACGGCATAAGGAGAGCGCAGAGTTGCTGGACCGAGAGAGCACCAAGAGCGCCCGATCGTGTAGGGACAGCCTTCCATGGTCACGGATACCGACAATCGCCGCAGGGAGGTCACGCGGGAGCGCCGGCGGTTCGGCCGCTTTGCGACACGGCTGCCGATCAGCACACGCCGCGACGATCTGGTGAAGCGCGGCCAAGCCAGTGGCCGGGCCCAGTGCCGACTTCAGCTTCAGGATTTTTCGCTCGGAGGACTTCGGGCGGAAAGCCCCATCCCGTTGAAAGTCAACGAGCGGCTGACGCTTCGTCTGCCCCCGAACGGTATGCACCCCGCCTTGAAGTTGACCGGCCGCGTCATCCACTGTCACCGCCACCGCGAGGGCTACCAGGTGGGGATCGAGTTCCGCCAGACGCGCGAGGATGCCACCTCCTCGCCGTTCCTACACCTGCCCCGGCTGTTCAGTGTGGCAGCCGGTTTCGGCCGCGACGGGCTGCCCATCAAGGCCGGCAACGAGGTGTAAACCGCCCGGCCTGTGACGCCCGACGACCCGACCCCGCGAGCCCCCCGGAGTGGTCCCGCCGGAATTCCCTGCCGTAATCGTTCCCGGCAGGCATCGTCTTACCCCTTGCCTCCGACCGGCGTGGCCGATAGCATAACAGGCCTGTCGGATGCACTGCGCCAGAGGAGGTCGCTGCCGGTGAAGATTCTGTTGGTCCAACCCCCCCCGCCGCCCGACTACGTCGGCTTCCGCCGGACGGCCCTTCCAGAGCCGCTCAGCCTCGAGTGCGTGGGCGCCGTTGCGCAGCCGAACCACGACGTCCGCCTGCTGGACATGCGCCTCGACACGACGCTCGAGGAAACGCTCAACGACTTCGAACCCGACATGGTGGCCGTCACGTGCCTGACAACCGAGGTCTACAGCACCCAGGACATCCTGCACAACGTCAAGGGGTGGCGGCCCGACGTGTTCACCGTCGTGGGCGGCCTGCACGCGAGCCTCCTGCCCGCCGACTTCCAACGGCCGTACGTCGACGCCATCGTCGTCGGCGAGGGTGAACTCACGTTCCAGGAACTCCTCGAGACGCTCGACCGGACGCGCCGCCGGACGCCCGACGACGCCCTTGCCGCCATCCAGGGCCTGGCGTGGAAACGCGCGGACGGCCACTGGGTCTTCAACGCCCAGCGCCCGCTGATCAAATCCATGGACGACCTTCCGCTGCCGGCCCGCGACCTGGCCGCCCGGTACGCCCAGGAGTACTTCTTCCTGTTCGACCAGCCGCACGCCTGCGTCGCCACCAGCCGGGGGTGCCCGTTCCGGTGCAACTTCTGCTCGGTGTGGAAGTTCTACCACCGGCGGTGCCGGTACATGTCGGCCGAGCGCGTCATCGAGGAGATCGAGGCCACCGAGCCGCGGTCCCTGAGTTTCGTGGACGACAACTTCCTGGCCCACGTCCCGCGGGCCTGGAAGATCATCGAACTCATCCGGGAGCGCGGCATTGACAAGGCCTACGGCATGCAGGCCCGGACCGATACCATCTCGAAGCACCCGGACCTGCTCGAGGCCTGGCGCGACATCGGCCTGCACACCGTTCTCATCGGCTTCGAGTCGGCCACGAGCAGAACGAGAAGGCGATGGACATCCTGAACGACCTCGGCGTCCACATGTGGGGGGCCTTCATCGTCGACCCGCAGTTTACGCGAGAGGACTTCCGCGCCCTCAAGACGTACCGCGAGAAAAGGGACATCATCTACCCGCAGTTCACCATCCTGACGCCGCTGCCCGGCACCGACCTCTACGACGAGCGCGAGGACGAACTCGTGACGCGCGATTACCGCCTCTTCGACGCCCTCCATGCCGTACTGCCGACCCGGCTGCCGCGCGAGGAGTTCTACAAGGAGTTTGCCCGCCTCACCATGGAACGCGCCCGCAAGGCCCGAGAGATCCTCATGGAACTCGGCAACTACGAGAACTTCCTCAAGGGCGAGCGAGCGGTCGGCGCGTCTGCGATAACCTCGTAGCCGCCCTTGGGCAGGTTCGGCGCGGCGGGTCTCCCGACCCGCCGCGCACAATCATTGCAGGACGGCCAGGACCTCTAAGACACGAGCACGCCATGAGGCAAGACGTCGAAATGACGTTCGGGGAGCACCTCGAGGAACTCCGCCGACGCGTCATCTACGCCCTGCTCGGACTGCTGGTGGCCACCGTCCTCTGCGGCATCAAGTACGATTTCCTTCTCGCCGCCATGTTGCGCCCCTACAAGTTGGCGTACGACGAGATGACCGCCGACCAACGCCAAGACGACGCGGCGCAGGAAACAAAAACCAGCGCCGACTCCCCTGCCCCGGAAGGCGAGACCGAGCCATCGCTGCCCGACACCGCCGTCGCTTCGGCCGTACGCAAGATCCAGGAGCGCCTCGCGGCCGTCGAAAAACGCCTCGACGCCATTGCGCCTCAGCCCAAAGCGGCGCCCGGCGCCGCCCAAGACGCCAAAACCTCTGCGCAGCGGTTTCCCAGACCGCGGGTCATCCAGGGCGGGCCGCTGACCGGCTACATCACCGTCATCCTCCTGTGCGTCATCTGCGGCATCATCCTCGGAAGCCCCTGGATCCTGTACCAGATGTGGGCGTTCGTGGGGGTGGGGCTCCATGCGCACGAGCGGAAGTTCGTGTACCTTTACGGCCCGTTCAGTTTCTTCCTGTTCATCGGCGGCGCGGCCACGTTCTACTTCGTCATGCTGAAATACGGTTTGCGGGCGCTGATGAGCCCCACGCTCGGCGTCATGGTGGACGGGGAGCCGCTGATCGACCCCAGTTTCTTTCTGAACGACTACTTCAAGTTCGTCGCCCTGATGACGCTGATTTTCGGTGTCGTGTTTCAGACGCCGCTCATCGTCATGTTCCTGGCACGGACCGAGATCGTGCCCCTCAGCGCACTCGTCAAGCAACAGAAGATCGTGCTTATGGTCCTGCTGGTCCTTTCGGCCGTCCTCACGCCGCAGGATCCCATCACGATGATCATGATGGCCGTCCCCCTCATCTGCCTTTACCAACTCGGCCTGCTACTCTCGTGGATCTCCATCCGCTACAGGCGCCGCCGCAAGACCTCCGACGAGGGCGAGGAGCCCTGGGACGACTACGAACGCGAAAACCAGGGGCCCTGGCAGGGGCCCGACACACGTGAAAAGGAGCCCTCGAAGCAGCCCGAGCCCGACCAGACCCAAGCGACCGCCGACGCCGAGCAGCCCGAAGACCAGGCCGAGGACCACGAAGACCCCTACGCCGAGTTCCAGGGCGACGACGAGACCCGCGGCTACGATGACGACTACTCCTGGGAACAGGAGCCGCACGGAGAGCCGGAAACCGGCGAGCAGGAGCCCTCCGCCGACGTTACGGACGAGCCGCGCGCCGAAGGCGAACCCCCTCCGCGCGAGGACGAGCCTTCCGACCACGAACCGTCCGACGACGACCACGCGGGCGAGCCGCACGACGCCTTCGACGGGATGCCCGGCGACGACGATCTCCCGCCCGAGGATCGCATGAAATGACCGTCCGTCGCCGAGGGGCGCGCCGCGCCAGGCGCCTCAACGTCCCCGCCATCGTCCGGCGTCTCGAGAAGGCCTACGGCAGGCGGCCGTGGAAGACCTGGGGCAGGCCGCTCGACCTCCTCATCGGCACCATCCTCAGCCAGAACACAAGCGACCGCAAC
>Ga0111188_1080_pt1 | contig 12138 bp, 11 predicted proteins | sample DeeMarSWOR324_28_FD_80358 | JGI IMG/M metagenome (GOLD analysis project Ga0111188, IMG submission 80358) | Planctomycetes bacterium SM23_25
GAGGGCGCGTCGGATCTCTTCACCGACGGCGGCCGTGTCGGGCGCCGCATCGGCGACCCGCGCGATCAGGGTCTGGAACCGGCTCCGTGAGCCGATGAGGACGATCTCGGTCTTCGCCGCCCCGGGCGCGGCCGCGCGCTGCGGGAGAACGACGTCGCCGCCGGCCCGGAGCATCTCGGCCTGCAGAAAGCCGGCGTGGGCGGCCGAGAGGTTTTCCAGTGCCAGCGCGACCATGTAACTGCGGGAGATTGCGGCTTCGGCGGCCGGCGCGGCCTCGCCGCGGCCCATCTCGTCGAGGACGGGCCTGGTGTTCGCTGCGGCGATGACTCGGGCGTTCAGGCTCGGATGGGGCACGGGCGCGGTCCCTCGCGCTGCTACGATGGCGGCGGTGCCGATTCGGCCCCCGGCGCATCGGGCATGATCAGGAGGTCGGGCCCGATGACCTCCTTGACCTCCTCGGCGGTCATGACTTCGCGTTTCAGCAGTTCCTCGGCGACGCGCGCAAGCGCCTCGCGATTCTGATTGAGGCGTTGCTTGGCGTCGGCGTACTCGCCGCCCATGATGGTCTGGACTTCGGCGTCGATCTCGTGGGCGGTGGCATCGCTGTGTTCCCTGGGGCCGTAGATGTCGGCGCCCCAGGGGGTCTGCTCCTCGGGCGCGGCGTAGCGAATGGGCCCGATGCGGTCGCTCATGCCCCAGTCGCAGACCATGCGTCGCGCCAGTTGGGTGGCGCGGCGAATATCGTCGGAGGCCCCGGAGGTGATATCGTCGCAGAAGAGTTCCTCGGCGATGCGGCCTGCGAAGGAGACCTTGATCTGGCCGAGGCATTGCTTGCGGCTGATGGTGTGGCGGTCTTTCTCCGGCAGGAACATCGTCGCCCCCAGCATCATGCCGCGCGGAATGATGCTGACCTTGTGCAGCGGCTCGACATGGGGCTGGAGCAGGAGCGACATGAGGACGTGGCCGGCCTCGTGGTAGGCGGCAAGACGGCGTTCGGCCTCGTCCATGGCGCGGCTGCGTTTGGTGCGGCCCCATCGGACCTTGTCGCGGGCCTCTTCGAGGTCCTCCTGCTGGACGGAGTTTCGGTCGAGCATGGTGGCGCCGATGGCGGCCTCGTTGATGATGGCAGCCAGGTCGGCTCCGCTGAAGCCGGGCGTGCCGCGTGCCACGACCGAGAGGTCCACGGCGGGGTCCATCTTGACGTTCTTGGCGTGGACCTTCAGGATCGCCTCGCGTTCCTTGATGTCGGGCAGGTGGACGACGACCTCGCGGTCGAACCGGCCGGGTCGCCTCAGCGCGGGGTCGAGGACGTCGGGCCGGTTGGTGGCCCCGATGACGATGACCTGGGTACTGGTCTCGAAGCCGTCCATCTCGACGAGGATGGCGTTGAGGGTCTGCTCGCGCTCATCGTGTCCGCCGGTGTATCCCATGCCGCGTTTTCGGCCGACGGCGTCGACCTCGTCGAGGAAGATGATGCAGGGGCTCGATTCCTTGGCCATGCGGAAGAGGTCGCGGACACGGCTGGCGCCGACGCCGACGAACATCTCGACGAAGTCCGACCCGCTGATGGAGAAGAACGGGACGTTGGCCTCGCCGGCGATGGCCTTCGCGAGGAGCGTCTTTCCGGAGCCGGGCGGGCCCACCAGCATCACGCCGCGCGGTATCCGGCCGCCAAGCACGCGGAACCGCTCCGGCTGACGCAGGAACTCGACGATCTCCTTGACTTCCTCCTTGGCGTCCTCGATGCCGGCCACGTCGTCGAAGGTCACCTTGACCTGTTCCTTCTTAGCGAGGCGGGCGCGGCTGCGGCCGAAACTGAGGACGCCGCCCGGCCCGGAGGCCGACCGCATCTGCCGCGAGATGAAGAACCAGATGATCATGACCATCACGATGAGCGGCAAGGCGCTGTAGAGGAATGTCTGCAAGTACATCGGATCCGCGGGGATGAAACTGCGGTTCTTTTCGTCGCGGAACACGGCCCGCAGTTTTTCGTCTCTCGTGAGCCGCTCGTTGAGCCCGGCCACTTCGCCGTCGTCGAGATGGACGGTGAACTCCTTGTTGCTGAACTCGTTCAGCCACTCGCCCGGCTTGATCTTGCCGTAGAGGATGTTGCCCTGGACCCAGAGGAACTGGATCGCGTCGGGCTTTGCCAGAAGGCGCTCCAGGTCGTCGCGCGAGAACTCGGCGCCCTTGGTCCATCCCCGGGTGATCAGCCAGACGGCGAGCACGACCAGGGCGATGATGAGCGCCCAGGCGAGCAGCCCGCGCAAGCGCGGGGTGGTGGGCCGGCCTTCCGGCTCGCCCTGTCCGTCATCGAAATCGTTTCGGCTCATCGTACGGTTTTCTTTGCCGGCGACCGTCTTGCAGCCGCGCTGCGGTGCCTGGCCGCCGAGGCGATTACCAGTCCTTCTCCATGGCCTCGACAATGCGCTCGGCGAGGCGTCTCGTGGCCTCGGCGGTAGCCGAATCCTGCGTCTCGCCGATGGCGTCGGCGTGCGTGGCGGCCCCGGTGACGCGGTCGCGCCGCGCGAGGACCTCGCCCGTCCGCAGGTCTTTCCACTCGAACCAGCAGGTGATGGTGACCTGGACGTCCTGCGGCCGGTCGGTGTCGGTATCTTCCGTGAGGACGGGGGCGTACAACCGGGTAATCTCGCCGCGCAGTTCCGTGTCGGCCCGCTTGCGGTCGTGGACGACCTTGTAGGGCGTCCGGAGTTCGATGAACTTGACGACCTGGCGCGAGAGGTCGAATTCGAGTTCTCTGCGGAACTCCTTCGACGCGAAAATGGGGACGGCGACCGTTCGCACGTCGCCCCGGTGGAGCGACTGCATGGAATACCCGCACCCTGCCGCCAGCACGGCAGCCGTACAGAGAACCAGCAGCACAGCACGCACGGTGTTCACTGGGTTGGCTCCTGCCCGTCGTCCCCGTCGGCCGGGGTCCGGGGTTCTTGGGTTGGCCTCCGGGGTCCGGCGAACTCGGCCGGGGGCCCCATCTCCATTGGCGTGGCCAGGAACTTCCCGGCCTTTTCGCTCCAGGGCGAATCGGCGAATCGCTCGCGCAGCCGCTCGGCGTAGAAGGCTGCCGCCAGCGGCCGTCCGGCACGGTGGTACCGTGCGGCGACCTCGTAGAGCGACTGGGCCTGCATGTCGCGCACCTGGACGAGGAGTTCCGGCACGCCCTGGCGAGCGGCCTCGTCCGGGAACTTCTTCAGATACTGCCGCAGCCGATCGTGCGCCAGCCGCAGGCTGGTTACATCATACCGCGGGCCCGTGCAGTTTTCGATAGCGCACTTGGCACGCTGGAGTTCCGCGTGGAGGATGGCGTCTCCGTTGGGATACTCGCGGCAGTACTTGTCGTAGTAATCGTCGGCCTCGGTCCATTTGTGCTTCGACCAGTAGTAGTCGGCGATGCGGAGGACGACGTCGTCGGCCAGGTCGCCGGCCGGCTGGTGCTCGTACACGCGGCGCAGGATCTCGATGGCCTCATCCTCGCCCGACAGAAGGGGAATGCCGAGGATGCGGCGGCGCGCGGGGCCGAGGAACAGTTCGGCGATCTCGATCTCCTTCAGCAGCGCGTCGCGGTAGTGGACGCTCCCGGCGTACTGGGTGATCAGGTCCTCGTACTGCTCGTAGGCCTTGTAATACTCCTTGCGATCGAACAGGGAACCTCCCCGCAGCCAGATGGCCTCTTCGCGGCAGGCCGACTCGGGGAAATCCTTGATGAGTTTCTTGAAGCCGTCCTCGGCGGAGCGGCGGTGACCGGCGTCGAGGTTGGCTTTGGCCCGGTCGAAGAGGACCTTGTCGGCGTTCGGGTCCGCCTGGCGTTTCCACCACGGCCGCTTCCACCACGGGGTCTCGGTGTCGGCCGGTTCCTTCGGCTCGGCGGGCGTCGGGGCGGCAGGCCTGGCCTTGGTCGTCGCGGACGTGTCGGGTTTCGGTGCGGGCGGCGGGGGCTCTTGCGGTTTCGGCGTCGGCGGGATCGGCTCCCTCGGAGGTTTGGGAGGCGTCTGGGCCGGCGGGAGGGGCGGTTCCGACGGGTCCACGTACATCCACCGGCCGTCGCGCCACACCCAGCCCGCGTGCGCGGCAACCGGGCAGCCCAGGAGCAGTCCAACGATCGTCAACCCGATGACAGCGCGTCGCACGTCGGTTGTCCTCTCGCCTGGGGCGGCCATCGGCCTTCCGGGCCGCGGCCGCCGTGCCTGCGGCGGCGCCCCATTATAACGCCTCAACGGCCGCTGAACAGTTAAACGTATCTGGCGGCCGCGAGTTCTTTTCCGGCCAGTTCCGCGGCGCTGGCCGCCAGGACGTCCCGCATCTGGCCGGCGGTGCCCCGGCTGAGCCGCACGCGCCGGACCTCGCGCCAGTCGGCGTCTGCGAGAAACGCCATAGCCTGGGCGGTCTTGGCGGTCAGGTGATGGATCTTCCCCTTTCCCTCGGGGCGGCATTGCAGGCACACCGGCCCCCCCAGGCCGGCACTGTACTCACGGGGTTTGTCGGTGTCGAGCGGCCGGTCGCATTCGACGCACCGGTCCAGGCGGTGTCCGTATCCGAGCAGCGCCAGCAGCCGCCATGCGAAGGCGAACGTCAGGGCCCGGCTTGCCTCGGCTTCGGCCTCCGCCAGCAGGTCGAACGTTCGGACCACCAGGTCGAAAACCGCCGGCTGCGGGTCGAGGTCCGGCACGAGCGCCATGACCAGTTCCGTGGCGAGCGACGCCCCGTAGAACGCCGGCAGTTTTCGGCGCAGCCCGTCGAACCGGTCGGTCTCGTACAGTTCCATCAGCGTGGCCAGGCGGTCGGGGTGGCCGAGGCTGAAGACGGCCTCGCCGAGGGTCCATCGGTCGAGCGGTCCGCTGAACGGATTCTGCCCGCGTTTCGATCCCTTGGCCAGACACCTGAGGCGTCCCACCTCGCGGGCCAGCAGTTCCACGACCTGGCTGGTCTCGCTCCAGTCGCGGCATCTGAGCAGAAGGACCATGGACTTATAGACGGGCACGGCACCCTCCCCAGAGGAATGTCGAATGACGAAGGACAGAATGACGAATCAAACGGCAATGGCGAATGAGCAAGAGCGTCTGACGTGCCACGTGCAGCAGCCGCAAGGCCCTTGCTTTCGTCATTCCGTTCTTCGTCATTGGTCATTCCGGGCCTGCTGGCCCGGCATGGCGGCCAAGTCGATCTTCAGTCGCGTAATCCGCCGCACCTCGGCCTCCAGAACGGTGATGCGCAGGCCGTTGTGTTCGAGCGATTCGCCGGCCTCCGGGATGTAACCCAGGCGGCTGAGAACGAACCCGCCGACGGTTTCGTAATCGTCGTCTTCCGGCAGGTCCACGTTCAATGCGTCGTTCAACTCGTCGATGCGGACACGGGCCTCGACCTCGAAGGTGCGCTCGGCGACGCGGCGGATCGTTCTCGGCGGTTCCGGCTCGTGCTCGTCGACGATCTCGCCGACGATCTCCTCGACGACGTCCTCGATGGTCACCAGGCCCGACGTACCGCCGTATTCGTCCAGCACGACGGCCATGTGAACCTTGTTGGCCTGGAACTCGCGCAACAGTTCGTCGAGCGGTTTGGTCTCCGGCACGAACAGGGCAGTGCGCATCACGTCCTCGACGGTCAGGTGCCCGGCCTCTTCGTCGGCGGCACGGTCCAGAAGGTCCTTGGCATAGAGAATGCCGACGACGGTGTCGAGGTTGCCCCGGGTGGCGGGGATGCGGCTGTAGCCGGACTGGGCGATGAGCCGACGGGCGGCTTCGACGCTCTGGCGGGCGTCGAGACTGACGATATCGGTCCGGGGCGTCATGATCTGGCTGGCGTCGGCACGCCGGAGTTTGAGGACGTTCTCGATCATGTCCACCTGGCCTTCTTCGATGGCGCCTTCGCGTTCGCCCTCGTCGGCCACGCTGACGATCTCCTCCTCGATGTCGTTGGCGGGCGCCGCACCCTTCGGCACGCCCGCCAGCCGCCGGACCAGTCCGTCCATGATCCGGAACACCGCCAGGAGGGGTGCAAGGACCGCGCGGCAGAGGCGGCAGGCGGGCAGAAGCGTGGCCAGGACGCTCTCGGCGGCATAGTTGGCCCACGCCAGCGGGACGACGCCCGCGGCGATCACGCCCACGACGGCCGCCACCGCGCCGCCGATCAGCCAGCCGCCCGCGCCGGAGCCGAACCGGCCGGTCGCCCACACTTCCGCCAGCACCACCAGCGCCACGACGCTCGCCAAGTGCAGCGACCGGGTCATCTGCAGGAGGTCGCCGTGATGTTCGGACAGATACGCGAGTTGGGCGAGGCGGCCCTTCCGCCCAAGCGCCTCGGCGAGTCGGGCCCGGGAAAACGAGCGAAGGGCGTTGTGGGTCAGCGCGAAGAACAGGGCGAATCCGGTTGCCGCCAGACCCAGTGCGAACCATAGGTAGGGCTGCAAACGGGTCCTCCTACTGAATCGACGGCCGTCCGGCGTACACGCACGGAAAACCGAACTCGGCCAGCAGGGCGTCTTCCCGTGCGTGCATGCGTTTGGCGTCCTGCGGCGTGCGGTCGTCGTAACCGATCAGGTGGAGGAGTCCGTGCACAAGGTACAGGAGCAGTTCGGCCTCCGGGTCGCCGTGGATGGCTTTGGCCTGTTCGAGGGCGCGTTCCGCCGACGCGATGATCTCGCCGTTGATGCCGCCGTTGCTGCTGCCGTGGCCCCCGGGCCAGTCCAGGTCTTCCAGGGGGAAACTGATGACGTCGGTGGTGGCGTCGCGGCCGAGATACTCGTTGCTCAGGTCGCGGATGTGCCGGTTGTCCGTCAGGACGATGCTGAGGCTCTTGGCCGACCGGCCCTCTTCCTTGATGACGTGTCGGACGACTTGGAGAATGAGTTTCTTGTCCAGGCTGACATGATCCTGTAGATCCGTGATCTCGATCTTGGCCATGGCTACCCGTGCCCTTGAGCGTCTCTGCCAATCAGCGGGCCATCGAACCGTATCTCCAGCGTCCGGCGAGCATCGCGCCGCCGGCTTCGTGTCACGGCGTGTCGGCCGCCGTCGCCTCCGGGTCCTCCTTGATCGCGGTGCCGCCGGGGGCATCCGGCTCGCCTCGGACGGCGGCGTCGCCCTCCGACTTGTCGCCTTCGGCGCCCTGAGCCTGAGACGGATACGACACCCGGCCATGATAAACCGAAAGGAGGGTCTTCGTCAAGGTCTCCCGGATCTTGTGCAGGTCGTTCAACGTCAGGCTGCAGTTGTCCAGTTGGCCCTCGAGCAGCCGCTTCATGACCACGTCGTGCACGGTTGACCCGATGCGGGTGGCGGTCTGCTCCTTGAGGCTGCGTGTGATGCCTTCGACGGCGTCGGCCAACATGACGATGGCCGTCTCGGGCGTTCGCGGCATGGGGCCGGCGTAGCGGTAGTCGGACTCGTCGGGCGGCTCCTCGCCCGCCTCCTGGGCCTGCGCTTTGGCCTCGTAGTAGAAGAACTCCATCAGCGTGGTGCCGTGGTGCTCGGCAATGAAGTCCTTGATGACGGGCGGCAGGCCGAGACGGTCGGCCATTTCCTGCCCGTCCTTGACGTGGCTCAGGATGATGAGGCGGCTCATGGCGGGGGTCAGGCCTCCGTGTGCCTTCTGGCCTTGCTGGTCGTTCTCGATGAAGTACCGCGGCTTGTTGGCCTTGCCGATGTCGTGGAAATAGGCGCCGACACGGGCCAAGAGCCCATTGGCGCCGATGGCCTCGGCGGCCGCCTCGCTCAGCGTCCCGATCAGCAGGCTGTGGGCATAGGTGCCGGGCGCCTCCAGCGCCAGGCGCTTCAGGGCCGGTTGGTTGACGTCGCACAGTTCCAGCAGGCTGATGTTCGTGACGATGCCGAAGAGCCGTTCGACGCCCGGCAGGATCGCCAGCATGACGATGCCGGCGGCCAAGCCGGCCGAGAAGCAGAGGAAGGACGGCCAGAGAACGGTCGGCGGCACCATGCCGAGCGGCATGTCGGCGTGGTCCACCCGCCAGAAGGCCAGCGCCCCGCGGACCCCCAGAAACACGAGGCCTGCCAGGGCGCCGACCTTGATCAGTTTCGACCGGTTGTTGATCTCGCCGAGGGCCAGGACGGCGATCCCGGCGCCGGCCACGGTCATCAGGGCCCAGCCCAAATCGGCCCGCGTGGCGACCGACACGAGCAGGACCAGCGTCCACACCATCGCCAGGGCGAACGTCTGGCTGTAGGCGATGGTCACGATCATGCCGGCAGCCGTCACGAGGAACGTGGCAGCGGCCGCCGGTTCGGCCGCCGTCCCGCCTGCCTGAGACGCCAGTTTCGAGACGCCCACCACCAGCAGCGACAGGATGACCAGCATCAGGCTCCGCGGGACGCTCCGGCTCACGTTCGGCTGGACGAGTGCGGTGTGGCCCGCCTGAAGGGCCACCAGGACGGCCAGAATCGTGATGGCGCTCGCCCAGGCCAGGGCTGTTCGCGGCCACCCCAGCCGCGCCAGGTGCGCCTCCTGTTCCTGTTGGAGGACCTCCAGGTCGGCCTCCGTGATGGCCGTGCCGGCTTCAACCAGTGTCGTGCGGGCCTTGTGCAGGATCGGGACGGGCTGGACCTTGCGCCGGACGTCGGCACGGCTGTTCTCCGTCTTGGCCTGGTCGTAGACGAGGGTGGGCCCGATCCGTGGCGCCAGGGTGACGGCCAGCAGCCCGACGCCCGGGCCGCCGAACACCGGTTGGAGCACCGGATCGATGAGGCGTTCGATCCGCGACTGGATACGGTCGGTCTGTGTCAGCGTCATGATCTTTTCGAGCGCCACGGGCTGGTCGCCCTCGGGCAACTGGACGACGATCGTAGCGGTCGGCTCTTCGAGGGCGGGGGCGGTGTCCGGCGAGAGACCGGCGGGGAGCCGTTTGCGGATGTCGCGGCACCGTGCGATGCGGGCCGAGGCGCGCTGGTAGTCCTCGTCCTGGATGATCGGCAGGCTGAGGGGCTCGGCGAGGGCGGCGGCGGCCTTGGCAATGGCTTCCTGAACGGCCGGCGCGTTCGCCGCGTTCTCGCCCAGTCGCGCTGGGCGGCGGGCAGTTCCTCGAACGTCCTGGCCTTGGCGACCTCGTCGGCGAGCGAAAGCAGGCTCTGCCGCAGCGCCACCGCCTGCCGCGCGTCCGGGCTGTACAGCCCGGGCATCTGCAGCAGGGCCGTCAGTTCCCTCACGTCGGCGGTGACCTGGCGGTCGATGTACTCGAAGTCCACGCGGGCGAGGATCGGGTGGACCGTCCGCTCCCCCTTGCGGAACGAGAGGGGCGGCCGTGGCATCTGGACGATGAGCAGCGTGCTGACGAGAAAGACGAACAGGATGCCCACCTGCCAGCGGACCTGGGAGGACTTCAGATGCCCGTACCAGGGCACCTCGCCCTCGGGCCGGAGCCGATCAACGCGCCTCGGCTTGGACCGTCTGCGATTCCACAGGGCCATGGGTCATTCCTGGTTGGGCGTTGCGGTTTCGGCCTTGCCTCGCGTGCGTTGCCGCGGCGAGCGGTCCTCGCTGCCGCGCTCCCCGTGTTCGTAGGCATCGACGATTTCCTGAACGAGCCGGTGGCGGACGATATCGCCTCGCGTCAGTTCCACCAGTTCGATGCCGTCGATGCCGGCCAGTTTTTCCCAGGCGTCCACCAGTCCGCTCTTGCGGCCTTCTTCGAGGTCCACCTGGGTGATGTCGCCGGTGACGACCATCTTCGAGCGCATTCCCATGCGTGTCAGGAACATCTTCATCTGGGCGGTGGTGGCATTCTGGGCTTCATCGAGGATGATGTAGGCGTCGTTCAGCGTCCGCCCTCGCATGTATAGGCCCGGACCTGCTTGAAGCCCATCATGTCGTGCAGGGCATCCTGGAGCGGCCTCAGATAGGGGTTGACCTTGGCCTCGAGGTCGCCGGGCAGGAAGCCGAGTCTTTCGCCCGCCTCGACCGCCGGCCGCACGAGCACGATCCGCTTGATCTCGTCCTTCTTGAGGGCCTGGACCGCCATGGCGACGGCCAGGTAGGTCTTGCCGCTGCCCGCCGGCCCGATACAGAAGACCAGGTCGTTTTTCTCGATGGCCCGGCAGTATCGCAGTTGTCCGGGGGACTGAGGCCGGACGGGCCGGCCCGTCGTGTACACCTCGATGGTCCAGAGGGAGGGCGTGCGTCCGCTGCGGCCGACCGCATCGACGATCTGCTGAACTTCCCGGTCGGTGATGACCTGGCCGTCCTCGGCCATTCGCATCAGTTCCTCGAGCGCGGTCTGGGTGTGGCGGACGGCCTGGGCGGCGCCGGAGACGTGGACGTTGCCTTCCCGGGCCGCAAGCCGCACCGCGAAGGCGTCGCGGATGAGGCGAAGGTACTTGTCGCGAGGGCCGAACACCAGGCGACGGTGGACGTCGCTGGCCAGTTTGAACGTTCGTTCCATGCTTGTTTGCGGCCCCTGAGAAGCCGATCTGCCTGCGGCCTATTATCCCATTGCAGGCGGCTCGGTCAATACCACAAGCAGCACGTAGGCCACCGGGCCGGCCGACAGCATGGAATCGAGAATGTCGAGGGCGCCGCCGAAGCCGGGGATCCGGCCGCTGTCTTTGATGCCGCAGGCTCGCTTCATCAGGCTCTCGGCCAGGTCGCCCAGCACGCCGCTGATGCTCACCAGGGTCCCGAAGAGGATCATCTCGACCCAGGTGAACCGTCCCCAGAAGATGCCGAACGCCACGGCCACGGCGGTCCCTGCCACGATGGCGCCGATCAGCCCCTCGACGGTCTTGCCGGGGCTGAGTCTCGGCACGAGCCGATGACGGCCGATCGACGAGCCGACGGCGTAAGCGCCGATGTCGCTGCCTTTGACCACGCCGAGCGTCAGCGCCAGGTACAGGAGCCCTTCAAGGGAATTGTCCGACAGGAATCGCACCTTCACCAGGAAGATGCCCAGCAGGCCGACCGTCAGGACGCCGACCAGGGTCCACCCGACGCTCGCCAGGGCCTGCAGCGTGTTGCGGCCCGCGCGTTCCACCAGGAGGATCTCGACCAGGAACGTCGTGAACATCACCGCGACGATCAGCAGCAGGTACAGTTCGAGGCCGTGCCCATAAAGCCACGGCAGGATCTGCGACGGACGGTGGATCTCGAGCCTGGCTGCGCCGAGGATCAGGCCCACAAACACCATGCCGACGACCGGCTGGCACGGCAGCCCGCGCCCCCGAAGCATCCGGAAGAACTCCCAGCACCCCGTCATCAGGGCGGCGGCCAGCAGCAGCCAGAAGCCGGGAGCGAGGGGCATGCCCGCCCAGTCGGCGATCGCGACGTCGGCCAGGAGGACGGCGGCCGTCCCGGCGATGAGCCCTGCGCCGATCGTGACCCGCGTCAGTGGGCTGTTCATGGGGCCTCGTCCTGCGGCGGGAGGCCGCCGAACCGTCGCTCGCGGCCGGCGAAGTCGCGGATGGCCTCGTGAAGTTCCGCTTCCCGGAAGTCGGGCCACCGCGTGCCGGTTACCCACAGTTCCGCGTAGGACATTTGCCAGAGGAGGAAGTTCGACAGCCGCATCTCGTCGGCCGTCCGGATCAGGAGGTCGGGGTCCGGCATGCCGGCCGTGTCGAGGGCGGCGTCGAACGTCTCCTCGGAGATGGCGGAGGGGTCGAGTTGGCCGCGGGCGGCCCGTTCGGCCAGGGTGCGGGCGGCATCGACGATCTCGCGGCGGCTGCCGTAGTTCACCGCCAGGCAGAGGGTGGTGCCCGTGTTGGCCGCCGTCATCTCGATCGTTCGGTCCACTTCCTCCAGGACGTGGTCCGGAATCCCTTCGCGGCGCCCGATGGTCCGGAACCGGATGTGGTTCTTCATCATCGTCGGCCGTTCCTGGACCACGTGCGTCCGATACAGTTCCATCAGGAAGGCGACTTCCTCGGGCGGCCGCCGCCAGTTCTCGCTTGAAAACGCGAACAGGGTCAACTGCTCGAGGCCGAGGCGGGAGGCCTCCTCGGTGATGCGGCGGACGTTGGCGGCGCCTTCGCGATGGCCTTCGATTCGGGGCAATCCCCGTGCCTTCGCCCACCGTCCGTTGCCGTCCATGATGATGGCGATGTGTCCGGGCCATGCCTCCCGGGGCACGTCGGCCAGCACATCGGGCATGTAATCGGCTTCGGCCATGTTGCAGTTTAACCCGTT
>Ga0111188_1039_pt1 | contig 11967 bp, 7 predicted proteins | sample DeeMarSWOR324_28_FD_80358 | JGI IMG/M metagenome (GOLD analysis project Ga0111188, IMG submission 80358) | Planctomycetes bacterium SM23_25
CGCGGTCGGCTATGGCCGCATGGGAACCCGCGAAGGGGCCGCTCATGACGCGCTGGGCCAAGGACGTCTCGCCCGAGACGGTCCACGGCGAGTACCCCCGCCCACAGATGGTCCGCCAGGACTGGCAGAATCTGAACGGCCTGTGGCAGTACGCCATGGCGGCCGAGGGCGAGGCGCCGCCCGTCGGCAAAGACCTCGATGGGAAGATCCTCGTGCCGTTTCCCATCCAGTCGGCCCTTTCGGGCGTCATGCAACATGCCGACCGGCTCTGGTACCGCCGCACCTTCACCGTCCCCAAGGCGTGGAAAGGCCGGCGCGTGCTGCTCCACTTCGGAGCCGTCGATTGGGAAGCCGCCGTTTACGTCAACGGCAAGCAGGTGGGCGACCACCGCGGCGGGTACGACGCCTTCGCCTTCGACATCTCCGACGCCCTCACGGGCAGCGGCAAGCAGGAACTGATTGTCGGCGTGTTCGACCCCACCAACGACGGCAACCAGCCGCGAGGCAAGCAGGTCAAGAACCCCAAAGGCATCTGGTACACCGCCGTCACGGGCATCTGGCAGACGGTGTGGCTGGAACCGGTTCCGCAGACGCACATCAGGCGGCTCGTTCTCGCGCCCGACGTCGACAAGAAGTGCCTGACCGTGGTGGCTGAACTCGGCGGTCCGACCGAGGGCAAAGGCGTCAAGCCGACCGGCGGACCGGCCGACGCCTTGACCGTCGAGGTCACCGTGTCCGACGGCGGCGCGAAGGTCGCCACGATGCGCGGCGGGGCCGGCGACAGGGTCCCCGTCTCCGTGCCGGACCCCAAACTCTGGTCGCCCGATTCGCCGCACCTCTACGACCTGAAAGTCGAACTGAAGACCACGACGGACGGCAAGACGCTCGACTCGGTGGACGGCTACTTCGGCATGCGCAAGATCGAGATCGGCAAAGATGAGAAGGGCCTCACGCGGATGCTCCTGAACGGCAAGTTCGTGATGCAGGTCGGTCCGCTCGACCAGGGCTGGTGGCCCGACGGCCTGTACATCGCGCCCACCGACGCGGCCTTCAAGTACGACGTCGAGATCACCCGCCGCCTCGGCTTCAACATGACCCGCAAGCACGTCAAGATCGAGCCCGAGCGGTGGTACTACTGGTGCGACCGGCTGGGCCTTCTGGTCTGGCAGGACATGCCCAGCGGCAACAACAAGACGCCCGAATCGCAGAAGCAGTTCGAGAAGGAACTGGTGGCCATGGTCGAGGCGTTCCGCAACCACCCCTCGATCATCATGTGGGTCGTCTTCAACGAGGGCTGGGGCCAGCACGACACCGAACGCTACTGCCAGGTCGTCAAGGAAGTGGACCCCGCGCGTCTCGTCTCGAACGCCAGCGGCTGGGCCGACAAGAAGTGCGGCGACATCCTCGACGTCCACAGTTACCCCAACCCCAAGGGCGCCCGGCCCGAACCGACCCGGGCCGCCGTCCAGGGCGAGTTCGGCGGCCTGGGGCTCGCCGTCCCCGGGCACACCTGGAAGAAGGAGCACTGGGGCTACCGCGGCATGGCCGACGCCGAGGAACTCACCGCCGGCTACGAGCGGGTCCTCCGGACCATCTACGAGATGAAGGACTCGATGGGCCTCTCCGGCGCCATCTACACGCAAATCACCGACGTCGAGGTCGAGTGCAACGGCCTCTTGACGTACGACCGCGCGGTCATCAAGCCGGACCTGGAGCGTGTGGCGGCCGCCAACCGCGGCGACTTCTCGAAGGTGCCCCCGCCGCCCGTCGTCAAGACCGTCGTGCCCACCTCCGAACAGCAGGCCCAGCCGTGGCGGTACACGTTCACCGACCCCGGTGCCGGCTGGTTCAACCGCGATTTCGACGACTCCGGCTGGAAGACAGGGCCGGGCGGCTTCGGCACGAGGGACACGCCCGGGGCCGTCGTCGGGACGGTGTGGAACACGCCGGACATCTGGCTGCGGCGCGAGGTCACGATTCCGGAGGGCGAGTTCCCGCGCCTGGCCCTTCGCATCCACCATGACGAGGACGCCCAGGTTTACATCAACGGCGTGAAGGCCGCCGACCTGAAGAACTACCTGACCGAGTACGAGGTGCGCCCCATCAACGACAAAGGCCGCGCCGCCCTCAAGGCCGGCAAAGCCGTCCTGGCGGTCCACTGCAAACAGACCCGCGGCGGGCAGTTCATCGACTTGGGGCTCGTGGACGTGATTCCGGCGGCGAAGAAGTAAGCGAAGCGGGTAACGCCTCAGTTACGGGTGGCCTGAAGTCAGCACCGATGGCGGGCAATCGGTGGCACCCGCGTCGAACGGCGCGGCGGGTCAGGAGACCCGCCGCGCGACATGGTATTGTTGGGCTAGAGCGTCGATTGGGGATCGACGTCGATGGCCATCTGGATGTTGCCGGGGGGCGAGAGGTCGCTGCGGATGTCGTCGAAGAAGTGGAGCAGGGCCCGGGCCGACGGCGCTTTCAGGAGCAGGTGATAGCGCCAGAAGCGGCTGAGTTTCGCGATGGGGCAGGGCTGCGGCCCGAGGACGGTGATTCCCGCGATGCGTGCCGGTTCGATGAGCCTGCCGGCCACCGCCTGGATCGCCTCGTGGGCCTTCTGACGCTGCTGGCTGCGGACGAGGATCCGTGCCAGCCTTCCGAACGGCGGGTAGCGCAGGCGCTCGCGCGTGGCGAGTTCGTCGCGGGCAAAGGCCTCGTAGTCATGCCTGGCGGCCAGCCGGATGGTCAGGTGGTCGGGCTGGAACGTCTGCACGAAGACCTCGCCCCCCTTGGGCCCGCGCCCCGTGCGTCCGGCCACCTGGGTGACGAGTTGGAAGGTGCGTTCGTTGGCGCGGAAATCGGGCAGGCTGAGGGCCACGTCGGCGTTGACGACGCCGACGACGGTCACGTTCGGAAAGTCGAGGCCCTTGGCGACCATCTGGGTGCCGAGGAGGATGTCCACTTCGCCGTCTCGGAAGGCCCCCAGCAGCCTCGAGTGCCCTCCGCGCAGGCGCATGGAGTCGGCATCCATGCGTCCAAGGCGAATGTCGGGGAACTTGCGCTGGACCTCGTCTTCGACGCGCTGGGTGCCGGTGCCCCAGTAGTTGATCGTCTCGGCGCCGCAGGCGGGGCACGTCTCGGGCGGGGGCACCTTCTGGCCGCAGTAATGGCACTGGAGGACGCCCGGTTTCGCGTGATACGTCATGCCGACGTCGCAGTCGGGGCACCGGGCAACGTGGCCGCACTTGACGCAGAACAGGTGCGTCGAGAAGCCGCGACGGTTCAGGAACAGGATCGTCTGCTCCTGCTTGCGCCAAGCCTCGGCGATCGCCTTTTCGAGCGCCCGCGACAGGGCATGGTGCCCTTTGCGTTCGACCACCTCCTGCCGCATGTCGATGATGTGGACGGGCGGCATCGGGCGACCGCCGATCCGCTGCGCGAGCCGCGCTTCCTGGTAGTGGCCGAGGGTCCGGACGTTCTGATACGATTCGAGGCTCGGGGTGGCGGAGCCCAGGACGACGGGCACGCCGACGAGGTTGGCCCGCATGATGGCGACGTCGCGGGCGTGGTAGCGCGGCGAGGTCTCCTGCTTGAACGAGTTTTCGTGTTCCTCGTCGATGACGATGAGGCCGAGACGGGAGGCCGGGGCGAAGACGGCGCTGCGTGCCCCGACGACGACGTCGGCCCGGCCCTCGCGGATGTCGCGCCACTGGCGGTGCCGCTCGACGTCCGTCAGGTCCGAGTGCAGGACTGCCACCTGCGTGAAGCGTTCGCGGAAGCGTCGGATGGTCTGCGGCGTGAGGGCGATCTCGGGCACCAGGACAACGGCCTGCCGGCCGCGATTGACCACGTCCTCGATGGCCCGCAGGTACACCTCGGTCTTGCCCGAGCCGGTGACGCCCTGAAGGACGATGACGCCGAACTCCTCGGCGGCGGTCTTGGCCTTGATCCGCTGCAGCGCGAGGGCCTGTTCGGCCGTCAGGTGGATCGCCTTGGGCTCTTCGAGTTCGATGAACAGGTCCCGGGCGAACTCATCGACCTCGCGGGTCTCGATGCGCACGAGGCCCTTCTGTTCGAGGCTCTTGATGACGGCGGGGGTGCAGCCGGCCTGCCGGGCGAGTTCCCTCGGCGCCAGGGGCGTCCCCTCGGCCTGGGCCAGGCGGTCGAGGACGCGGCGCTGCTTCGAGAGGATGCGATCGACCTCGGACTCGCTCTTGTCGGTCCGGACGACCAGTTGGATGGTCTTGAAGCCGGCGCTGCGTTTGACGGCAGCGGGCAGGATCGCCTCGAGAACCTGGCCGAGGGGCGTGACGTAGTACCGGGCCATCCAGAAGGCCAGGTCCAGGAGGTCCTCGGTCAGGAGCGGCTCGTCGTCGATGGTCTCGGCGACGGCTTTGAGGTCCTCGATCGGTGTGGTTTCCAGGCCCCGGACGACCCACCCGACGGCGGAGCGGCTGCCCCGGCCGAACGGCACTTTGACCCGTTGGCCGGGCCACACCTTGCCGCGCAACTTCTCCGGCAAAATGTAGGTGAACGTCTGGTCCACACCGATGGGCAGGGCGACCGCGACCAAGGGGGTCTGGAGGGCCGGCCGATCGGGTTTCGTGTCGGTTTCAGGCATCGTTAGCGTGGTCATGGCACCAAGGAAATCGGCAGATTTCCGCGGTGACTTGAGGGGTATATGGCCTCCGTTCTGGCCCCCAGGACGGGTCGTAATACCCCGCCGCTTCCGCGGCGGGCTCGGTCACCGTCCGCGGCCTCGTCGAGCGAGTTCGCGGGCGATGTCGCGCTGGTGATCGCGCCGCTTTAGGTCCTCGCGTTTGTCGAATTCGCGTTTGCCTCGGGCCACGGCGAGTTCGACCTTCGCCCAGCCGCCTTTGAAATAGACCGTCAGCGGGACCAGGGTGTGGCCCTTCTCGACGGCCCGCCCGAGATAGCGGCTGATCTGACGCCGTTTCAGGAGCAATTTGCGTGTGCGGCGGGTGTCGTGGCCGAACTGATGGGCCTGGGCGTACGGGCCGATGTGCATGTTGTAGAGGAACACCTCGCCATCGCGAACGCGGGCAAAGGCCTCGTCGATGTTGCCCTTTCCCTCGCGCAGGGCCTTGACCTCCGAGCCCTCGAGCACCAGCCCCGCCTCCACGGTCTCCAGGATATGGAAATTGCGTCGGGCCTTCTTGTTTCGGATTCTGGGGGTCTTGGGCGGCATACACCCATTATAGCAGGCAACGGGGCCCCCGCAAACGCCGCAGAGGACCGGTTTGCGCGGCGAATTCATAAAGCACAGTCGAGATTCAACCGATAATCGAAACGCTGGTCACGCGCGCACCGCGCTGGTCGGACGTGCTGGGATAGGGAACGGCGATGGGATGGGCCGCGCTGCGCGTTTCCACGCTCCGTGTCTCTCGGATTTCGTTGGCCTCCCCGTATGGCAATTGGCCGCCAGGCCAGGTCTGCGCCGCGGCCTCGCGGGACCGCTATGGCCCTCTCCCGTGTTAACATGAGGTGTTGCGATGAAGCGTGAGACTGTGCTATCCAAGAAGCGCGACCCGATCGCCCTGCTGACCGTCGCCCTGGTCCTAAACATGGTGGTATTGTTGTGGCTGGGGTGGCACGTGCACGGTTACCTCAGCGACGCGACCACGATAAGAGAGCGGAACTCGAGGATCGAGGAACAGCGCGCCGTCATGGTTCACCTGGACGAGGTGCTGGCCATGTCGGCGCGGATGACGGCGGCTACCGGGGATCTGCGATGGGAGGAGCGTTACCGCCGATTCCAGCCGCAACTCGATGCTGCAATCAAAGAGGCCGGCCCAGCCGCGTGCGACAGGCATCTTGCCGCGACGGTCGCCAAGATCGAGGCGGCCAACGCCAAACTAGCCGAGATAGAGAGCCGCGCCTTCAACCTGGTACGCCACGGCCGCGCCGACGAGGCCGCGTCGCTGCTGCTCGGCGACGAGTACGAAACGCAAAAGCGGCTTTACGCCCAGTGGACGCTGTCGTTCCACCCGCGCCACACTCATCTGCGCCTGCTGCAACTCCGCGGCATGATCGTTCACATGGACGAAGTGCTGACCATGTCGGCGCGGATGGGGGCCGCCACCGGCGACATGCAATGGGAAGAACGCTATCGTCGATTTGAGCCGAAACTGGACGCCGCAATCAAGGAGGCGATCGCGCTTGCGCCCGAGGCCCAGAGCGTCGAGGCCGCCGCCAGGACCGACGCGGCCAATATCAAACTCGTCGAGATGGAGAACCGTGCCTTCGACCTGGTCCGCGGGGGCCGCGCCGACGAGGCCCGGGCGATCCTGTTCAGCGACGAGTACGAAACCCAGAAGCAGGTTTACGCCAAGGGGATGGCCGATTTCAGGTCCGGCCTCGCCACGGCGGCCAGGACAAGTCTCACGCAGGAGCGGCGCCGGGCGTTGTTCCATCTCATGCTGGGGTTCGTTCCCATCCCATTGGCCCTCGTGAGTTGGCTCGTCGTGCTTCGGGCCGCGCGCAAGTGGCGGGCGGCCCTCGACGAGAGCAATCGCGGCCTCGCCCGGCAGACCGAAGAACTGGCCCAGTTGAACCGGGTCCTGGACCGGAAGGTGGCCGAGCGGACGGCGGAACTCTCAAACGCGAACGAAGGACTCACACGCGAGGTCGCCGAACGCAGGCGGGCCGAGGAGGCGCTGGCCGAGCGGACCGACGAACTCGCCCGCTCCAACGCCGAACTCGAACAGTTCGCCTACGTGGCCTCCCACGACCTCCAGGAGCCGCTGCGGATGGTGACCGGCTACGTCCACATGCTCGAGCGCCGCTACAAGGCCAAACTCGACGCCGATGCGGACGACTTCATCGCCTTCGCCGTGGACGGCGCCCAGCGGATGTCGGTGCTCATCAACGACCTCCTGGCCTACTCCCGTGTGGCGACGCACGGCAAGGCGTTCGAGCCGACCGACGGCGAGACCGTCCTGGAGGCGGTCCTGGCGAACCTGGAGGTGGCGATCGCCGAGACCGGCGCGACCGTGACGCACGACCCGCTTCCGACGGTCATGGCCGACGACGTCCAGTTGGCCCGGCTGCTGCAGAACCTCATCGGGAACGGCATCAAGTACCACGGCGACCAGCCGCCGAGCGTCCACGTCTCGGCCGAGCGAACGGACGGGATGTGGCAGTTCGCCATCCGCGACAACGGCATCGGCATCGACCGGGAGCATCATGACCGCATCTTCGCCATCTTCCAGCGCCTGCACGGGCGGGGCGAGTACCAGGGAACGGGTATCGGGCTGGCGATCTCGAAGCGCATCGTCGAGCGGCACGGGGGGCGCATCTGGGTCGAGTCCGAGCCGGGGCAGGGCTCGACGTTCTACTTCACCGTTCCCGCAGCCCAGGTGCCGAACCATGACGACGCCGACGAACCCGCGCCGGAAGCGGTTGTCCATGCCCGGTAAGGTGGACCCATGAAGCGCCTCAACCGTATTGGCCCAAAGTTGGTCGCTGCGGTGGCCGCCATCCTGGCCTTCCAGACTGGCGTGCAATGCTGCCTCGATTACTGGGATGACGCAGACTTGCTCTGGAAGGAGTTCGTGCGGCAGGGCAAATTGCATGCCCTGGGCCTGGCCCGTGCGGCCGAATACGGCCTCCTGACGCGCAACAAGGGGGAACTCCGGCGCGTCGCCGAGATGTCGTGGACACCGGACGATGTGTCCTTGCTCTACGTGGCGTTCTACGACGAGAGCGGCGCTCTCGTGACGTTCAAGGACTGGTCGGGCGGCGCGGCCAGGGTGCCGCAGCGCCAGCGGTCGGTCACGCGCGCGTCGATGGGCGAGCCGGAACACACGGGCGGCGCCCACTACGATTTTCACGCGCCGGTGCTCGTCTCACGCGAGGTCATGGGCGAAGAGGCACCCGCGCCGTCACACGGCCGGGCCGACGCCGCCAAGGCCGAGTACGCAATGGTCATGACCCGGCGCTCCACGGACCGGCTGACGGGGCGGATCGCCGTTGAGCAGCGAGGGATGCTCGTGATCAACGGGGCGGTCTTCGTGGCGGCCAGCCTCGCCTTGTCTTTCTTCGCGTACCGCTTGCTCAAGCCCATCCGGACACTGGTCCGCGGGACCGAGCGCGTGGCGGCGGGGGACTTCGTGACGTCCGTGGACGTGGGCCGTCGGCGCGACGAGTTGCGGGCGCTGGCCGACAGTTTCAACCGGATGACCGGCCAACTCCGCGAGCAGCGCGACGAGATCCTCTCCCACAGCCGCCAACTCGAACACAAGGTCCTGGAACGCACGGCGGAACTGGCCCAGGCGAACGTGGACCTTCAGGCCGAACTCGCCGAACGCAACCGGGCCGAGCGGGCGCTCCAGAAACGGACCGACGAACTGATCCGGTCCAACGCCGAACTGGAACACTTCGTCTTCGTCGCGTCGCACGACCTTCAGGAGCCGCTCCGCACGGTGATGGGCTACGCGCAGTTGCTCGGGCGCCGGTATCGCGGCCGACTGGATGCCGACGCCGACGAGTTCATCGAGTTTCTTGTGGGCGGCGCCGGGCGGATGTCGACCCTGATCAACGACCTGCTGGCATACTCGCGGGTGCTGCGGCGCGACAAGGCGCTCGAGCCGACCGACTGTGACGCCGTCCTCGACGAAGTCCTGGCCGACCTGCGGGCGGGGATCGGGGAAACCGGGGCCGAGGTGACCCGCGGCCCGCTGCCGACCCTGATGGTTGATCGGGTTCAGTTGGCCTGTGTTTTCCAGAACCTCATCGGCAACGGCCTCAAGTTCCACGGCGGCGAGCCGCCGCGCATTCATGTCTCGGCCGATCGCGCCGACGGCCTGTGGACGTTCGCCGTCCGCGACAACGGCATCGGCATCGACCCCCAGTACTACGAGCGTATCTTCGTCGTCTTCAAACGCCTGCACACGCGCGAGCAGTACGAAGGGACGGGAATCGGCCTGGCGATCGCGAAGCGAATCATCCAGCGCCATGGGGGACGCATCTGGGTGGAGTCCCAGCCGGGAAAGGGCTCCACGTTCTACTTCACCATCCCGGCCATAAAGGACGCCGATCATGACGACGCTTGTGAGCACGAAACCCGCGGAAGTGCTGTTGGTTGAGGACAACCCGGGCGATGCCCGCCTGACGCAGGAGGCCTTCAAGGAGGGCAAGGTCCTGAACGTCGTCCGCGTGGTTTCGGACGGCGAGGAGGCGCTGGCGCTTCTCCGCCGCCAGGATCCCTTTGCCGACGCGCCGCGTCCTGACCTCATCCTCCTGGACCTCAACCTTCCGAGGAAGGACGGCCGCGAGGTCCTGGCCGAGATCAAGGCCGATCCGGACCTGAAGCGGATCCCCGTCGTGATCCTGACCACGTCGAAAGCCGAAGAGGACATCGCCCGAACGTACAACCTCCACGCGAACTGCTATATCACCAAACCGGTGGACCTGGAGCAGTTCCTGCAAGTGGTCCGGTCCATCGAGGACTTCTGGCTGGCCATCGTCCAGTTGCCCAAGGAGTAAGGCCCGTGAAGGACGGATCGATGCGTATTCTACTCATTGAAGACAACCCCGGCGATGCCCGCCTCATCCGCGAGTCGCTGGCCGAGGCGGCGGGGAACCCCTTCGACGTAACCCGGGCCGACCGTCTCGACGATGGGCTCCAGCACCTCGCGCCCGGCGCCGTGGACGTGGTCCTGTTGGACCTGTCGCTCCCCGACAGCCGCGGGCTCGATACGGTCGGGAAGGTCATCGAACGCGCGCCCTGGGTGCCTATCGTCGTCCTGACCGGCCTCGACGACAAGGACCTGGCGGTGGAGGCCGTTCGCCGAGGCGCGCAGGACTACCTCGTCAAAGGCCAGGCCGACGGCGAACTCCTGGCCCGCGCCGCACGCTATGCCATCGAGCGCAAAGAGATCGAGAGCAAACTGGCCGAGGCCAACGCCCGCCTCGAACAGGCCAACCGGCGCCTCGAGGAACTCGCGACCACCGACGAGTTGACCGGCCTCTGGAACCGCCGGCACTTCATCGAGATGATCCAGCAGGAGTGCCGCCGCGCCGCGCGCAGCGGCGCCGACCTCGCACTGGTCATGCTCGACCTGGACCACTTCAAGGTGGTCAACGACACCTACGGCCACGCGTTCGGCGACCGGGTGCTGGCCGCAACCGCGTCCATCATACGCGGCGCCGCACGGACCACGGACGTGGTGGCCCGCTACGGCGGCGAGGAGTTCATGATGCTGATGCCCGAGACGGCCAGCGACGAGGCCGTTCACCCCGCCGAGCGGATCCGCATCCTCATAGCGCGCGAGCCGGTCTCCGACGGGACGCATGCGGTCGGCATCACCGCCAGCCTCGGCATCAGCGCCCTGAAGGACGGCAGCCCGAACGATCCGGATCACCTGATCCGGCGGGCCGACGAAGCCCTCTACGCCGCCAAGCAGGCCGGCCGAAACTGCACCAAGGTCTGGAGCGAGGCCTGCGCGGTTGCGGCTGCCGAGTAGCGGCACCGCGCCGGACGCCTTCCCCCAAAATTCTTTGCGCCGGGTCCTCCGGGGGCCGCCAGCCGCCGGCACCGCGCGCCGGTGCCGCCCGGGTTCCGGCGTCGCGCCCGATTCCGCCCTTGCCAATACTGGGAACGCTGCTGGGGCTCCCTCCGTCCTGAAGGGGGGGCATCGCGGCGCCGCCGGGTGCGCCCGTTCCGTCCTGCCCGCCGACGGACGCCATCGCCTCGCCCCCCGTCGGTTTTCCGTTCACTTGACCGCACGGCGCGGCCGATACTTCTCTTGAGAGGGGTGACGCACGCGCCTGGGATGGAGGGTTTTGCCGGTGACGGCTCGCTGCCGCAGGGCGCTGGCCTGCGGTTTCCTTTTGGCCGCCCTCCCGCTTGGGGTCTGCGGCCAGGAGACTACGCCTGACAGGGTGCCGAACCCGGCAGCCGCCCCGGGCGGCACGCCGGGCAAGCCCCTCCACGCCGAAGCACCTCCCACGACCATCGGCGTCCTGTTCAGCCGGGACCTGCCCCCCTATCGCGAGGCGGTGGAAGGGTTCAAGGCGCGGCTGGGGCCGGACGGCGCCTACACGTTCGTCGAACTCATCGTCACCGAGTCCGAGGTCGGACAGCTGATGGACCGGGTCAAGGCGGCGCAGCCGGCCCTGATCCTGACCCTCGGGACGGAGGCAAGCAAAGTGGCGGCCATGCGGGCCGCGGACACCCCCATCGTCTTCGCGATGGTCGCCAACCCCGTTGACAGCGGCGTCTTGCCGCAGCGGGCCTACCCGGGCCAGATGGTGGCCGGCGTGACGACCGATGTGTCGCCGGCCGAACAGTTCAGGACCCTTCGGCAAGCGGTCCCGGACGCGAGGCGTGTGGCTGTCATCTACTGCCCGCAGTACACCGAGGCCACGGTCACCGCCGCCGACGCGTCGGCCAAAACGATGGGGATGGAACTCATCCGGTTCCCCGTTGAGCCGTACCGGGTGGATCTTGCGATCGACCGGCTCGAGAACGCGAAGGTCGATGCCCTGTGGACCCTGACGGACCCGGGCGTCATGGTTCCGGCGGCAGCGAAGCGCATTCTGACGTCCGCGCTGAAGGCGAAGACGCCGGTCGTCGGGTTCTCGCCCGCCATGGTCCAGGCCGGGGCGCTGCTGGGACTGGGCATCGACGCGAAGGCGATCGGCCGGCAGGCGGGCAACATCGCCGTCGCCATCCTGGGGGGCGAGAAGAGGCCCGCGGATTTCCACCTCGTCTACCCCGACGAGACGAGCGTCCACGTGAACCTCACCGTCGCCGCGCGAATCGGTCTGGCGCTGCCTAAGGAGTTCGTGGCCAAGGCGAAGACGGTGCATGGGCAATGAGCACAACGTGAGTGACACGGGGCGGAAGCGCAAGGGATGGGAGAAAACCAATGGCTGCGCCAACCAGGGCGCTGAGCGTCCTGCTGTGCTTGGGAGTGGTGTGGGAATGGGCGGCCGCCGCCGATGCGGCCGAGC
>Ga0111188_1040_pt1 | contig 11963 bp, 6 predicted proteins | sample DeeMarSWOR324_28_FD_80358 | JGI IMG/M metagenome (GOLD analysis project Ga0111188, IMG submission 80358) | Planctomycetes bacterium SM23_25
GGCCGTACGCCTTGCGCTGCTGAACGAGCGGCTTCCACGATTCCCGATCGCCCAGGTCCGGCGGGCGGGCGTGATGGCCGTGATGAACGATGTGGTCCGCCAGCGCCAGGTACTTGCGATTGCCTGTGACCTGGTAGAGCTTGATCAGTCCCAACCCGGCCTGGGGGTGGTCGGCGTAGTCGATCGGCTTGCCCGGCGGGAAGCGGCGGGAGACGCAGTCGGCCATCTTTGTCGCAACGTCCAGAAACGTCCGCTTGCCGGTCGCCCGGTGGTGCGCCGCGGCCGACTCGAACAAGTGCCCGGCGCAATACAGCTGGCCGATGCCGTACGGCCATTGCTCGATCGTGCCCTTGAACCGCTGGTCCGATCCGTACCCCAGCCGGGCCTTGGCGGCGTTGACCGGGCTGTTGGGGTGATCGTCGGGCAGCATGAACATCGAGTTGATATACCCGTCGGCGGCTTGGGCGGCCGCGTAGAGGGCGATCAACTCGTCCAGCTTCGCCTCGAGCTTCGCATTGCGCCGCCACGCGAGCGTGTAGCTGCCGGCCTCCATGATCTTCCAGAGATCGGAGTCCGGTGAGTTGTACATCCGGATGCGGCCGGTCTTCTTCCGGCCTGCAAGGAGACGGACGTTGTCGATCTTGCCTTGCTCCTCGGCGATCGCGAGCAAGTCGGGGATCGTCACGTCCTGGATGGTCTGGATCCGCGGCGACCAGAAGGGGTCGTCCACACGAACGTTGTCGAACGGCACGGCCTGCAGCCGCCCGTGGACACCCGTCGGGCGCGATCCCGGCGCGTCGGCCGATGTGTGCTCCGTCACGACGCCTCCGATCGTTACTGGCCCAAGCACGACCCATGCGAGCCAACAGGTTGTTTCGCCACGGATTCGCATTGCCTTGATCCCACGGGCCTGGAAGGTCCTGCCGCCACCGCGAACACTGTCGACTCGCCCGGTTCGATCGCCCGCGGCCCGTCGTCAATTGTACTCACGCTCGACGGCGCCAGCCAGATCCGCTGTCGGCCGGAAAGTGGACAGCCTTGCTCTTGTCGCCTACCATGTTGGGCGCGCACGTGCGCGGCAACGCCTCGATGCGGAAGGACACCGCAATGCAATTCCATCCCTCACGCAGGATTCTCTTTGCCGTCTTGCTGGGTGCAATCTGCTCTGGTGCCGCGATGGCCGGCGAGCAGAAGCCGAAACGCCCGAGCCGTTCCGCGGGCGGGGACTTTGTAGCCCTCTTCGACGGAAAGACCCTCGCCGGCTGGCACGCCGTGCCAGAAGAGAGCGCGTCCGACTGGACGGTTCGCGACGGAGCCATCGTCGGCTACGGCAGCGCCAAGCGACTGTCCTATCTCGTCTGGAAAGACGAGCACCTCACAGATTTCGAGCTCGAGCTCCGTTATCGCCTGCCGGGAAAAGGCAACACCGGTGTCGAAATCCGCTGTCAGCCCGATCGGACCGGCAAGCGACCCTTCGAGGGTTACCACGCCGACCTCGGCCATGTCGGCATCGGCCCTCACATTCTCGGCGCGTGGGATTTCCACTTCGCCAAGCGCAAGGAATACCCCTGCCGCCGCGGCACGCGGCTGGTCATCGACGAGGACGGCAAGCCGCATTCCAGCACCATCCGCGGGGCGCTCACCGCGGCGGACGTCCGCCCGCACCAGTGGAACGACGTCCGGATCATTGCCCGCGGACGCCACTTCCAGTTCTTCATCAACGGCAAGCCCGCTGCCGAATTCACCGACAACGCGAAGCGCGGACGACTGGATCACGGGGCCATCGGCCTGCAGATCCACGACAAGGGCATGCACGTCGAATTCAAAGACATCCGGCTGAAGCGGCTGACTCCGGCGCCGCAATCCGAAGAGCGAATACGGGTGGGCCTCCGGAAGCAGTTGATGGTGGATGATTCCGTCATCGCGGCCAAGGAGAACGTGACCCGCGAGCTGGGCAAAGTGAAGAAGTGCGGGATCGTTCTGAAGCCGTCCCTTCCCACCGATTTCATCCCGCCGGTCGGTCGGCGCGGCAGCCGAGGCTACGATGCGGCCCTGAAGTCGGGTAAGAAGCCGGACGGGTCGCGCGTCGCGCTCGATTTCGGCTTCTTCACGACCGTGCTGTGGAACGAAAAGGATCGGAAGTTCCAGATGTGGTACATGCCCTGGCGGATGGCGGGCGTGGGGTACGCCGAGTCGAAGGACGGCATCCATTGGGCCAAGCCGCTGGTGGGAAAGGGCGGCAAGGACAACATCGTCCACCTCAGCCAGAGCTTCAGTTGCTCGATCGATCCGACGGTCCCGTGGGGCCATCCGGAGAAGTACAAGGCGGCGTTCGACAGCAATCTGGACAGGGTCTGTCAGCCCTGCCTGGCCTATTCGGCGGACGGTATTCATTGGTCGGACTACAACGATGGGAAGCCCGTAACGGGTCGCGCCGCCGACTTCTTCTGCCAGATACTCTGGGACGGCCTCATGAAGAAGTACCGGCTGATGTGCCGCACGGACATGGGCGGTACGGGCGGGGCAAAAGAGTACCGCTCGGCCCGGATCATGGTCCACGACGAGGGCAACGACCTGAGGAAGCATCCCACGGCCTGGAAGACCATCGCCGACAGGATTGTGGTCGACGATCCGAAGAAGGAGAAGAACCCCTGGGGCAATCCGCGGCTCCAATTCAACTGGATGACCTGCTGGATCTACGAGGGCGTCTACTTTGCGCCGATGAACGTCTACACCATGGACGAATCGAACTTCTTCGAAGGGTTCGACTACCAGAGGCGCCATGAGAAAGACGTGTTGGATTTCTACATCGGCACCAGCCGCGACGGGGTGAACTTCGACAAGAGCTGGATCTACGCGCGCAAGCCGCTGGTTCCCCGTGGTCCGGCCGGCAGCTTTGACAAGGACGGCGTCTTTCCACCCTCCCAGTTTGTCACCCGCAAGGACGAGCACTGGATCTACTATGGTGGAGCCGCCGAGCGGCACTACAGCATCGGCCGGGACATGAGAATCGGACTGGCAAAGCTGCGGCTGGACGGTTTCATCTGTTTGCAGGCAAAGGACAAGCCCGCTGCGGTCGTCACGAAACCTTTCGAGCTCGAAGGCGGCCGGCTGGAAGTGAACGTGGATGCACGTGCTGGCCGGATACAGGTCGAAATCCTCAACGAAGACGGCAAGGCGCTCCTGGGCTTGTCCGGCAAGGACGCCGCGGAGTATCAGGCGGTGGACGACCTGCGACTGAGACCCGCCTGGCAGAACGGCAAAGACTTATCGGCCCTGAAGGGCAAGGTGGTTCGGATTCGGTTCCGCTTACGTAACGCCCGGCTTTATGCATTCCAGATTCAGTGAAAACAGAAGTGGGAATACGATGCTGAATGTGGAAAACAGGAAAGCAAATGCGGAAGTGGCCATCGCCGCAATCGCCATGTTCGGCGTGGCCATCTGTGGCAACCTGGCTGTTGGGCAGCCGGCACGCACGCAGCCCGACGAGAAACAGGTCTCCGACTATATTGGCAAGCTCGGCGACCCGAATCCGAGAGTCCGCGAGAAGGGCGCCGATATGTTGGGCATTATTGGGCTGCGAATTAAGGACGAGACCATCTTGCTGCCCGCGGTCAAGCGGCTGGTGCCTTTGATGGGCGACGATGATATGGAGGTGCGCGACGAGACGGCCGAGGCACTGGGGGTCATCGCGTCTCGCGTGAAGGATGAGGCGGCGGTGAAATCGGCGATCGCCGCGCTGATCAAGGGGCTCGCCGACAGAGACGAGGAGGGGCGCGAAGAATCGGCCGAAGCGCTGGCGCGTATTGCGTCTACAATCACAAAGAAAGCGCTGCTTGAACCCGCCGTCGGACCGCTGAGAAAAGCGCTTGCCGACGGCGCCGCCGACACGCGAGAGTTCGCCCGGCACGCCCTGGAATCTCTCGGCAAATCCGAAGCAAAGGCGACAGGTGCCATGAAACTATCCACCAAAGACCTGAGTCGCGACCGGTATCTACTCCTGGATTCCCGCATCATCGAGAGCGCGGACAACGCGAAACTAACCGTCGGTGCTGTTCGCAAAGACAGGAACAACCCGTTGTTCAAAGAGGACAAGCCGTGGGAACCGCGTTTCGACAATCCATACGTCAGCGTCATCTACGATCAGGAGGATAAGATCTACAAGTGCTGGTACAGTGTCTTCATCCAGGCCAGCCAGGAGAGCTGGATCAAGGTGCCGCGGGACAAGCGGGCGTGGGTCGATTGGACCGAGAGCCGCGACCGGAGATCCGGCGTATGCTACGCCACGTCGAAGGACGGCATCCATTGGGAAAAGCCCACCTTGGGAATCATCGAGTTCCAGGGCAGCAGGAAGAACAATATGGTTCTGCGCGCGGCGCACGGCGTGGGGGTGATCAAGGACCTGCACGAGACCGATCCGCGGAAGCGTTACAAGGCCATCCACCCGCACCGCGGGCACACGGACGTATGGTTTTCGTCCGACGGCCTTAACTGGGCGCAGAAGAGGCTGCCCGGGTTGGACCATGGCGATACCTACAACTGCGTGTTCTGGGACCCCGCTCTGAAGAAGTACCTGCTCTTCACGCGGAACTGGGGAGGGAGGGGAGCGAAGGGCAAGCGCTACGGAGGCGGCAAATATCGCCGCGAGTCGAGAAGCGTCTCGCCGGACTTCCTGAATTGGTCCAAGGCGAAGGTCGTGATCGAGGGTCTCGATACGGACATGCAGATCCACGATATGCCCGTCTTCCGCCACGCCGGCGTCTACATCGGGCTGGTTGGCCTGTTCGACACCATCGCCAGTCGCCAGCACGTCGAGCTGGCGTGGAGCCCGGACAGCGTCCGGTGGCACCGCATTTGTCCCGGCACGCCGCTGATCGCCAACAGCCGACACGTGGGCGAGTGCGATTGGGGCTGCATCTTCGCGTCTCCCCCGATCTTCGGAAAGGACGAGATACGGCTGTACTACGGCGGCTGCAACGGCAGGTTCATGGGCTGGCGCGACGGCTTCTTCTGCCTGGCGCGCCTTCGGCCGGACGGTTTCGCCGGCTATGAACAAGTTGCCGGCGGCAGCAACAAGACGGCAACCGTCACAACAAAGCCCGTGATCGCCGTGGCTGATTCATTGCGCGTAACCGCTGACATGGCGATGTCCGGCTACGTGAAGGTCACGCTTCTGGGCCAAGACAGCACGCCACTGGCCGAAGGTGAACTGATCACGAGGACCGGCACCGATGCCGAGGTCCGTTGGAAGGGAGACTTCTCGCTTGGGGGTCTCAAGAGCAAGCAGATCCGGTTGAGATTCGAGCTGCGGGACTCGAAGCTCTATTCGTTCAGTTTCCACCAATAACGCCGCGCCGCACCCATTCCAGGTTTGGCATGGGGATGAAGGAAACGATGCAGATCATGATCGCTGCATGCAGCGCAAAGGCAAGTTGCGGGGTGCTTATCGCGGCGATGGCCGCGATCACACTGGTCGTCGGCCGCGCCACGGCGCAGGAACGACCCAGAGCCGGTCGTACGGACACGAAACGCAACCGGTACCTCCTGCTGGACTCTCGGATCATCGAAAGCAGCCACAACGCGAAGCTCACCGTCGGTGCCGTGCGCAAGGACAAGCACAACCCGCTTATGAAGGAAGACAGGCCTTGGGAGCCGTATTACTCGAACCTCTACGGCAAGGTCGTATATGACGAGCAAGATAAGCTCTTCAAATGCTGGTACAGCATCTTCATCGAAAGCAGATTGGAGAGCGATACGCCCCGGGCGAAGCGGGCATGGGCCAAGTGGACCGAGAGTCCCCGGGCAGGCGGCGTGTGCTACGCCACCAGCAAGGATGGCATCCATTGGGAAAAGCCGAATTTGGGGGTCATCGACTTTCAAGGCAGCAAACAGAACAACATCGTTCTGCGCGCCCCCCACGGCGTCACCGTGATCAAAGACCCCCACGAAGCCAATCCGCAGAAGCGATATAAGGCGATATTGCCCTCCCGAGCGGCCACCAAGGTATGGTTTTCGCCCGACGGCATCCACTGGAAGCTGCACAAACTGCCCGGCCTGGACTATGGCGACACACACAACTGCGTATTCCGGGACAGCGCGCTGAAGAAATACGTGCTCTTCACACGTCGCTGGACGCGGAAACCGATCCCGGGAAAGCGCTACGGCAGATATGGATATCGGCAGGTCTCCAGGAGCGAGTCGCCCGACTTCCTGAACTGGTCCAAGGCCCGGGTCGTGTTCGAGGGCCCCAGCGTCGACCGGCAGATTCACGACCTGATCGTCTTCCCGCACGCCGGAGTTTACCTGGGGCTGGTCGGACTGTTCGACCTTGAAGCGGACCGCCAGCACGTCGAGCTGGCTTGGAGCCCCGACGGCATCCAGTGGCACTGGGTCTGTCAAGGCGCGCCGCTGATCGCCAACAGCCCGCATGTGGGCGACTACGATTGGGGCTGTATCTTCGCGACGACGCCGATCTTCCAGAAAGACCGGGTGCTCCTCTACTACGGCGGGAGTGCGAATCGGTTTTTCGGCTGGCGGGACAGCTTCCTTTGCCGAGCGAGTCTGCGGCCGGACGGTTTCGCCGGCTACGAACAGGTCGAGGGGGGGAGTAACAAGACCGCGACGATCACAACCAAGCCCGTCCGCGCCGTCACCGGTTCGCTGCGTCTGAGTGCAGACCTCGCGGCGGCCGGCTATGTGAGGGTCACGATCCTTGATAAGGAGAACAGGGAGCTCGCCCAAAGCGAGCGCATCGCCAGAACCGTTACAGACGCGGAGGTCCGGTGGCCAAAGGGATTCTCATTCGAGAAGCTCAAAGGCGATGAGATCCGGTTGCGGTTCGAACTGAGAGATGCAAAGGTCTACTCGTTCAGTTTTGACGACTGAGCCGACCCATCGGGCCTGAGTCTGACTGTAAGCCGCGGTCAGGCAGCGGCTTTCGTCTATTCTTCCCTGGCAGACCGCATCGCGGATCCCGGCGCGCTGAACCGCTGCCGACGTGGAATTGGAGCTTCGGGGAATACGCCGGGAAGGGCCGTCATGGCGGCTGTCCGTACGGAAACGTCATCCGGGCAAGAAGCAACGGCGCAGCCGTCTTGACCGTGGGGTCCGCAGCCATAACTCGCGCGTGATCGGAGCGGTTGAGCGTGCCGATGACGCTTGGCGATGGCCGAATCCCGGGCATGGCGCAGGGCTCTTCCGCGGACCAGGCGGGACAGGACTGATGCAAGGCTGCTGCGCCGCCCTCGTGCAGCAGTGATGCCGGCCGCGCAGCTACGCCTTGGCGACCGCCCGGTCGTGCTCCGGCGGGCGGACAGGCCGGGGCGGTCGCTTTTTCCTCCGGAGGAACGCGCCCCGACGCGCCCCGCGCCGGGCGGCCGGCACATCCCATCCGGGCGGGCCGGCGTCCGATTGGAGCTCGCGGCTGACCTACGGGGTCGATCCCGATTTCCTCGAATATGCCCGCCGCGTGCAAGGGGAGCAGCTTGAACTGCCCTGGGAGCCCTGAAGTAACCCCGGAAGCTCTCTTCATCTCGGCGCTTGACGCTGCCGGAGCCGGGGCGGCATACTACTTCCGGTACGTGAGTTTCGGCTTGCAGCGAGAGCTGTGGCCGGTGAGTCGCCCCCAGATCCAGCCCCAGAGGGGGCTGGTGGCCCTTTCTCGGGCAAGAACGACGATGGAACCGGCAACCCTGGACAACCGAGAGAATCGGGATGGAAGACTATGCCCCCCCGATCCCCGGCGGCTTGCCCACGCGGAACCAAGTGTCCGGTCAGTCGGGAGGATGTGAATGAGTCCGCCCCAACGTGACAAGGCTATCCTGCGAGAGCTCGCGCAGCGCCTCGCCGAGATCGCTTCCATGCCCGTCCAGCAGGAGAGGGCCGAGCTGTGGCGGCGACTCAATCGCCTCGAGCGCGTCCGTCCCATGATCCTCCTCCAGAACGGCACCTGGCACGAAACCGGCGACGAGATCACCCTACAGACCGAGGATGAGTTCGCCCGAAAACAGGAGTGGAACCTCCGCGCCACCCTCTACCACGCCGAGCACATGAGGGACGACCACGTCTACGAGGCCAAGATCCACTCCCCGATCTTCGTCCGCGATACCGGCATGGGGATCCAGTCCAACACGGCCGACCCCGACCACGTCTTCGGCGCCCGGCACTACAACTGCGTGCTCGACGACAACGCCGACCCTGAAATGATCCCCATGCCCGAGGTCACCGTCGACTGGGAGGCCGCCGAGCAACACTATCAGCGCCTGTGCGACGTCTACGACGGCATCCTGGCCGTCGAGAAACGCGGCATCGGCGGACACTGGTTCGCTATCATGGACCAGTTCCTCCAGTGGCGCGACATCGACAACATGTTCGTCGACATGGCCGACAGGCCGGAGTGGATTCACGCGTGGATGGACCGCATGACCCGGTGGCACCTTAGCCGCCTCGACCAGTACGAGCAGCTCGGCGTCCTCTCGCTCAACAACGCGAGCAACGGCGTCGGCCCCGGCGGTCTGGGCTTCACCGACGAGCTGCCTCAGCCCGACTTCGACGGCACCCACGTCCGCGCCATCGACCAATGGGGCCACGCCACCACACAGATCTTCTCCCTTGTCTCGCCTGCCATGCACGAGGAGTTTGCCCTCAGGTATGAGAAGCGGTTCCTGGGGCGATTCGGCCTCGCCGGCTACGGCTGCTGCGAGCCGCTCCACCGGAAGGTCGACATCATCAAGAAGAACCTGCCGAACCTGCGCCGCCTCAGCATGAGCCCGTGGGTGGACGTCGCCATCGGAGCCGAGGCCATCGGCACCGACTGCATCTTCTCCTACAAGCCCAACCCCGCCATCCTCGGCGGCGAGGCCTGGGACGAAGAGCTCGCCCGCACCCAACTCCGCGACGTTCTCGAGAAGACCCGCGGCTGCGTCATCGAAGTCATCATGAAAGACCTCCACACCTGCCGAGGCGAACCACCGCGCATGTGGGCCTGGGTCGACATGGCCATGCAGCTTGCCGAAGAGTATGCGTGAAGCCGCACCACGTACACAGCAACATTATTGATGTGTCATGCCTGATATGCTAGTTTCGTTGTGTACGGTACAAGCAGGATCTCCTCAAGCAGGCCACACGGAGGTGATGCGGCGTGAAGATAGATCAGGCACTGCGTGAGGGAGGGTTTCGCTTCCAGTAGGAGCGGAGCCGAGGAGAAGACCGTATCGAGGTCTGGGTGAATCAAGATGCAAAGATGGCTGTCCGGACTGAATGGCTGACGATTGATGAAGAGGGATGGCCGGTGTGAGGGGCGATGGCGGAGATAGCAATTCTCCGCCGCCTGTTGGCGGCCATCCTCGAACGCATTCGACGGCTCAGGGCACCGGATTCCGTGCCCGGATAGAGGCGACCGAGACGATCCGTCTCAGCGTGCCTCGAATGTCCAGCTGAAGGCCGGTGCGGGCGGCATCACAGCCCGATGGAACGCACGCACTCGCTTGATGGAGCTGCGAAAGGGCTTGTGATTGTCCGGAACGGCGATACAGTCATTGAAAGGCCCCAGGACGGTCCTGGGCAAGAGCTTATCTGGGACGCCGACTCGTGCTGCGCAGCGAAGCCACTTCGCAAAGCAGCAGGGCGCCGCGAAGCGAAACCTCAAATGAAAAAGATTATTGCTGCCGTGATTGTCGCACTTGCAGTCGCCCCGGAGGCGAAGGCGGAAAAGAAGCTGGTGGACCACTTCAGTGCGTTATTCGGGAAGTTCGGGCAGAACAGCACCACGAAAGTAAAGATCCTTTCCGGCCCGAAGGACGTCAAGATGAGAAACGGCGGCGTTCCCGGCAAGCAGTGGATCGCGACGTGCGGGAAGTTTCGCTTCAAGCTGACCATTCAGCTCTCGACCAAAGTCAAGGTCGAGCAACTGGTTCAGATTCTTCAGAAGCTTCCGATGCCTTACATGAGGGCCTGCGAGGTTGTCTCTGACGAGACCGAAGACGGAATCGCGATCTACGCCAATCTGGGCGGCGCGGCGGCTCACGGCGGCAAGAGCTACATCAACCTGGTCCCCCGCGCCAACGCCCTGGTCATCGCCCACGAGGCAGGTCACACGCTGGAGCAGGCAGCAAGGGAATCGGACCCGAAGATCCTGGACAAATGGGAGGAGGCCATCAAGGCCGACAAGGTATCCGTCTCCAAGTATGGGGACCGCGTCCGCCACGAGGATCTCGGGGATTTCGCCAAGGTGTACGCCGTCTGTCTGGATGCGGGAGCGGAACATCTGGCCCGGCTCAAGAAGCTCTCGCCCGCGCGCTTCGCGCTCTGGGAGGAGATCCTCACGGCGCCGCCGGCCGGATGGCCCCAATGGCGCGGGCCCAATCGCGACGGCAAGAGCCCCGACAAGGGGCTGCTCAAGAGCTGGCCGGCCGACGGACCGAAGCTGATGTGGAAGGTCACCAGAATCGGCCAGGGATTCTCAAACGTTTCCATCGGCGGCGGTCTGATTTACACCACCGGCCGCAAGGAGGCGGGAAACCCCCCGAAGGTGCCCGAGTCGTCCAACGTGTACAATCGCCCGGGGAAGCGGCTGTTCATGACGGCCATCGACATGCAGGGCAAGGTCAAGTGGGACAAGGACATCACGGCGGCCTACGTGGACAAATACCCGGGATCGCGCGCCACGCCCACGTACGACAACGGGAACCTGTATCTGCTGGCGGGCACGGGCGTGCTCGGGTGCTACGACGCAAAGACGGGAGACACGAAGTGGCAGCGGGACATGAAGGAGTTCGGCGCAGAGAAAGTACGGTGGGGATTCGCCGAATCCGTGCTGATTCTCGGGGACCTGGTGACCGCCTCACCCGGCGGCGAGTGCTTCATGGTTGCGCTCAACAAGGACACCGGCAAGACGGTGTGGAAGTCGGGCGCATTCGGCGGGGCCCACTACAGCTCGCCGATTCACGTCGTTTACAAAGGCGCTGAGATGATCATCAATGGCGCCGGCAAGGGCCTCGTCGGTATCCACGCGAAGACGGGAAAGATCCTGTGGACCAATGAATTCGCCTCGGGCAACATGGCCAATGTGCCCACTCCCGCGTTCGAGGACGGGTACGTGTTCTGGGCGGTGGGCTACGGGAAGGGCGGGATCTGCCTGAAGCTGTCGGTTTCCGGCCAGAAAGTGACGGCCAAAGAGGTCTGGCGCACCGAAGACATAAGAACCCAATACGGAGGATACGTGATTCTGGACGGCTACATTTACGGCAATAACATGTACAAGTGGTCGTGCGTGGACCTCAAGACCGGCAAGACGATGTGGAAAGGCGAGGGTGTGCGCAAGGGCTCGATCACCTACGCCGATGGCATGTTGTACCTGTACGGCATAGACAAGGGACAGATCGCCCTGGCCCCGGCATCGCCGAAGGGCCTGGAGCTCGTCGGCAACTTCAATGTTGCAGGAAAGGGGCCGAGCCGGGCGCCCCCGGTGGTCGCCGGTGGACGCCTTTACCTCCGCTACGACGAGAACCTCTACTGCTTCGACGTAAGGGCCCAATAGCCGCGCGCAAGTCGCCCGAAGACAGGGCCTGCGGGGGGAGTCTGCTTCCCGGCCAACGGCAACGGCCGGAAGTCCGGCTCACGGGGGGTCTGGGCTGCGGTCCGGATGACGATAGAGGGCAAGGAACGCCAGGTGCACATCCGGGGAATCCCGGTTGAACTGGCTTCGTGTCCTGGTATGCTCGACGGCGTGACGTGCGTGGATTCGGTTCCTGATCGCGTAAGACAGGACATTTCCGGTCAACGCTTCCTTCGGGAGTACACTACCATGGCAAGGTCGAGCCGCAGGAGTTTTCTCAAGCGCGCCGGCGCAGCGGCCGCCGCGTCGATCGCATCTTCGGGCAAGACCTCGGCGGCCCGTTCTGCGAACGAACGCATCGTCCTGGGCGTGATCGGCTGTGGTGGGCGCGGTGTGCAATTGGGAAGGA
>Ga0111188_1047_pt1 | contig 11737 bp, 5 predicted proteins | sample DeeMarSWOR324_28_FD_80358 | JGI IMG/M metagenome (GOLD analysis project Ga0111188, IMG submission 80358) | Planctomycetes bacterium SM23_25
CTGGGCCACGTCGTCGGCATCCGTGTCGATGCCGTGCACGAGATAGGCGTTGCTTGCGTGGAGCGCGGCCGTCACCTTGCCGTCGCCGCAGCCCAGGTGGACGATCAGGCCGCCCTTCACGCCGGTCGCCTCGAGGATGCCCTTGGCGACGCCTTCCGGCGTCTGGCCCGCCGCGGTTCCGCACAGCCACACCCCGCCTGCCAGCCCGAGCAAGACCGCCGGAAGCATTCTGTCACAGGTCGGCCGCATGCCGCTTCGCGCTGTCGATGCCATGCCTGCACTCCTTAACGGTAGGTCTCTTCCTGTCGCCTCCGAAAGCGGACGTGTCGCAGAACGGATTCCAGGGCCACTCTATCCGGCGCCGCGGTGTTTGTCCAGCCTACGGCGCCGCTTCACACGGGGCAGTAGGCCGCGGCGCGGCGCGGCTTTCGCGCTATCGCCGCCACGACCGGCCGCGGCGGGCGAAATAGGCGTTCTTCTCGGCCACCGTCTTGAAGCGATCGCGCGCCCAGTCGCTGAGATACCCGCCCTCGCCCTCGAGCACGGCCGCCGTGTGGCCGACCAGGACCTCTGCCCCCCGCAGGAAGGCGTCGACGACGGGGGCGAGTTCGGGGGCGCCGAAATCGTCCACGAACCTGAGGCCCGGGGCGTTCAATGACCAGGGGCAAGTCGCGCGCCGCCGCCAAGGCGACGATCCGGTAGAGGTTCCTGACCTTGAGGTCCTTGACCGCGGGGTCGCGGATGTTCCAGTTGCGGTCGGGGATGATGTTGAGGGCGGCCGCCCCGGCCTGCATGTGCAGGTCGAGCAGTTCGTCGATGTCGTTCTCGCCCGGGCTGGTTCCGTCGAGCCAGGTGGCGGTCGGGATGCCGCCGACGGCCAGGGCGAACCGGTTGACGTCGGTCATCCGCGGGAAACTCTCCGGCGTGGGTTCCTGATACCCCACCCCGCCGCGCTTCATCGTCTTGGAGCGGATGAGCGCCTGGAGCCTGCGGCTGTCGTCCAGGAGGTCCGACACCTCGCCCTGTGGCGTGCCGAGGCGCTGGGCCCAGAAACGGACTCGGGCGTCGCGGTCGGGGTAGACGGTCGCGGCCTTCGTCTCGTACGCGAGGCACAGGTGCCGCTCGGTCGGCGTCGCGGAGGGGGAGAGCGGCAGCACATCGGCCTCGTAGTCGAGCGCGACGGGCGCGAGGTAGGCGTTCACCCGTTCGACGACCGATTCGTTGCGGTGGCGGGCGCTCGCGCGGAGCATCGTGGCGAACTCGACGGCCTGCGGGTCGTCGATGGCCGACCGCGTCACCCCGGTGACCATGTGGTAGGTGATGCCCGGCTCGCCGGGCGAGTTGATCTCGCGGGTCGAGAATTCGGGGATGAAGGCCCGGGTCTCCATGCCGGCGACGGTGGGGATGCCCAGGAGTTCGCCGGCCCGGAAGAACTCGTCGATGCCGTCGAAGACGTCAAAATCCACCAGGCCGACCGCCCGGAGGCCCTCACGCCGGGCCCGCCACACGATGTGCGTCGGCGAGTAGCCCATGGCGTTGTACGAGTAGAAGGAATGGGCGTGGAGGTTCACCTTTGGCTCGGGCTCGGGCAACCGCAGGCGGCCGCCACGGGCGAGGCGGAGCAGTTCGTCCAGGGCCTGGTCGCGTTCGGCCCGGTCGAAGTGGTCGAGCCGCGTTTCGAGTTCGGCGATTCTTTCGTCCACGCCGAAGGGTCCTCCGCGCGTGCGAGTGGTGTCTTGTGCCACGTCTATAGCAGGTTTCTCCACGCCATGCAACACCGGCAGGGCGGCGTCCTGCGCTCGCCGGACGGGCACGAAAAGGTTGACAGCATCTCCAACACGGGCTAAACAGACGCGGGGCGTCGCACATCTGATCCGCCACCCTCTCTGGCGTTTGCGCCGGGGGTCCGGAGGAAAAACCCATGCAAACTCGTCTGAAACGGCCTTCTGGCCGCCTGGCCGGAGCCGGCGCATCGCTGCCGGCATACAGGAAGGGGCTATGGCTTCTCGGCACGGTTGTCGCCATGGCGGGCTGCGGCGAGGCGATGGTCCACCCGACCGGGCAGTCGCCTGGGGCGGCTCCGACCGCGCTTCAGACCAGGGCGCTCGCCCAGTTCAACCGCGGCGGGGCCCTGATGGAGCAGTACAGGTACGCCGAGGCGTCCAAGGCCTACGAGGCGGTCCTCGACCTGGCGCCCGCCTGGGTGGCCGCGCGGTTCAACCTGGGCGTGGCGTACTTCAACATGCACGGGCAGCGCGGCGGACAGGAAAACCTGGACGCGGCCCGCCAGGTGTTCGAGACGATCCTGGCCTCAGCCCCCGGTCATCTTCACGCCCGGTTCTGCCTCGGCCTGTATCACCAGCACGTCGGCGACGACGAGAAGGCCCTGGAGCACTTCCAGCGCGTGCGCCAGGCCGACGCGACGGACCCGCACGCGGCCTACAAGTGCGCCGAGGCGCTTGTGGCTCTCGGCCGCAATGAAGAGGGCACGACGATGCTCGAGCACGTGATTGCCCTCGATCCCGGCTTCGTGTCGGCGGTGTACCGTCTGGCGCTTCAGTACCAGCGGACGGGCCAGCGCGACAAGGCGATGCCGCTGTTCGATCGGTTCAAGGGCCTGAGCGCGGAGGAACTGACCGGCGGCAGTTTCGTGGTTCAGAAGACCTACGGGACGGCGGGCAAGTATTACGCCGTGCTTGAGGCCGACAACCTGCCGCTGCCGTCGGCCGGCGCCGTCTCCGGCCCGCGCATCGTGTTCTCTCCCGAGCCCAGGCCGTTGGCCGCGCGCTCGCTTCCGTGGAAATGGACCCGCGGGTCGGTTGGCCTTCCGGGAGTCGCGGTCGGCGACGTTGACGGCGATGGCGACCTCGATCTCTGCCTGACGGCGTCGGGCGAGGAGGGGACGACGTCGATGTGGCTGAACAACGGTTCCGGCGGGTTCTCGGCCGGCGGTGTGGTCGCCGTGCGCGGCGTGTCGCCGTGTCTGGGCGATGTGGATAACGACGGCGACCTGGACCTGTGGCTAGGCTGTGCGGGGCCGGATGCCCTCCTGGAGAATGACGGGAAGGGGGGCTTCACGCGGAGCAGCGCGGCCGCCGTGGAAGGGCCCGACCTCTTGACCGCGTGCGCCCGGCTCCTGGACGTGGACAGCGACGGCGATCTGGATCTGCTGGCGTTTCGGCTGAAGGACGGTTCCGTCCCGGCCGTCGGCGCGGTGACGCCTGGGGCGAGCAGCCTGTTCAACAACAATCGCGACGGCTCGTTTGCCGACGCGGCGGCGAAACTCGGCCTGGTGCTTGCCGACACGCCGGTGGCTGCTGCCGTCTACGACGACTTCGACAACGACCGGGACCTCGACCTGGTCATCTTCCCGGCCGACGGGTCGGGAGCGATCGCCTGGGTGAACGATCGTGTGGGGAGTTACCGCGTGTTCGACGCCGCCGCCACGGGGCTGGCCGCGCGGGGCACCGTCAGCGCCACCTCCGGCGACCCGGACAAGGACGGGCGGCGGGACCTGCTGGTTTTCACCCGGGAGGGGTCGCACCTGTACGTGAATCGCGGCGGCTTTCGGTTTGAGGCGCACGCCGGCTTTGCGGGCGGCTTCGGCCGGCTGGGGGGCACGGGCGGACAGTTTGCCGACATGGACAACGACGGCGACGTGGACATCGTGATCGGCGATGCGCGTCGCCGTGACGGCAGCCGCGGCCCCGTCCTGCTGGTCAACGACTGGCCTCGCGACCGTTTTCTCGACGCGGCCGAGGTCGATCCGGGGCACCTGTTGGGGGCCATCCGGACCGAGGGAAACGCGAGTTGCGTGGCGGCGGATTTCACGGGGAACGGGCGCTGCGACGTTCTCCTGGCCCCCGCGGGCGGGCCGCCGCTCCTCGTGGAGAACGTGACGCCAGGCGGCCACTGGCTGGCGTTGGACCTGCGCGGGACGCGCGAGCAGGACAAGAAGTCGCGTTCCAACGGGTCGGCGATCGGCGCGCGGGTGGAGGTGAAGGCGGGCACGACGTTCCAGCAGTTCGTGGTGGGCGTGCCGTCGGGGCCGGTGGCGATGCCGCCGCTTCGGGTCCATGCGGGCCTCGGGCTCAACCCCGCGGTCGAGTGGCTGCGCATCCTGTGGCCGGACGCCGTTCTCCAGGCGGAACTCGAACTGGCCGCCGACCAGGTGATGACGGTCACCGAACTGCCGCGAAAGGTGTCGTCGTGTCCGTGCCTGTTCGCGTGGAACGGGTCGCGTTTCGAGTTCGTGTCGGATTTCGGGGGCGTGGGCGGCCTCGGGTACTTCGTGGCGCCGGGGGAGTACGCCCGGCCGGACCCGACGGAGTACCTGCCCATACCCCAACTGGAACCCCACAGGGGCGAGTATGTCCTGCAGGTCACGGAACCCCTGGAGGAGGTGGTCTACTTCGACGAGGCCAAGTTGATTGCGGTGGACCATCCGCAGGGCACGACGGTGTACCCGAACGAGATGATGGCGATCGGGGCCGACCCGCCACGGTTCGAGGTGTTCTGTTTCGAGCGGCCGATCGAGCCGGTGCGTGCGCTAGACCATCGCGGCGTGGACGTGACGGACCGCCTGCGCCGCATTGATCGCCGCTACGCCGGCGCGACCGTCCTGGACCGCCGGTTCACGGGGTTTGCCGAGGACCACTTCGTGGAACTGGACTTCGGCGACCGCCTGAAAGGGGTGGCAGGCGACGCGCGGCTGGTGCTGTTCCTGTACGGCTGGGTGGAGTACCCGTACTCGTCGACGAACTATGCGGCCGCCCAGGCGGGCCTGCGGACCAAGGCGCCGAGCCTCCACGCCCTGCGCGGGGGCCGGTGGGTCGAACTCTTCCGGGAGGTCGGCTACCCGGCGGGTCTGCTGCACATGATGACGCTGGACGTCACCGGCAAGATCCTGCCGAGCGACCGCCGCCTCCGGATCTCGACCAACATGGAACTGTACTGGGATCAGATCTTCCTGGCGGTTCACCTGGGCGAGGGCCGGCTTTCGCTGAAGGAGGCGCCGGCCCGCAGTGCCGACCTGCACTACCTCGGGTATCCTCGCGAGTATTCACCCGACGGGCACCACCCCAACATCTACGACTACCACAACGTGGACACGGCGGCGGCGTGGAGGCTCATGGCCGGCGAGTACACGCGTTACGGCGACGTGACCGAACTTCTCGATGCGGCGGACGACTGCTACGTCATCATGGGGCGCGGCGAGGAGGTGACGCTGCGGTTCGCGGCCGATGCGTTCGGCCCCGTCGCGGAAGGCCGCCGCCGCTCGTTCCTCCTCAAGACCGACGGTTTCTGCAAGGACATGGACCTCTACACGGCCCACCCCGATACGGTGGAGCCGCTTCCGTTCCACGCGATGGGCGACTACCCCTACGGGCCGGACCGGCATTATCCTGACAACGCGACCACCCGGCGGTACCGGCGGCAATTCAACACCAGGCGCGTGCGCGCCCCGTGAGGGCTGGGGGAGTTGATTTCACGCGGGTGGCGACCTATAGTAAGCATAGGACCCGCGGCTTTCCGGCAACTCTAAGCGGGAACGACAAAGCCAATCCAAATCCGGTGGCCGATTTGGGCAGCGGCTGCACTTCGGCCTGGGCCGGCGCGCACTGTTGCGCTCGGTCACTGGGGGATGTGCGATGACCTGTGAAAGGGTGTCTGCGCGCCGTCGCCGAAGGTGCGCTCTGTTCGCAGTCGGCGCCGTCGCTGTGAGCGCGGGGGTGTTGCTCGCCGCGCGCTCGCTGTGTGGAACGCTGGACCTGTCAGGGAATCCCGTTGCCGGGCCGAATGGCGCGCCATCGGGTCCGTCGGAAGTTCCGTGCCAAGCCCCTCCTCCGCCACGCCGGCCGTCCGAGCCGTCCGACGGGACGGAGCCGACCGTTATGGCGCTCAAGGCGGAGGCGTTCGAGGTGGGTCGCCAACTCATCGAGGACTTCCCGCAAGACCCGGAAGCCATGGCGTTGATGGCGAGTGTGTGCAATCAGTACGACCAGACCGCCGAGGCCGTGACGTGGTGGCAGAAGTGCCTCGAGCGCAACCCCCGGCATGCCGGGGCGTACCACGGTCTTGGCACGGTGGCCCTGACCAAGGGCGAGAACGAGAAGGCCGCCGAACTCTGGCGCAAGGCCCAGGAAGCGGACCCCGATCTGCCCGGTGCCTACCGCGGCTGCGCCGTCGCCCTCCTGCTGTCGGGTAACCCGGACCAGGCCATTGTGGAGTTGGAGAAGGAGATGAAACTCTCCCCCGGCCGGCGCGAAGACTACGTGCTGCTCGGCCAGGCGCACCTGCAGTTACAGGCCTACGAGAAGGCCGTCGAAAACTACGAAAAAGCGATTGCCATCCGGCCCGACCCGACGGCCTGCTACGGGCTGGCCACGGCCTACGCCAGACTCGGCCGGCACGACAAGGCCGCAGAGTACAGGGCACGGTTCGAGCAGGTCGAGGCCAAACAGGACCGGCTCTTCGGCGCGGGGGATCGAACGGCCGACAACCGAGCCGTGGCGGTCCAGATCCTGATCCGGACCCATGCAGGCGCGGGGCGGATGTACTATGCGCGCGGCCGCCTGGAACAGGCCGAGCGACACGGGCGGCGCGTGGCGGCGCTCGACCCGAAGGATCAGGCGTCGCGCCAGGTGCTCGTTGACCTGTATACGCGGGCCGGGCGCGCGCAGGAGGCCCTCGAGATGTGCCGGCAACTTCAGGAGATCGATCCGGCCAATCCCACGTACCACCTGAACGCCGGTTTCGTGCTGGGCCGGTTGGGGCAATTCGACGCCGCCGAGGAGGCCGTGTGGAAAGGAATCCGGCTCGCCCCGGCGCAGCCAACGGGGTATCGCGCGCTGGTGCAGGTGCTGCTGCTCGCGAACCGCCACCTGTCCCAGGCGGGGGCGGCCGCGCGCAAACTCGTCGAACTGGAGCCCACCGCCGGCAACCTGACCCTCCTCGGCGAGGTGTATCTCCGCACGGGCGACTTGGCCGGTGCCCGCGCGGCGCTGAAGCAGGCCTGCGAACTGGAGCCCGGCAACGAGACCCTCAGGAAGGCGTACGAGCGGCTGCAGCCCGGGGAATGACACGTGACAGTCCACGAGGGTGAGCCTTCGTCTTGGCGGCGGTGGATGGCTATGGGGCTGCTGGCCGTCTGTGCGGGTCCCGGTGTGGCAGGAGAGTGTCCGATCCAACTGCGAGACGTGACGCGCGAGACGGGCATCACCTTCGTCCACACGGACGGCAGTTCCGGCAGGCGGTACATGTTCGAGCCGATGAGCGCGGGGGTGGCGCTCTTCGACTACGACGGCGACGGCGACACCGACATCTACTTCCTCAACGGCGCGCCCCTGAAGGGAACGAGCGTGGACGTGCCGCCCACCAATGCCCTCTACCGCAACGAGGGCGGTTTCCGGTTCACCGACGTCACGCGCGAGGCCGGGGTGGGCGATACGGGGTATGGCCTGGGCGTGGCCGTCGGCGATTACGACAACGACGGCCGGCTAGACCTGTATCTCAACAATTACGGCCCGAACGTCCTGTACCGCAACAACGGCGACGGCACCTTTACGGACGTGACCCGGCAGGCGGGCGTGGCGAACGGGAACGAAGTGGGGGCAGGCGCCAACTTCCTCGACATCGACAAGGACGGCCGGCTCGACCTCTTCGTCTCGAACTACATCGCATGGTCTTACGACAGCCACATCGTCCACAACCGGACCGGGCACAGCGTGTACTCGGGACCCAGAGATTATCCCAAGAACCGCAACGCCCTGTATCGCAACAACGGCGACGGCACGTTTACGGACGTCACGGCCGACTCGGGCATCGGCGCCCACGAGGGGGCGGGGATGGGCACCGTCTGCGGCGATTACGACAACGACGGCGATACCGATATCATCGTCGGCAACGACGATTGGGGGAATTCCCTCTTTCGCAACGACGGTGCCGGCCGGTTCGACGAGGTGGGGCTGGCGGCCGGCATCGCGTACGACCTGGCCGGCGGGGCCCAGTCCAGCATGGGCGTCGCGTGCGCCGACTATGACAACGACGGCTGGCTGGATTTCCACGTCACGTCTTACCAGCACGAGTTGGCCACGCTCTACAGGAACCTCGGCAACGGCCTTTTCGAGGACGTCACGCGAGTCAGCCGCGCCCAGGCAGGAACCCTTCCTCACGTGACCTGGGGAAACGGCTTCGCCGATTTCGACAACGATGGCGACCGCGACCTCTTCATCGCCTGCGGCCATCTCCAGGACAACGTTGAACTCTATGACGACTCCACGTCCTACCATGCCCGGAACCTCGTCCTGATGAACACCGGCGACGGGAAGTTCGTCAACGTCTCCGACCAGTGCGGCGACGGATTGGCCGTCAAAGCGAGCAGCCGCGGCGCCGGGTTCGACGACCTCGACAACGACGGCCGTATCGACGTCGTCATCCTGAACTCGCGCCGCGAACCGACGATCCTCAGGAACGAGTCGCCGCGCGGCAATCACTGGATCCAGATCCTCCTTCGCGGCGCGAAGACGAACCGCGACGGCGTGGGAGCACACGTCACGGTGGTGGCGGGAGACCTCGCCCAACTGGACGAAGTGCACAGCGGCCAGGGGTACCAGAGCCACTATGGGCTGCGGCTGCATTTCGGCCTGGGCCGGCGCGACCGCGTCGACCGTATCGAAGTGCGCTGGGTTGGCGGCGGGACCGACGTCGTCGAGAACGTTGCCGTCGACCAACGCCTGATGATCGTCGAAGGGGCCAACCCGCGAGCCCTCGGGCCGAAGCCATGAACCGGCATGCCCGTCGCCTCATTCCCCCGCGGCGACGGTGGCCGCTGCGGGCTTGGTTGCCGCAACCGGAACCACGCGGCCGTCGCGGACCGTGGCCAGCCGGACGGGCCGCGTGCTGCGCCCCAGGCCGTCCCAGGTTACCGTTCCCGCCGCGCCGCTGTACGGCGAGAGTTCCTTGACGGCATCGCGAATGCGGGCGCGGTTCAGCCCTGCCTTCTCGATGGCTGCGACGAGGAGTTGGACGGCGTCGTAGGCGTGCGCGGCCGCGTAGTCGGGGGACACGCCAAAGCGGCCCGCGAATTGGCGCGCAAACTGGGCAGACCCTTCCGCCGGGTCGTACAGCAGCGGAAAGACCGCACCCGTCGCCGCCGGACCGGCCGCCTCGATGAACTGCCGGCGTCCCATGGCCGGGCCGCCGAAAACGGCGCCCTGGTACCCCCTATCGCGCACCGCCCGAAGCAGACAGGCGCTGTCGCGGGCGTCGGCGATGAGCACCAGGGCGCCGGCGCCCGCGTCCGCGATGCGTCCCGCCGTTTCGGCGGCGTCCTGCGCTCCGCGCCTGCACTGGAAATGGTAGCGGGGCGCCATGCGGTGCCGCGCGAGACACTTCTTCAACTCGACCGCGAAAAGGTGGGAATCGTGGTCGTCGGCCGAGACGAGGACGAACGGCTCCTCGCCCGGCCGGGCGCGGATCTCGGCGGCGAGCGCGGCAGCCTGGAGATGGTCGCCCGGCAGACACGAAAACATCCAGGGCACGTTCGCCAGGTTGACCGTCTTGTCGGTGCTGGCCGGACTGATGAGCGCCACACGCGCCTTGACGGCCACCTGCTCGGCCAGGTGCGTGGAGGGCCCGTCGATGCCGCCGATGAGGGCCCACACCCGGTCCTGGTACACCATACGGGCCACCTGGGCGACGCCGGTGCCCCACGGATTCTGGGACCAGGCGGGGACCAGCCGGAACGGTTTGCCGCGGTATCCGCCGCGGGCGTTCGCTTGGTCGACGGCCCACTGTGCGGCCCGCCACAGATCGCCGCCGCACGGATCGCCGGCGTCGCTGGGGCCGAAATAGCCGATGCGAATCTCGTCGATGTCCGCCGGCTCCGGGTCGTCGCGGCCGGGACCGGCGTACCCCGTCACGTGCGTTCGGGCGTCGAAGAACGGTTTGCGGGGATCCGGTTCGGCGTCCACGACGCGAGTCCGGTCGGCCTGCTCGCGGCTGGGGGCGCGGCTGGTTGCCAGCCCAAGGTCGCGGCGGGCGTGGTACTTCCAGGAACCGTTCGTGCGCTTGGCGAGGAATACCTCGCCGACGTCGTCGAGGACGGCGCTGAGGGGGATGTCGCCGGTGACGCCCGGCCAGGGCTTCGTGCGGCAGGCCAGGACGTCGCGGATCTTCGCGCGGTTCAGCCCCGCCACCTGGATGGCCCGGAGGATCATGTTCATGCCGTCGTAGGCGTGGGCGGCGTAGGTCTCCGGTTCCTCGCCGAAGCGTTTGCGGAAGGCCGTGCGGAACGCATCGAGTCTCGGGTCCTTGCGGTCGGGGTTCCACGGGTAGGTGCAGACGACGCCTTCGGCATGGGCTCCGGCGATCTCGACGAACCGGTCACAGACGCAGCGGTCGCAGCCGAAGTACGGCTGGTCCATCCCCATGGCGCGGGCCTGGTTGAGGATCCGTGCGCCGTCCTCGGCGTCGCCCCAGTGGACGACGGCCTGGACGTCCGCCTGTTTCAGGCGATCGAGTTGGAGCGAGAAGTCCCGGCCGCCCACCTCGTACGCCATTTCCAGGACGATGGGCCGTCCGAGACGGCGGCTTGCGTCGCGGATTTCCCTCACGCCAAAGCGGCCGTAACGGTTGCTCGCGCGGATCACCCCCACGCGTTTCAGTCCGAGTTTGCGGTACAGGTAGTCCACCAGCAGGTACCCCTGCTGGCGGTCGTCGCCGATACAGCGGACGACCCAGGGGATGTTGGTCTCGATGAAGGTGGGATCGGTGTCGCCGGAGTTCATCATCAGGATCTCGGCCTTCAGGGCCACCCGGATGGCGATGTGGCTGTTGGCCCCGTCGATGGTCCCCAGGATCGCCCAGACCCTGTCCTTGTAAGCCATCCGGACGATCTCGTTGCCCGAGGCGCCCCAGAGGCCGTTGTCGTTGCTGACGACCAGTTCGAAGGGGATTCTGCGTTTCAGGTATCCGCCCTGGGCGTTGGCCTCCTCGATGGCCAGGCGCGAGCCCTGGAGCATCTTGATGCCCAGGGCCTCTTCGTGGCTCTTGCCCCCCGTGGCCACCGACACGGTTGCCATGATGGGTCCGATGAACCCGATCTTGACCGAATCGACGTGCTCCGGCTCCGGCCGGGCGCGCCCCGGCCCGGTGTACTCGAGTTGCGTCAGGAAGTGTTCCTTGAAGGGTCTCACGTGGCGGAACGGTTCGACGTCCGGCGGCGTGTAGGCGTAGTTCGTGTCCTTGCGGAGGCCCAGGTCGGGGACCTCGTAAGCGCTGACCGAGTTGATCTTCTCGAGCAGTTTGCGCGTTCCGTCGTCGACCTCGACCGAACATGGCCGGCCGGGCGGCGCGTCGCGATCGGCCTTCGTGCACCCCGGAGGCACCACGCACAGGACGATCAGAGGAACGGTCGCGTACCATTTCATGGGTTACCCCCCTTGCGAGAGGTCGTCCGCGGCGCGACGTCCGTCGCAGGCTTGGCGTGTGCGCTCGCCCCGGCCGTGGTCGCCTCGCCGCGTGGCCGCAGACCCGCATAATACCCGTCGCCGATGGCCCAGCCGAGCCCCTTCGAGGTGCCTACCCAGGCGTCGTTTCCGTCGATGTCCACCCACAGGACGTAATTGTGTGGAAGGCTCCTGGGCATGGTAACGGTCTTGAGTACGTTCGTGCCGCGGCTGATCACCGCCTTGCCGCCGTGGGTCTTGGGGTCCATGGTGTAGGTGACCCACGT
>Ga0111188_1296_pt1 | contig 11699 bp, 12 predicted proteins | sample DeeMarSWOR324_28_FD_80358 | JGI IMG/M metagenome (GOLD analysis project Ga0111188, IMG submission 80358) | Planctomycetes bacterium SM23_25
AGGCTCGCCATGTTCTGTCCTGGGCCGACCCCAAACGAGATTTCTCCGCTCGCCCCCGCTCGCGCAGGGGCTCGGTCGAAATGACAGCGCCTGAGGCCCACGCTAAGAATAATCACCGGCACTGGCCGGGCGCGATGCCGCGCGCAACATAATATGCATTATGGGACGTTGGGGCTGAAGGGCTCAAGGCCGCCTGGTTTGGCTGGTTTGGCCCGGCATTGGAGATGGCGTTCGCGGGTGGTCCACAAGTCGAAGCCGATGGCCGTGCTGGTTTGGTTCGGCATTGGCATTGGAGATGGCGTTCTCGGGTAACGCCTGGAGCGTTTTCAGATCGCGTTGTTGCGCGGCGGGTCTCCCGACCCGTCGCGCTCGCGGCCTATGCACTTGGGGCGCGGTGCGCGCTGGACCGTCCCGGCGGCATAAAAGGCTTGCTTTGACGGCCGGGCAACCGTAGAGTGAGGGGCGGAAAGTCTTGCGGAATCCGTCGGAAAGGAGTGTCGGAGGGAATATGCTTAAGATCCGGTCCAGGGGCAATGAAACCGTCGAGCAGATGCTCAAGCGCTTCAAGAAGCTGTGCGAGAAGGAAGGTCTCACCAAGGAGATCAAGCGAAACAGCTATTACGAGAAGCCAAGCGAGCGGAAACGGCGCCAGTTGAGAAAGGCGCAACGACAGACGTTGCGGAAGCAACGGGCCGATACCCGTTGACCCCCCTGCCCTCCTGACGAGCGGCTCCCAGGCCGCGGGGTAGGTCATCTGCGAGGCACGCATGGAGCAGCCTCAGCCCGTTGTCACCGAGGGTCTGACCAAGGTCTACAGGGACTTCTGGGGCCGACAGAAGGTCCACGCCCTGGTCGGCCTCGATCTGACGCTCCGGCGGGGCGAGATCTTCGGGCTGCTCGGCCCCAACGGTTCCGGCAAGAGCACCACCATCAAACTGCTGCTGGGTCTGATCTTCCCGACGGCCGGCCGCGCCCGTGTCCTCGGCCTGGCGCCTGGAACGCCGGCCGTCAACCAGCGCATCGGCTACCTGCCCGAAGAGTCCTATCTGCACCGCTTTCTGACCGGCGAGGAGACGGTCGATTTCTACGGTCGCCTCTTCGGCCTCAACCGCAGCCAGCGGCGCCGACGGACCGCCGAACTCCTCGACAGGGTCGGACTGGATCGGCGGGCCCGGGCACGCCAACTCCGCGAGTACTCCAAGGGAATGAGCCGGCGCATCGGCCTGGCCCAGGCCCTCGTCAACGACCCGGAACTCCTGCTCCTCGACGAACCGACGACCGGCCTGGACCCCATCGGCACGCGCGAGATGAAGGACCTTATCCTGCGGCTCAAGGGCGAAGGCAAGACGATCCTCCTCTCGTCGCACCTGCTGGCCGACGTCCGCGACGTCTGCGACCGCATCGGCATCCTCGCCCGAGGCGAACTCCGCGAACTCGGTCGCGTGGACGACCTCCTCAGGCTCCGCGACGTGTTCCAGGTCCGGGCCACCGGCGTCACCGAGGCGGCTCGCGAGGCCATCGTGGCGGCCGCCCGCGGCGCCGGCGCGCACGTCGTCTCGGCCGAGCATCCGACCACGACCCTCGAGGACCTCTTCCTCCGCGTCACTGTGGCGGCGCATCTGGGCGGTTGCCCTCATCACGTTTCGCCAGGGCATCCGGATGCGCCTGTGGGTCCTGGCGCCCATCGCCGTAGCGGTTCTCATCCTTACCGACCTGTGGTCGCCGCGTTTCGATCTCGTGTTCGAGGGCGTGCCGGCGGCCATCGGCGCCAGCCTGCTCGTCATGACGGTGCTGACGGTGGTGCTTGGTGTCTTCTTCGCCACGTACTCGATCCCTGCCGAGATCGAGACGAAGGTGTCGTACAGCGTGGTCACCAAGCCGCTGGGCCGCTGGGAGATCGTGGCCGGCAAGACGGCCGGCATGTCGGTTCTCGTGCTGGTCATGCTCGCGCTGGTCGGCGCCGGGGCGTATGGTTACATCCTCGCGCGGGCCGGCGGCATCCAGTCGCTGGCGGCGCAACGCCTCGAAGAAACGCGGCCGCGCGCAGCGCATCCCGCCGACCTCAATGCGCTCGAAGCGGCGGCCCGCGACGGCCCGCTCTCGACGTACCGGTACCGCACGGTGGACTCCGGGCCGGACGTCCGGATTCACTTCGCGCCCGACATGCCGCCCCAGCCCGGCGTCCGCTGGATTCTCGGCGACACGAGCATGCTGCTGAGATGGAACCTGGGCGAGACGCCGCTGCGCGAATGGGTCGCGTCCGGGCCGGGGCGGTTGCGGATCGCCCTCAAGGTTTACCCGCCGCCGGAGGCGGACGCACCGCCCGCCAAGGTCAACGTCGCGCTGGCGTCGAGAGGCCCGGACGGGCGGGCCGCTTTCGAGTTGCCCGACGGCCGCACGCCTCTTGTGCTTGCCGTAACGGTCGAGGTGCCGCCGTCCGGCGTCATCGAGGTCCCCGTCGCGGGGTCGATGGTGAAGCCTGTTAAGGAGGCGTTGAACGTGCCGCCGTCGGGCGACGTGATCCTGGAGGTGGGTGCTGCGTCGCCGGGGAGCCTGGTTGGCTCCGCAGAGGGTGCGGGTCGGCTGACCGGCGCCGCTGCCGGCGCCGTCACGATCGTGGGGCCGGCAGGACAGGAGTTCCACCTCGACGCCGCACCCGAGGATCGCCCGGCCTCCGACATCGCCAGGGCTTACCTGTACGGCCGCGCCGAACTGCCGCGACAGGTCGCGGTCTTTCGGTTCGACGACGTGCCGAGCAGCGTCCTCGGTTCCGGCAGTACGGCGGTGGAGATCGGGCTGTCGATCGACGCGTGGAGCCCCGCCACGGTCGAACCGGCCGCCGAGGCGACGTTTCTGAATCCCGTGACGGGCCGCCGGGAGGCCCTGACCTTCACGCCCGAAGGCCACCACGCGACACTGCTCTATCTCGACCGCGACTTCTGGCACGGGGGGCCTCTGGAAGTTCGCCTCGCCTGCCTGACGGCCAAGGACTCGATCAGCCTGGTGCCCGGCAGCGTGCGTCTGCGTCTGGACGGCGGCCCGTTTGCGATTCACTTCGCCAAGGCGATCCTGCGCGTGTGGCTCTTTGGAACGGTCCTGGCGGCGGTGGCCGTGTTGCCGAGCACGCGGTTCACTTGGTATACGAGCATTCTCGGCACGGCCGTTCTTCTGCTGGCGTGTTTCATGCGCGATTTCCTGCGCGGCGTCCTCCTCCAGGAGACCTGGGTAGGTTACGTGGCATTTCGAGCGGCGGCGTGGGCCAAGTCCTGCTGGGACTGGCGCGGCTGGGACGACCTGGCCGGACGGGCCGTTCTTCCCTTGCCCGACGTGTGGGCCCTGCTGCCGGACGACACCGTCAGCATGGGCCAGGTGATCCCGCTCACGGAGATGGCGGCCTCGTTCGGCTGGGCGGCGCTCGCCACGGTGGCGCTGGTGGCGGTGGGGGCTTACCTTCTGAAGAAACGGGAGGTGGCGGCATGAGGGGGGCCGATTCCGGCAACCGGGCGCCTTGGCGCCGAACGCTCCTGATGGGGCTCGCCATCCTCGTGGGGCTGGTGGCGGTGGTCCACCCGCTGCGCCGCTGGGTCGTCGAGCCGCGCCGACAGGCGTTGCTCGGCCGCCTGGAGTCTCCCGGTCAGCGGCTGGCCTTGGCGTCGCAGTTCGGCTTCGCGACGGCGGCGGGGGCGTCGATCCGGCTGGTGCCCGGGCGCCCCGTCCTTGAACTCAGCGACCTGCCGGCCCAGGCGGTCGCGGGCCTTACGTCATGTGGTTGTGGGTCAAGGTCGAAGAGGACAAACGCAAGAAGATCCACTTCGACCTGATCGATCGCTACACCAAGATCGCCATGCTCCAGAGCGACTATCCCCAGGTGTGGACCTTCCTGGCGTGGAACCTGGCGTGGAACCTGCCCGTGCAGTGGCAGTCGCTCGAGCGGCGGTACCAATGGATCCGGCGGGCCATCGAGTTTCTCGGCGAGGGCCACCGCAAGAATCCGCACAGCGCCCACATTGCCGCCGAAATGGGCCGGATCTACTCCGAAAAACTCGGACGCTCCCAGGAGGCCGAGTATTACCGCCGCCGGGTCTCGGAAGAGTTCGGAAGGAGCGTCTTCCTGGTCGCCTACGAGTGGTACGACCTGGCGCGCCGCCTCAACGACCGGTACAACTCCCTCGGACGCGGTCTCGGCAAGTCCGTCATGTACAGGCAGGCGTGCCATAACCTGACGTACTATGCCAAGGAACAGACGCAGGAGATGTACGGCGCCTTCGCCGAGAGCGTCGAGGCCCGGACCGCAGGCCGCGACGCCGACGCGCGAAAGGCCTTCGAGGTCGGCTGCGCGAAACTCGACGACGCCATCAACGCCTGGAACTGGGCATGGCGCGACTGGCACGACGAGACCGTCCGGTTCGAGAAGGAAGAGATCATGGGCCTGCAGTTGGAGATCTTCCGCAGGTTCGGCAGCGAGGCCGCCGAAACGGCTCGGCAACTCCAGGCGCTTCGCGCCCACCTCACGTACGAAAACCTCCCCGAGACATTCCAGGAGATGACCCGGCCGGAATTCGACTGATCCCCCGCTCGGTTATCCCTTCGTTCCTTCAGGCGAAGCCAGCACGACGGCCAGCACCTGGCCGCCGAACCCGCTGGCGATTTTCACCGCCCGCCGCACCGCCCGCCGACGGGCCGCCAGCGGCGTGCAGTCCAGCCCGATCGCGGGGTCGGCGTCCGTCAGGTTCGCCGTCGGCGGGACCATCCCGCGCTCCATCGCCAGGACGGTCACGACCAGTTCAACCGCCGTTGCGGCCCCGAGCAGGTGGCCGTGCGAACCTTTCGTGGACGAGACGCTCACCGCGCCGGCCGCCTTGCCCAGGGCCATTCGGATGGCCCGCGCTTCGGCCGCATCGTTGCTCACCGTCGCCGTCCCGTGCGCGTGGACGTAGTCCACGTCCTCGGGCTTCGCGCCCGCCCGATCGAGGGCCAGGCGCAGAAGGTGTGCGAGCGTCTCGCCGTCGGGCTCCATGTCGACGAGGCCGGCCGTCTGACATCCGGCGGCCCATCCCTGGACGAGCGCGATGGGCTTGGCCCCGCGCCGCGCGGCCGACGCAAGTGATTCCAGGACGAGTACGCCGGCGCCTTCTCCGATCGCGAACCCCCGCCGCGAGGCCGAGAACGGACGGACCGACGTCGCGGGGTCGGCCCCGGCATCGGCCAGAACGCCCATCCGCCGGTACGACCCGAGGATCATCGGGTGCAGCGATGCCTCGGCCGCCCCAACCACCGCCGCATCCACCACGCCCCGCCGGATCCATCCGGCTCCCAGGACGAGCGCGTGTCCGCCCGACGCGCACGCCGTTACGGGCGCCGCGATCGGTCCGGTGAGGTTAAGCCGCGCGGCCACGGTCCGGGCGGCGGCGTCGGCAGTGACCCCGAAAGGAGCGCCGGTGTCGACAACGCCGCCCGCTGCCCGGCGCACAAGGGCGAACAGCGCGCCTTTGCTCAGGCTCACGACGGTGGCGACACGGTCGGGCGCCAGCGCACGATGTTGCGCGGCGGGTCCCCGGACCTGCCGCGCAGCAGGCGTGCGCTCTCCCCCCGCTCTGCGCGGCGGTTCGGGAGACCTGCCGCGCGACACGCACGGGTGAGCGTCACGCGGCCTGGCAAGGCCTGCATGATCCCACGCTTCGTCGGCAGCGGCCACGGCAAACTGTACGGCACGGTCAAGACGCCCGGTTCCCGGGGGAGGCTCAAAATCGAGCAGGGCCGCGCCGGTGGCCCCGGGCACGTCGGCCAACTCAGGCAGGTACCGGACCGCGGTTCGGCCCGCGAAGACGTCGTCGGCCGCCGAGAGGCCGACCCCCTGGGGCAGGACCAGGCCCAGCCCCGTGATGGCGACGCCCTGCTCTTCAGACATGATGGTCCCTGGCAGGGGCCCCTGCCCCGGCGGGTTGAAGGCCGAGGTCGCGGATCATCGCCAGGTCTTCCTCCGCCGGCCGCCCCTTCGTGGTGAGATAGTTGCCGATGAGGCACGAGTCGGCGCCGGCCAGGAACATCAGGCACTGCAGGTCCCGCAGGTTCTTCTCGCGTCCGCCGGCCAGTTTGATGATCTGGTGCGGCAGGACGAGGCGGAACACCGCCACGATCGAGAGGATCTTTGCGGGCGAGAGCGGTTCGGCGTCGGCGAGCGGCGTGCCGGGGATCGGGTGAAGAAAGTTCAGCGGCACCACGGTGGCGCCCAGACGGCGGACCGAGAGGGCCAGGTCCACGCGGTCCTCGTCGGTTTCGCCGATGCCGAACAGGCCGCCGCAACACAGTTCCAGGCCGGCCTCGACGACCGCCTCCGCGCTTCGCCGGCGGTCGTCCCAGGTGTGCGTGGTGCACACGCGGCCGAAGTGACGGGCCGACGTCTCCAGGTTGTGGTTGTACCGCGCGAACCCGGCCTCGGCGAGCCGCCGGCCCCGGTCAACCGTCAAGGCGCCGAGACTCGCGCAGACGTCGAGGCCGGTCCTGTGGCGGACGGCCCGCCCGGCGGCGAGGACCCGGTCGCCGCACCACGTCGTCCGCCGAAAGCCACTCCTGGGGGGCAACGCCGGTTTGCCAGTGAGCGCTCTGGGCGCACCAGCGGCAGTCCTCGCTGCAGCGTCCGATCCGGACGGCGGCGATGCTGCACAGGTGGACGGTTCGGCCGCGAAATCGGCGCCGGACACGGTCGGCGGCGAGCCAGACGGGCCAGGGGTCGCGCCGGGCGGCGGCCAGCAGGTCGAGGGCCTCGTCGCGGCCGATGCCCTCGCCCGCCTCCACCCGCTGCGCGCACGATTCGGCGGACCAGGTCATGCCGACACCCGAAGGACGCGCGACACCGCGGCGCTACCGCGTGGGCCGTGCGCCGGCGGAGAAGTCGTTCACCAGGTTGCGGCTGCTCGCCAACTTGAACTGCTGGCCGGCCGCGGTGGCTCCCGCCTCCGGAACGTACAGGTTGGCACGCTGGGCGACGACGTCGATGACCAGGAGCGCCTCGCGGGTCGATGAGATCGCGCCGGTCACCAGAACGTAGTCGCCAGCGCGGGTCGAGATGGACGCTGCGGCAGCAGGCTCGGACCGGCCGAGGCAAACCGCCAGCTCCACCGACGCCAGGGTGACGTTCACGCAAATGAGAGCAATGAGAATCAAATCTTTGGCTTTCATGAGTGTATCTCCGTTAGTCCCAGCCTCGGCTGCGGGGTCAGGGCGTCGCGCGGCCGGGGAAATCCCTCGTCAACATGACACCCGTCGTCGGCTGCAGTTCGTATTTCGGCAGGCTTATGTCGTAGAACAAGAGCCGGCGCGTGTCGGTATCGAGAATGGCGAAGTTGACGAAGTTGTCCCGGACCTCGATCGACGTGGCCAAGTACGTATCGTACACGCTCGCTCGCGCGTAGGCCGCCCGCTCACCGCGCAGCCCGTTGGCCACCAGGCAGCCTAACAGCACGGCGAGCACGACAAGTACACCGATTGCGACTTTCTTGCCGTCCATTGAATCCTCCCTTTTCCGGGTGCCCGGACGGGCACCGCCCCTGGGGCTACTTATCTGCGAAAACGTTTGCAGGCCGTCGCAAGAATCGTCAGGCACATCCCGCCGGCGACGATGTTCGGCACGACGTACGACGGCATCGGTTTCTCGGCGGGGGGCCTGGAACGCCCGGCGCCCGGCGCCGCCGTGGCAAGGCACGCGAGGACCAGAAGGGTCGCCGCTTCGGCGACGGCCGCCCGCACCGCGCGCGTCCATATGGCAGGTCGTTTCACCGACGCCCTCCCACGGGCCCGTCAGAAGAACGAGGCGACGGGCCTCACAAGCCTCCGAAACTCAGCCGTCGGCACGCTCACGGTGCCCCACGAGGGGCTTCGCGTCCGGCAGGCGTCGGCGTACACGCCGCGATAGACCCCGACGAGGCCGTAGTATTCACCGCGAAAATGGTGCACGACCTCGAACGTTGCGGCCTCCTGCGCCTCGGCTAGATGATAGCAGAAGACGAGCAGTCCTGCAAATCCGGAACCAAAAACCTCCTCCCAGCGGGCGAGGCAGTCGAGGTCGTCGCGGGTGGTCCAGTTCTCCCAGCGGCGGCCGCCGCGGTACGGAAACCGCCTTCCCTTCACGTCGACGAGCAGGTTCGGCCCTGCCCCGCTATAGACGACGAAGTCGAAACTCTTCAGGTGCACGCCGGCAAAGACGGCCTTTTTCGCCTCATCAACCGCCACGTACGGCACGCCGGCCGACCGAAGGTAATCCTCGAAGGAGGCCTCGTAGATGACCTTCCGGTTGGCCATGGCATCGGTCTACGCGCCCAGTTCCTCCAGAGCCACGTCGGTCTGCTTGCCCGAGTCCATGTCGCGGAGCGTGACGTGCCGGCTCTCTGCGAATTCCGCCGTCACGATGGCGACAAAGCGGGCGCCGGCGTCGGCCGCCTTCTTCATCTGACGCTTGAGGCTCCCGCCCCCGAGGTCAAACTGCGTGGCCCGGCAGAGGCGGCGGAGATGGCGCACCACGCACAGGACGTTGGTCCAGTTGTCCTCGTCGGCCGAAGCGACGAAATACTCGGCGGCCCGCTGCGGCTCCGCCCCCAGGCCGCGCTCCTTCAGCAGGAGGCCCAGGACGGCGTCGCCGCAGCCGAAGCCGCAGGCGGGCATCGGGTGGCCGCCCACATCGCTCAGGAGGTTGTCGTAGCGGCCGCCCCCGAAGATGGCCCGAAACTCGCCCTGGCGGTCGTGGACCTCCCAGACCGGCCCCGTGTAGTAGGCCAGGCCGCGGACGATGCCGATGTCGAAACGGCACCACTCGGCGATGCCGTAGTCGGCGAGCATTCCCAGGAGCCGCTTGAAGGCGTCGGCCGCCTCGGCCACCTCGGCCGTGGCGAGTTCAGCGGCGTCGATATCCTGAAGCGTCTGCCACGACAGGATGCGTTCGAGGCCGTCTCGCTGCGCGGCTTCGAGTCCCGCGTCGGCCAGCAGGGCCTGGAGCGTCTCCGCCGGCACCTTGTCGCGCTTATCGAGAATGGCGAAGACCCCTCCGACGCGCTCCCGGGAAATGCCGAGATGCCGCACGAGCGCCCCCAGGAGGCGGCGATCGCTCAGCCGCACCTCAACGTCCTCGGGCCCGAGGCCGACCGCTTTCATCCCATCGACGGCCAGGGCGATGCATTCGGCGTCGGCGATTTCGCCCTCGACGCCGATGAGGTCCACGTTCCACTGGAAGAACTCGCGGAGGCGGCCCCTTTGGGCACGCTCGTACCGGAAACATCGCGAGATGTTGAACCACCGGATGGGCGTCGGCAGGGCGGCCTGGCGTGCGGCAATCATGCGGGCGAGCGTCGGCGTGAACTCGGGGCGGAGCGCCAGGCGGCGGCCACTCTTGTCGTCGAGCCAGTAGAGTTGCTCGGCGATCTCCGGGCCGCTCTTCTCGGTGTAAAGGTCGAGCGGTTCGAGGACCGGGCCGTCCACCTCGACGAATCCCGCGCGCCGGCTCGCCCCGCGCCACCGCTCGAAGAGCCAGTTTCGCAGCGCCATGTCGTCAGGGTAGAAGTCGCGTGTTCCCCTGACCGATTGAATCTTCATGCGGCGTCCTTCTTCAGGGCGTGTCGATGTCCTTCACGATGCGTTCAACCGACCCGTCGGCGTGTTCGACGGCCAGTTCGGCACGGGTGCGTTCCGCCCGGCTGACCTCGGAGTGCGTGGGCGTGTAAACGACTTCATAGGCGCCTTTGGGGCCGGGGCCGACGACAACGAAGCCCCGGGCGTCGGCGTTGGCGCCGTCGCGAGGGGGGATGGTCGTGCGCTCGCCGGTCATCTTCGTGAGCACCAGTTCGACGCGTTTGGGCGGCCCGCCGCGAGGCTCGACCGGCAGGCGGATCTCGGTGCGATAGCAGGTGATCCGCATCATCTGTTCCTTGGCCGACGGGATGTCCGGACGTTCGGCGCTGCCGGGATAGAAGAACCAGGCGTCCTTCCGCTTGTCGTAGACCCAGTCGCACTTGCCGCGCATCAGGAACGGCTGGGCGTAGACCTCGTACTCCCGCGGCTCCAGGCCGGCGGCAAAGGTGCGCGTCCATCGATAGCGGCCGGCCACGTCGCCGCTCAGAACGACGGTCTCGTCGCCATCGACGCCGAAGACGACGAAGTTGACGCCGCCGGGGTCGGTCTCGAGTTCGAAGGTCACCGGCTCCCCGTCATAGACCCACTGGTGCTGCCGGATGGAGAACTGTCCGCCGGCCAGGGCGGTGTCGGACCACAGCCGCGCGTAAGCAAGACGCCGGCATCCCCCAAGCGACGCACAGGCCAGGGCAAGAACGACCGCCGCGACGGCACGGGGCGCTCTGTGGTAACGCTCCACTCTCATTCGACGGCTCGCCTGTTCCCTCGGACCGGCGCTTGCGCCGAGCGCAGCGCTTTGGCGGATGGTATGGCGGCGGGAAGGAACTGTCAAGATTCTTGGGCGTCGCCGCCGGCGGCGTCGTGCGGCGGCGCGGCGGTCTCCGAGGCATCGCCGGAGGGCTCCCGGCCCGTCTCGTCTGAGGGTGGCTCAGGCGGCTTCGGCATTCGGCGCCCCCGAATGCGGCGGTAGAGGCCTGCCGCCGGCCCGCTGAGCGCATACGCGCCGAACCCCAGAGGCAGCACCACTTCCTTCAGGACGGCCGCCAGCGCAATGCCCACGACCACCATCACCAGGTGGCTGACCGGCCGGCGGCCGCGAACGAACTGGTTCAGCAGGTGCGAGTACCGGAAACTCGACACCATCAGAAGGCCCAGCAGCGCGGCGATAATCGGCATGGTCCACAGCAGGACCCAGACGGTGCCTTCGTGCGCATCCTCTTCCATAAAGTCGGCCAGCACGATGATGAGCGACACGAGGGCCCCCGCGGCGGCAGGCGACGGCAGGCCCTTGAAACTCATGTGGGCCTCTTCCTCGTGGACGTTCTCGACGTTGAACCGCGCGAGGCGGATCAAGGTGCACCCCAGGTACACGGCCGCGCAGACCCATGCGAACAACAGAACGCGGAGCCATCCCACGGGCACCGCGCTCCTGAGGCACTCGACCACGACGCGGTTCATGAGAAACGCCGGGGCCACGCCGAAACTGACGACGTCGGCCACGCTGTCGAGTTGGCCGCCGAAGTCGCTGGTGGCCCGTGCGAACCGCGCAAGCCGCCCGTCCAGGGCGTCGAACACCATCGCCAGGACCACCAGGTACCCCGCCTGCTTGATCATCTGAGCGAAATCCTCGGGGTCGAGCAGGGCCTTCGTGGCCAGCGTGACGGCCCCGAACCCGCAGAGGGCGTTGGCCAGGGTGCAGAGCGACGGCAGGATCAGGACCCGCGGGATTCTCATCGAAATCGCCCCAGGATCGTCTCGCCGGCCCTGACGGTTTGGCCGAGACGCACCTCGACCTTGAACCCGCTCTCGACAGGCACGTAGACCTCGGCGCGCGACCCGAACTTGATCATGCCGTACCGGTCGCCGCGCCTCAGGCTCTGGCCGACGACCGCAGCGCAGACAATGCGTCGGGCCACCGCTCCGGCCACCTGGCGGACGAGGACTCGCGCGTCTCCGTCCCCGCGCGTCAGCGTCATCGCGCTGGCCTCGTTGCGGGAGGAGGCATGGGCCGTGGACGCGTTCAGGTGCCGGCCCGGCCGATGCACGAGCGTCTCGACCCGGCCGTCGCACGGGGCCCGGTT